>Ga0163144_10000401_pt1 | contig 99726 bp, 84 predicted proteins | sample OliLak19BULKMAT1_FD_123175 | JGI IMG/M metagenome (GOLD analysis project Ga0163144, IMG submission 123175) | Freshwater microbial mat bacterial communities from Lake Vanda, McMurdo Dry Valleys, Antarctica - Oligotrophic Lake LV.19.BULKMAT1 | ecosystem: Environmental > Aquatic > Freshwater >...
GCACAGGGATGTGCGCGGTTAAGCGCCACAGGGACGTGCTAGAGCGGTCCGCGGAAGGCGGTGCCCGGCGCCTTGCCCACGCTCGGCGCGGATCCAACAAATTCGGTGGGTGTCCCGGAATGCCCCGCGGAATGCCCCGCCTTACCCACGCTCGGCGCAGATCCAAAGTCCGGTTCAGGCCCGTACCCGTGCCATGCGCACCGCCGGCACAGGCCTCATGCGGCAGCCGCCGGTGACAGAGGTGCATTTGATAGACTGCGGTCATTACGCCCGCCACGCCGAGGACCAAATTCGATGCTGCTGAACGATGACCAACTGATGATTCGCGAGACCGCCCGTCGCTTTGCCGCCGAGCATCTCGCGCCTTATGCCGCGGACTGGGACCGCAACGTGACGTTCCCGGCCGCAGCGCTGCGCGCGATGGGCGAACTGGGCTTCCTTGGCATGCTGGTCCCACCGGAATGGGACGGCGCGGGGATGGACCATGTCGCGCTCGCTGTTGCGATCGAGGAAATCGCCGCCGGCGACGGTGCCACGTCGACGATCATGAGCGTGCAGAACTCGGTCGTGTGCATGCCGCTGCTGAAGTATGGAAGCCAAGCACAGAAGGAACGCTACCTGCGCCGCCTGGCCAGCGGCGCGGCGCTCGGTGCATTCTGCCTGACCGAACCGCACGCCGGCTCGGACGCAGCCGCCATCCGCACGCGGGCAACGCAGACCGCTACGGGCTGGGTGCTGAACGGCACCAAGCAGTTCATCACCTCCGGCAAGCATGCCGCACTGGCGATCGTCTTCGCCGTCACCGATCCGGCAGCCGGCAAGCGCGGCATCAGCGCCTTTCTGGTGCCAACGAACAATCCCGGTTATCGCGTCGCCCGCGTCGAATCCAAGCTCGGCCAGCGCGCATCGGATACCGCCCAGATCGACTTCGAAAATTGCGAAATTCCTGCCGACCACATGCTCGGCGACCCCGGCGAAGGCTACCGCATCGCGCTGTCGAACCTCGAAGGCGGCCGCATCGGCATCGCGGCGCAGGCCATCGGCATGGCGCGTGCGGCGCTGTCCGCCGCGATTCGCTATGCCGGTGAGCGCACGGCCTTCGGCGTGCCACTGACGGAGCATCAGGCAGTCTCGTTCCGGCTCGCCGACATGGCGACGAAAATCGAAGTCGCGCGCCAGATGGTGCTGCACGCGGCGACCTTGCGCGACGCCGGCAAGCCCTGCCTGCGCGAAGCGTCCATGGCAAAACTGTTTGCGTCGGAAATGGCTGAGCAGGTCTGCTCGGATGCCATCCAGGTACATGGCGGGTACGGCTATGTTGCCGACTTCCCGGTCGAGCGGATCTATCGCGACGTGCGCGTGTGCCAGATCTACGAAGGCACCAGCGACGTGCAGCGGCTGGTGATTGCGCGGCAGCTCGAAGCCACCGCCTGAGATCGTGCGGCGGGCCGGCCGTACCGGTCTGCCGCCGTCATGGACTGGCAGGCGGGCAACAACGGCTACGGCCACCGCCCGCGCCGGTAGGGACTCGTCTGCGGTGCTCAATTATCCATGAATGCACTTCGCGCCTCGACGGTCCCCGTCTGGCAGGCGGCGCCTTCGCGCATCGTTTACCCGCCTTGCTAGGGATAGAACGCCTCGGCCTTCGCCGCACGCGCCCTCAGTGCGGCCGACGGCGCGAAGCGCGGGCCATAGGCCTGCGCCATGCGCTCACACTCGGTCACGAAGGTCTGAATCCCCACGGTGTCGATGAATGACAGCGTGCCGCCCGTCCACGCCGGGAAACCCCAGCCGAGTATCGAGCCCAGATCGCCGTCGATCGGATTCGTCAGCACGCCCTCTTCCATGCAGCGCGCCGTTTCCAGCGCTTGAATGTAGAGCAGGCGCCGCTTCACTTCTTCGACATCCGGCTGCGTGGCCGACAGCGGAAAGTGCTCGCCGAGCCCGGCCCACAGCCGCTTCTTCGCATTCGCCGGATACTCGTAGAAGCCCTGGCCGTAGCGTTTGCCGAGACGCTTCAGGTCTTCGGCCATCTTGCGCATCACGGGCCAGCCCGATGCTGGCGTGTACGCACTGCCGAGATCCTGCTCCGCCTGCTTCGTCACGTGGTAGGCCAGCTCGACGGTCACTTCATCGAGCACCGCCAGCGGACCCACGGGCATGCCGGCGAACTTCGCCGCGTTCTCGATCAGCGCCGGCTTCACGCCTTCACCGAGCAGCGTCATCCCTTCATTCGTAAACGTGCCAAAGACGCGGCTGGTGTAGAAGCCACGGCCGTCGTTGACGACGATCGGCGTTTTCTTCATCTGAATCACGTAGTCGAGCGCGCGAGCGAGCGTTGCGGGCGAGGTTTCCCGGCCCTTGATGATCTCGACCAGCGGCATCTTCTCGGCCGGCGAAAAAAAGTGTACGCCGATGAAATCCTGCGGCCGCGAAAAAGCGGTGGCCAGCCCCGTGATTGGCAAGGTCGAGGTGTTGCTTGCGAACACGGCGCTCGGCGGCAGCACTGCTTCAGTCTTGCGCGTGACATCGGCCTTGATGCCCCGATCCTCGAACACGGCCTCGACCACGAAATCGCTGTGCCCGATCTCCGCATAGTCTGTGACCGGAGTAATGCGCGCGAGCAGCGCCGCGCCTTTCTCCGCCGACAGGCGACCGCGCTCCACGTCCTTGGCCACCAGCTTCTCGCTGTAGGCTTTGCCCTGCTGCGCCTTCTCGAGCGTGGCGTCGAGCAGCTTCACGTTGATCCCGGCGCGCGCTGAAATGTACGCGATACCGGCGCCCATCATGCCCGCGCCGAGCATCGCGAGATTCTTCACCTCGGATTTCGGCACGTCTGCCGGCCGGCCGGCGCCCTTCTCAGCCGCCCCTTTATTGACGAACAGCGTGCGAATCATGTTGCGCGCAACGGGGTTCAGCAACAGCGTCGCCAGATAGCGCGACTCGACTTTCAGGCCCGTGTCGATCGGCAGTTGCGTGCCTTCGTATACCGCGGACAGAATTGCCATCGGTGCCGGATAGTTGTGCAGCGTGCGCTTGGACACTAACGCCGCACCGCCCATGAAGGTCTGCGCTGCGGCCGGATGCATGCCGCCGGCACCACCCGGGACTTTGAAGTGCTTTTCGTCCCAGGGATTGTGCGCCTTGCCGCCGTTGGTGATGTATTCCTTCGCGGCCTCGATCAGGTTGGCCGCCGGCACCACGCGGTCGACAATCTTTTTCGCCGCCGCTTCGGCGACCGTCAGATGCGAACCTTCGACGATCAGCTGCAGCGCGTCGCGCACGCCGATCATGCGCGGCAGGCGCTGCGTCCCACCGGCGCCGGGCAGCAGCCCGACCAGCACTTCCGGCAGACCGATGCGCGTGTGCGGGTTGTCGGCCGCCACGCGATGATGGCAGGCCAACGCGAGTTCAAGGCCACCGCCAAGCGCGGTGCCGTTGATCGCGGCGACGCACGGTTTACCGCAGGTTTCGAGCTTGCGGAAGATCTCGTTCAGGGGGGCCGCGAAGGCCCAGGCGTCGGCCGGCGTCCTGATGCTGAACACAGACTTCAGGATCCACTTCAGATCCGCGCCGGCCATGAAGTCGGCCCTGGCGGAGGTGAACACCGCGCCCTTGATTTGCGGGTCACCGGCGATCTGCGCAACGACGGCTGTGAGCTCGGTGCCGAACTCGGCCGTCAGCACGTTCATCGGCCGGCCCTGGACGTCGATCGTCACCAGCGCGATGCCGTCGCCACCGACGCTCATGGTCAGACATTGGTTCATGTATTTCCCCGGCGGCTGCCTCGATGTTGGAGTGCCGCGATGGCGACCTAGTGGATGCGCTCGATGATGGTCGCCGTGCCCATGCCAGCGCCGACACACAGATTGATCAGCGCCGTGCCGAGACCGCGCCGTTCGAGTTCGTCGAGCACCGTGCCGAAAATCATCGCGCCCGTGGCCCCCAGCGGATGGCCCATCGCGATCGCGCCGCCGTTGACGTTGATCCGGTCATGCGCAATGTTCATCTGCTCCATATAGAGCAGCACCACGGACGCAAACGCCTCGTTCAGTTCGAACAGGTCGATGTCGGATGCCTGCATGCCGGCGCGGGCGAGTGCCTTGCGCGCGGAGGGGGTGGGACCCGTCAGCATGATCGTCGGCTCGGAGCCAATCGACGTGAACGAGCGGATGCGCGCGCGCGGCTTCAGGCCCAGACGCTCGCCGATGGCCTTCGAGCCGAGCAGCACAGCGGCCGCCCCATCCACGATGCCGCTCGAATTGCCGCCGGTGTGCACGTGCTCGATCTGCTCCACATCCGGATAGCGCTGCAGGGCCACTACATCGAAGCCGAAGTCTTCGCCGATCTGCGTGAACGCGGCCTTCAGCGCCCCGAGCTCTTCCAGGGTGGTGCCCGGCCGCATGTGTTCATCGCGCTCGAGGGCGATCTGGCCGAGCTGATCGCGCACCGGGATGACGGTGTTGCGAAACCAGCCCTGGTTCCAGGCATGACCGGCGCGGCGCTGGCTTTCGCAAGCGTAGGCATCGACGTCTTGTCGCGAGTAGCCGTGCCGGGTTGCGATCAGATCCGCGCCGATGCCCTGAGGGGCAAAGTAAGTCTTGAAGGCCACCGCGGGATCCGTGGCCCAGGCGCCACCGTCGGAGCCCATCGGCACGCGCGACATCGATTCGACACCGCCACCGATCGTCAGGTCGGCCTGGCCGGCCATGATCAGGGCCGCCGCGGTGTTGACCGCTTCGAGGCCAGATGCACAGAAGCGGTTCAACTGCTTGCCGGGCACGTTCGTCGCGTAATCGGCCACCAGCGCGGCAACGCGGGGAATCACGGCGCCCTGCTCGCCAACCGGCGACACGCAGCCAAAGACGATGTCGTCGACGAGGGAGGTATCGAGATGATTGCGGTCGCGCAGGGCACCGAGCACCTGCGCGGAGAGCTGAATCGGGGTGATGTCGTGCAGGCCGCCGTTGGGCTTGCCTTTGCCGCGAGGGGTACGGACACAGTCGTAAACAAAGGCGTCGGTCATTTGAGCTTCCTCCAGGATGGGCCCGGCCGGCCGGCCGCCGGCATGGTAGCGCCAGTATAGAGGTAAACTGTGCGCTCACAGCCCAATCAGGAAGTCCCCATGACGCCGCCCGCCATCAGCCGTTTTCCCGTCCCTGAACTTGCCAGCCTGCCGGACGACGTCCGCACGCGCATTCTCGCAGTGCAAGAAAAATCCGGCTTCATCCCGAACGTGTTCCTCGTGCTCGCGCACCGTCCGGATGAATTCCGCGCCTTCATGGCCTATCACGATGCGCTGATGGACAAGCCCGGCGGCCTGTCCAAGGCTGACCGCGAAATGATCGTCGTCACCACCAGCAGCGCGAACCAGTGCCAGTACTGTGTGGTCGCGCACGGCGCGATCCTGCGCATCCGCGCGAAGAATCCGCTGCTTGCCGATCAGGTGGCGATCAACCATCTGAAAGCCGACATCACCCCGCGACAACGCGCGATGCTCGATTTCGCGATGAAAGTGTCGTTCGAGGCGTATGCCGTCGACGACGACGACTTCGAGACGCTGGAAGCCCACGGCTTCAGCCGCGAAGAAGTCTGGGACATCGCGGCGATCGTCGCCTTCTTCGGCATGTCGAACCGCATGGCGAATTTCACCGGCATGCGGCCCAACGACGAGTTCTACACGATGGGACGGGCAACGCCCTGAGCTGCTGCCGTCGCGCGTGGCTTACGGCGCGCGACGGCCCGCCACTCAGAGAGGCAGGTCGCTAACCTGCAGACCTTCGCGCGCGGCCAGTGCAACGAGCCGGACTCGCGATGCTGATCAGATGCGTGGAGGCCCACACCGTCTCGACTTCGGCCGCCATGCCGGCATGTGCGCCATAGCGCGTCAGATCAGCGCGCACGATGCGATGCTCGAACACCAGTACGCGCGAAAGTGCTTCATCCATCCGCAGATTCGACAGGCCGTCGATACTGACGATTTCGCCGTTGTCGGTCGCGGCGTGCTTGTCTTCGAGCAAGTGACGCATCTTGCGCTGCGCTTCCTGGCTGCGCATGCCGTCGATGAGATCGGACAGGATAATGCGGGGCCCGCGCCACGGTTCCAGTTGGCGTTGCCAGATTGCGTTCAGCGCACAGTTCGACGGGATAAGCCGGAACAGGCTGGACATCGCGTCATCGGGATGCTGCCCGGTGCCGCAGGCGAAGCGCGTGATGCGGAAGCTGGACTGGGGCTGTGCCCGCGCACGCGCCACGAACAGATCGACATAGCGCTTGATAACGTCGACCGGCAGCAACTCGAGTTTGTTGCTGCGGTACGGGATGGCGTAACTGGCGCCGACCGGACCATTCCAGCGGCCCTCTTGCGCCCCGAAATGACGAACCACGAACGCTGCATTGGCCTCGCGGTGCAAGCCCGCGACATTGCTGCCAAAGACCAGCGCCAACGAACGCCCGTCTTTTCCTTGCTGAAAACCCAAAACCCACTCTCCCTGAAATCTGGCCGGCACGCGTCGCCCGGCGCCGGCGACAGAGCACCATAAAGGGAATACCCGCGGCGGCACTCCCCGCATCTGCAGTAAGCCGAATGAACAGACCGTGGCGGTCGCTCCCCCCACGCCGAACACGATGGGCGGCAAGCTGAACGGCAGCTAAACGAATTGAGTCGATTAGTCACCCGCGGTCTGGCTGACCTGAAACAAAAAAAACCGGAGACCGACAGGTCCCCGGGGCGAAAGGTCAACGTGTGAAGTGGCGCCGTGACCGCCGCTGGACGACGAGGCGGCAAAGGGGCCGCTCCCCGGTTGTGCGGGAAATCGGCATTGCGCGCGCAGGAAAACCCCTCAGTCGCTTGTTCCGCTTATTTCGCCACGATGATGCGAATCGGGTTCGTATACGCCACGAGCTTGCCCCGCGTCGGGTCGAGCGCCGTGACGCGCGCGCGAAAATACGCACTGTGCCCGTCGGCACCGCTGACCAGCGGCTGCGACGGCTGCCAGTCGAAAGTATCGGCATCGGCAGCCAGCTCGCCGCGCGCCACCTGCGCGGGCCTGCCGTCGACCCCATTGCCGATCAGATCAACGACCAACGGCACGGCTGGATGCTCGAGGCTGCGTTCGACCTTGATGCGCAACACCGGCTGCGCCTGCGCGCCCAGCCTAATCGTTTCGCCCGGCGCCGCGGGCAACGGCAACGAAGCTTCGGCGATGATGAACCACAGGTTCGTCAGCACGCCGCCGTGCCCCGCCCAGAAAGATCCTGCGTGCAGGCCGCGCAGGATGCCGCACGCATCCCGGCTGTCGACGGTGACCATGGTGCGTGCGAACTGGCAGGGGGGATAGTCGTTATGATCTTCGTGGTAATCGCTGCTGGCCAGTGCGCCCCAGACGTCATGCCCCGCATCGAGCAGTTGATCCCACGTGCCGCCGATATCGGCCACCACCGGATCCCAGCGGTCGACAGGCTTGATGGCTGCACGATAGGCGCCCGGGGTGCCGCCGCACTGATGGCCGGGGCCACCCTCGAAGCCAATGACGAGGTCGTTGATGTCGCGCCACTGTTGCCAGTCGCGCTGATTTTCGTCGGGCTGTTCGTCCTTGCGGCTCGGATGGTTGTACACCAGGGCGACTTCGCTGCGCGCGCTCGATGCCTGCTCCGCGAGCCAGCGCAGCGCCGCGGCGGCGTCTCCCTTGTTTGCCATGCCATCGAAACGCTCCTTGAACGTCGGGAGCACGCTGCGTTCGAGCGCCGGCGCGACCAGCACGGTCACGTGTTCGTGGCCGTCGTAAGGCGGCACGTTCCACTCGAGGCCGGCCAATACCGTCAGCGACGGATGCCGGGCGCGGGCAGCGTCGATGGCCTTGAAGTAATCCTCGTTCGCAGCGGCAACCGCGTGATCGCTGTGATCGGTAATCGCCACGGCATCGCAGCCATGCCCAGCGGCGAGCTGCGTGACTTCGTCGACCGTGCGCGAAGCATCGGAAAACTGCGTATGCGTGTGCGTGTCGATGGCGAGCGTCTGGCCGGTCAGGGCCCACGGCACCGTGACCACGAAGACGGACTCGGGTTGCTTCGTACAGGCGGCGGTGAGCAGCGCCAGGTACAGCAGCGGGCCTTTCAGGTTTGCGGATGCCGATTTCACGATAATGGGTTCGCCCGTGATCAGCGCTTCAATCAGGCATCAGGACGCGCGGCGCCCAAGGAATCGAGCCAGATCATCATCACGTTGTCGAGCGGGCGGGCGGCGCGGATATCAAGCCGGAAAAAGGTCGTGCCGCGCGGCACGTCGTCACGCTCGAGCACGAGACCCGGCATGCCGCGAAAGAACGAATAGCCGGTATGCGTCAGCGGGTAGCGTGAACCCGCCTTGTCGTAAGCGACCGCGGCCACACTGCCCGGTGGCAGCACCCGCGGCAGTTCATCCACCACGCGACGCCGCGCAATGCCGATGCCGTCGAGATCGCGCAGGTAGAGCAGCAGGCGCGGATTGCCCGTTTGCGCCGTCAGCGGTTCCCGCAACTCGACCGTGTGCCAGTCGGTGCCAATGTCGATCGGGCGCCCGTTGACGCCGAGGTGGTCGATCGCGAGGCCACCCATCAGCGCCACGATCTGCAACCACAGGCTCACGGTCACGGCACCCCTGCCGGGTCCACCGCTCGCGAAGCTTGCGCACGGCGCGCCGTCATCAGCGTGCCAGCAATTGCCGAAGTCGCGCTGCGACCTGTTGTTCCGGCGCATCTGGCGCCGCGAGATCCCCGTCCAGCACGGTGATCGTCACATAGCCTTGCTCGAACAGGGCGGTATCAGTCCCTGCTTCCTGCGCTGCGGCCGGCTCTGCGGTAAAGGCGAGGCGAACTTCCTGCGCGTTTCCGGTGGGCACGTAATCGTAGGTAAAAGCGCTGTAGTGACCGTTCTCCACCAACCGCACCCCGCGCGGCGCGCCGGCCGGACTCACCGGGTAATTGACGTTCAGCACGGCGTTCGCCGGCAGCAGCGGCGCGTCACCGGCGGCAGCGGCCATCACGGCCACCAGCTGCGTCGTGAAGTCGGCGGCAGCGGGAAACGCCGCCGTGGTGCTCGGGAAGGCCACGGGTGTCGCGGATTTCTCCGCGAGATTCATGCCCACCGAGACGGCAATCGCCGGCACGCCGATGTATTCCGCCATCAGGGCGGCGCCCACGGTGCCGGACACGTTGGCCGTCGCGCCTACGTTATGGCCGAAGTTCGCGCCGGAGACGACGAGGTCGGGTCGCGCGTCGCGCAGGATCACCTGCAGACCAATCGCGACCGCGTCGGCCGGGCTGCCATCAACGGCCCATACCGCTGGCGCCTCTTCGCGATAGCGCACCGGGCCGGTCGAGATACGCAAGCTCGCGCCACTCTGATTGTCGCGCGGCGCGATCATCGTCACGCGGTGACCCGCGGCGAGCAAGGCCGCGCGCAGCGACTGGATGCCGGGCGCTGCGTAGCCGTCGTCGTTGGTCAGCAGGATATTGAGCTCACGGCCGGCATCATCGGCAATTGCCGATGCTGCGAGCAGCATGAGGCTGAGGCAAAGCGTGCCGCCGGCGATGCTCGGCCAGCGGCGCATCAGTGGCCCCCGGCAACAACGGATGTCAGACAGCATCGGACGGTGCGCGTGACGCACGGCGCAGAGAACGCATTCAAGTTTCGTCTCCGTCGTAGTGAATGATGGCGAGGAACTGGATCGGCACCTTCACCAGGCGCTCGGGCCCGTGCGGGATGTCGCCTTCGAAGGTCAGCGCATCGCCCGGCTTCAGGCTGTAGACCTGATTGCCATGCCGATAGTCGAGCTGGCCCTTGAGCATGTAGAGAAACTCCATGCCGGGGTGCTGGAAGCGCGGGAACACTTCGCTCTGATCGTCGAGCGTGATCAGAAACGGTTCGAAGCGTTTCTTCGGACCCTGGTCATAAGACAGCAGTTCATAGCTGTGGCCACGCTTGGTGCCGCGCCGGACGACGACCATGCCCTTGCCCTGCGGCACGTGGCGCGCAATGCCGTCCGGCGTATCGTGATCCTTGAACAGGCTCGACAGCGACAGGCTGACGGCAGCACACACACGCGCCAGGGTATCGAGGCTCGGCGTCGCCTGCCCGTTCTCGATACGGCTCAGCATGCCGCGGCTGATGCCGGCGAGGTCGGCGACATCCTGGATCGTCAGGCGCTGGATCTGGCGCTGCTTCTTCAGCGCGGCGCCCACGAAACTGCCCAGGCTCACGTTGGAGGCACGGCTGAGCCGCGCGGGCGCGGCAGTGGCGGGGAGCTGATGGGCTGGGCGGCTGGCATTCGCACTCATGCCGCCCATGCTAATGGATCACGGGGGCCAATGGCGGCCCCCGGGCCGTACGCGACCCTGGGCCTTGTCCCCAGACGCATGGCCAACCGCCTCCGACGCCCGCTAGTAGGCGCGGCCGGGGATCCAGGTCGTGCCGGCAATGGGCACGCCCGCCATCGCCGCAGCCTCGACGGTCAGCGCCGCGAGATCCTCGGGCTCGAGATTGTGGACGTGGGACTTGCCGCAGGCGCGGGCGATGATCTGCGTTTCCATCGTCAGCGTGCGCAGGTAGTTCGCGAGGCGACGCCCGCCCAGCACCGGATCGAGCCGCGCCGCGAGTTCGTCGCGCTGCGTGGTGATGCCGGCCGGGTCGTTGCCGGCCTGCCAGTCGTCGTAATAACCCGCGCCGCTGCCAATGGCCTTGTATTGCTCGTCGAGCGCCGGACTGTTATCACCGAGCGCAATCAGCGCCGCGACGCCGATCGACACGGCGTCCGCGCCCATCGCCAGCGCCTTCGCCACGTCGGCGCCGGTGCGGATACCGCCGGACACGATCAGTTGCACCTTGCGATGCATGTCGAGTTCGGTCAGCGCCTCAACCGCCTGGCGCACCGCCGCGAGCGTCGGGATGCCGACGTGCTCGATGAAAACGGTTTGGGTCGCCGCCGTGCCGCCCTGCATGCCGTCGACGACAATCACGTCCGCGCCGGACTTCACCGCGAGCATCGTGTCGTAGTAGGTGCGGCTCGCCCCCACCTTGATGTAGATCGGCGTTTGCCAGTCGGTGATTTCGCGCAGTTCGCGAATCTTGATCTCGAGATCGTCCGGCCCGGTCCAGTCCGGATGGCGACAGGCGCTGCGCTGATCGATATTCGGCGGCAGATCCCGCATCGCCGCCACGCGGGGGCTGATCTTCTGACCGAGCAGCATGCCGCCGCCACCGGGCTTCGCGCCCTGCCCAAGCACGACTTCGATCGCATCCGCCTTGCGCAGATCGTCCGGGTTCATGCCGTAGCGTGACGGCAGCAACTGATACACCAGCGTCTTCGACGACTCGCGCTCTTCAGCCGTCATGCCGCCGTCGCCGGTCGTGGTGCTGGTGCCAACCGCGGTCGCGCCGCGGCCGAGCGCTTCCTTCGCCTGCGCCGACAGTGAGCCGAAGCTCATGCCCGCGATGGTGATCGGAATCTTCAGTTCTATCGGCTTCTTCGCATAGCGCGTGCCGAGCGTGACGTTCGTATCGCAGCGTTCGCGATAGCCTTCGAGCGGATATCGCGACATCGACGCACCAAGGAATACGAGATCGTCAAAATGCGGCAGACGGCGCTTTGCGCCCCAGCCGCGGATGTCATAAATGCCTTCGGTCGCGGCGCGCTGGATTTCGTGGATGACGTCGCGGTCGAACAGCGCCGACTCGATCAGTCCGGGGGGCTTGCCGTGCATGGAGTGTCTCCTCAGTACGCGTCGGCGTGATCGATGTTGAAGTGATAGAGCCTGCGGGCGGATCCGAACCGCCGAAAGTCGCCGGCCTCGAGATCGACGGCCGCTTCACGCAGCAGCATCGACAGGGCCGTGCGATGTTCCGCCGTCATTTCCTTTTCTTCGCAGTCGGCGCCGAGATCGGCAATCTTGCCACGCACATAGAGCTCGGCCTCGTAAATGGAGTCGCCAAGCGCCGGTCCGGCATCACCACACACGACCAGCCGGCCCTTCTGCGCCATGAACGCCGACATGTGACCAACTGCCCCGTGTACCACGATGTCGACGCCCTTCATCGAGATGCCACACCGCGCTGAGGCGTCGCCCTCGATGACGACGAGTCCGCCGCGTCCGGTGGCGGCCGCCGACTGGCTTGCATTGCCCTTGACCCGCACGCAGCCGGACATGATGTTTTCCGCCAGCCCGGTGGCGGCATTGCCGTGCACGGTTACCACCGCGTGCTTGTTCATGCCCGCGCAGTAGTAGCCGACATGACCGTGGATCTCAACCTGTACGGCCGCGTCGATACCGACGGCGAGCGCGTGATCGCCCATCGCATTGACGACTTTGAAACGCACCGGCGTGGCACCGGTCACGTCGTGCAGCGCCTGGTTGAGTTCGCGCACGGTGTGGGTGGTCAAATCGAACACTCGTTCGGCAGTCATGTCTTCGCCTCTTCAGACCTGTCGTGATGAAACGCGCTCAGCCGGCTTTGGCCAGTGGCCCGGCGCCGAGCTGTGCGCCGGCAGCGCCCGCGCCTTCCCAGACGTACACCGTCGCCGGCTCTGGCTCCCACAGGCGCGCGTTCGCGACGCCCGGCAGGCGCGCGATCGCGCGGTACTCGGAAGCCATTGCCACCCAGTCGTCGGTCTCGGCCATCACCGCCGGCTTGCAGGCGACCGGATCGCGCAGCACGGCGAAGCCGTCGCTGGTGCCAATCGCGAAGGTGTAGAAGCCGTCGAGTTCGGTCAGTGCGTTGCGCAGCGCCTGCTGCAGGCTCGCGCCCTGGCGCATCTGGACATCGAAGAACTGCGCCGCGACTTCCGAATCATTTTCGGTGTGGAACACCGCACCGGCCTTCTGCAGCTTGCGGCGCAGCCGGTTGTGATTCGACAGCGAACCGTTATGCACGAGGCACAGATCGCTGCCGGTCGAGAACGGGTGCGAGCCTGCGGTGGTGACCGCGCTTTCGGTCGCCATCCGCGTGTGGCCGATCATGTGGCTGCCGCGCATCGTCTTCAGCGCGAAGCGGTCGGCGACTTCACTCGGCAGCCCGACCTCCTTGTAGATTTCGATATGCTGGCCGGCACTGACGACGGCCACCGCCGGCAGGCTTGCGTGCAGATACGCCCGCACCGCCGCCTCCGGCGCCGCGAGCTTCAGCAGGCAATGCGTGTCGATGCGACGGTAATCGATGTCAGCCTTGAAAGCTTCGGTCAGCAGTGCCGCGACATGCGACCAGTCGAAATCCAAGGCTGGGTGCTGCAGCACGAGCTTGACGCTGCCGGCGGGCACCGGGTCGCGATAGATCGCAAAGCCCGTGCTGTCCGGCCCACGCTGCGTCATCTCGAGCAGCATCGGCTCAAACAGCGCGCCGAGCATCGGCTCGAGCGCGCGATTCTTCAGGAACAGACCGACGATTCCGCACATGGCAGATCTCCTCAATAGAATTCGAGATAGCGATTGACTTCCCAGTCGGACACATGGCGGGAGTATTCGATCCATTCCATCCGCTTCAGCTTCACGAACTCGGCGATCAGGGCGCTGCCGAGTTTTTCGCTGAACAGCGAGTCGGCCTCCAGCGCCTCGATCGCCGCGCCCAGGTTCTGCGGCAGCACGCCGATGCCGCGTGCTTTCAGTTCGGCCGGGGAGAGGTCATAGAGATTCATGTTCTGTGGCGCGCCCGGGTCCAGCTTGCGTGCGACGCCGTCCATCCCGGCCGCAATGACCGCCGCGGCGGCGAGATAGGGATTACAGCTTGGATCGGCGAGGCGCATTTCGAGCCGCCCGTACGGAATGCGGACCATCGTCGTGCGGTTATTGTCGCCATAGGAGATATAGGCCGGCGCCCAGGTCGCGCCGGACAGGGCTTCACCGACCACCAGACGCTTGTACGAGTTCACGCTCGGCGCGAGCAGCGCGGTCAGGGCCGGCGCATGCGCGAGCAGGCCACCAACGAAGTGATAGCCGAGCTTGCTCAGGCCCAGCCCCTGCTTGTCCTTCGCATCATGAAACACGTTCGTGCCCGCGCTGTCGGCGAGCGACAGGTGCATGTGCATCCCGCTGCCGGTGCGATTGCGGAAGGGCTTCGGCATGAACGTGCAGATGAGACCCAACTCTTTGGCAATCTCACCGGCGGCCATGCGGAAGAACACGAAGCGATCGGCGGCGGTCAGTGCATCACTGTAGGTATAGTTGATTTCGAACTGGCCGTTCGCGTCTTCGTGATCGATCTGGTAGACATCGATGCCGACCGCCAGCAAGGCCGAGACCAGGCGCTCGAGCATCTCACGGCTGCGCGACAGGCCCTTGTAGTCGTAGCAGGGCTTCTCCAGCGTATCGCCCGCATCCGCCGGGCCGATCGAGCCGTCAGCGTAACGCTGCAGAATCATGAACTCAGGTTCGATGCCGATGTTGACCGTCCAGCCCTTGGCACGCGCAGCCTCGACCTGCTGACGCAGCACATAACGCGTGTCCAGCGCATGCGGCCGGCCTTTCACGCGTCCATCACACACGATGCGCGCATAGCCGGGCTGCCACGGCACCAGCGACAGCGTGTCGAGATCGCCAACCGCCATGTATTCAGCCTCGTGCGGCGCCAGGCCCATGCCCCACACCGCGAACCCGGCGAAGCCTGCGCCGCCGGTCAGAATGTCCTCGAAATGGGCCACTGGCACCGACTTCGTCTTCGCCACGCCGTGGATGTCGACGAACTGCGCGAGCACGTAGCTGACGCTGTTGTCTTTGAGGAATTTTTGCGCCTGCTTAAGGTTCATCCGCCAGCCCCCGTGCTGAAAGTCTCAGATTTGCGAAATAGTTTCGAAGGCCGGCCAGTGCGCCGCGCCGCCGGCGCACCGCCTCGAGCACCGTGGCGCCCAGAAACTCACCGTCGGCCGGCGCGGCGAGCATCCGGTAATGGCCCGGACCCGCACGCCACAGCGCAACCTCGACGCCGAAGAGCAGGGTCGGGATCCAGCCTTCGGCGTTGAACTGGGCAAGATCGATAGGGCAGGCCTCGGCCAGCAGGTCCTCGATGCCCGTCTCACCGCCGCCGCCGAAGGCGAAATCGACGCTGTCATAGGGCAGCGCGCACGCCGCGCCGGCAAGCCCGGCCGGCAGCGTGCCACCGACATCCGCGCACACGATGTACTGGCGTGGTGCGCGGCAGGCGACGTAGCCACCGCTGCCGCGTACCGCCACCTGCATCAGCGGCGGCACGGCGACGCCCGCCGCGGCGAGCACAGCCCCCGCAGTCCCGCCGACGAGCAGCATTTTGGGCAGCGGCGACAGATCGGCCAGATACAGCGCACCCGGCACAACGGCCAGGCCGGTGCCGGTCTCCATGGCGGCCACCGGCGCAATCTCGGCACCGGCATCACGATAGGCTTTCAGCAGCGGTGCGCTGGCGTTCACGACTGCCCCTCCGTCACCACGCGCTGGCGCAGATTGCCCGGATCGTAGAACGGCGTCGGCACGACACGCGCGCTCACCAGCCGGGCGCCCGTCACGCGGATCTGCAGCGTCGACGGCAGCGCGGTGACATCCTCGAGCACGGCGAGCCCGATGGTCTTGTCGAGCGTCGGACTGTAGCCGACGCTGGTCACGCGTCCTTTGATGCGGTCATTGTCGATCACGAGATGACATTCCTCGATCGGCGCCGCCGGATCGCGATGGTCGGTTTCGAAGCCGACGATTGCGCGCGTCGCATGCGCCTTCAGGTATTCGCTGGCCGCGCGGCCCACGAACGCCGGCTTGGTGAAATTCACGAGGCCGGCGAGCGGCGTTTCGAACGGATGCATCACGCCATCGGTGTCCTGGCCGACGATCAGATGCCCCTTTTCGAGGCGTAACAGGCGCTGGGTGTCGACGCCGAAAGGCTGGATCTGATGCGGCGCGCCGTCAGCCATCAACCGAGCCCACAGCGCCGGCGCGGCGGCATACGGCAGGTGGATCTCGACGCCGTATTCGCCGACGAAGCCCACCCGCATCAGGCGCACGTCGATACCGGCGAGGCGGCCATCGCGTACCGCGAGGAAAGGCATCTCGCGCAGGCCCAGCGCGGCGTCGGCCAGCGGCTCCAGCAACTGCAAGGCCAGTGGTCCGGCCACGTTCACCGCCGCGAGATGGCGCGTCAGATCGATGACGTCGACATCGAGCGCATAGGCGGCCGCCACCTGCAGCAGCAGGCGGTAACTGCCGACCGCGTGCGTGGTCCCGGCGGTCACATAAAAGCAGTCTTCGCTGACGCGGCCGGCGACCCCATCGTCAGTGATCGTGCCGCGGTGGTCGATCATCAGCACATAGCGCGTCATGCCGATTCTGGTTTTCGACACGGCCGACGTGTAGCAGAGGTCGAGCAGGCGGCCGGCATCGGGCCCGCGGATCTCGAACTTGCCGAGCGTCGACACGTCGATGATGCCAACGCGTTCGCGCACCGCGTGATACTCGGCGACGTGCCGCGCACCCGGCTCGCGCTGCTGGTAGAACTTCGGCCGGTGCCAGGCGCCGACCTCGGTCCACACCGCGCCGGCCGCATCGTGCGCAGGATTCAGCGCGCTGGCCGCATACGCGCGCAACCGGCGACCACCGAGCACGCCCATCGGCACCGGGTGATAGAACGGACGCAGCGTCGTCGCGCCGACCGCACCGGCGTCACACCCCAGCGTGGCCGCCAGCACGCGAGCGGCATTCGGATTCGAATGCTTGCCCTGGCTCGGCCCCATGCCGTTGGTCGTGTAGCGCTTCATCAATTCGATGTTGTCAAAGCCCTCACGCACCGCGACACGGTAGTCCTCGACCTGGATGTCTTCGTCGAAATCCACGAAATTCTTGCGCGCCGGATGATCCACGATCGGCCACGGATGCGACTGCGCCAGCGCCACCGCGGGGCGACCGACGGCTTGCGTCGCAACGCCCAGCGACTGCAGCGCATCGGCGGCCGCCGCGCGGCCGTCTTCGAATTCCGCCTGCAGCCCGAAACGGCCGTTGACCCGGCCGGCGGCGAACACGCCGGGCGGCAGTTGCGTGGGCCGCGCATGGCCCAGTGCCGCGTCATAGCTCATCACTGCGCCGGCCTGCGCGAGCAGGGGCGAGGCCGGTGCCCAGCCGACGCTCATCAGCAGGCCATCGCAGGCGAGTGTTTCGCCGCCGCCGCTGCCGGCACTGCCGGCCGCGGTGACGGTGACGCTGGCCAGCGTCAAACCGTGAGCCTGCGCCGCCGATACCTGGCTGCGCGCGAGCACCCGGATCCCCTGCGCACGGGCCGCCGCAGCGCTCGTGCCGCGCGCATCCGGATCCTCGAGATCGACGATCGCGGCGATCTCGATCCCGGCCGCCTTCAAGCCGAGCGCCGCGCCGTAGGCATCCGCATTGCCCGCCAGCACCACGGCGCGCGTGCACGGCGCCACCGCGTAGCGGCGCACCAGACGCTCAGCCGCAGATGCGAGCATGACGCCAGGCAGATCATTGTTGTGAAACACGGCCGGCTGCTCGACTGCGCCGGTGGCAACGATGATGCTGCGTGCCTGCACGACCATCAGCCCCTCGGGCGCAGCCAGGGCCACCGTGCGATCGGCATAGCAGCCAACGGCGCAGGTGCTCGTCATCAGCCGCACTCGTGGCGCATCGCCGAGCACGGCGAGCGCTGCGCGCAGCAGACCCTGGGCGCTGCCATCGGCGTCGTAGCGGTAGCTGAGCGTGCCGCCGGCCTGGGCGTTCTCGTCGACGACGATCACCGACACGCCCTGCCCGGCCAGTTCGCGCGCCGCGGCAAGACCCGCGACGCCGGCCCCGATCACCAGCACATCGCAGTTCGCGCGGCGCGTGGTGCCGCGGGTGGCCGGGTGCGCAGGCGTGATTTCGCCAAGGCCGCTGAACTGGCGAATCAGGCGCTCCCAGTAAGGAAACAGCGCGCGCGGCCGGTGAAAGGCCTTGTAGTAGAAGCCGACCGGCAACAGCGGCGCCAACGCGCCGATGAAGCGGCCGCGGTCGCGATCGACACCGCCGCGGGTGTTGACGACACGGTAGCGCATGCCCGGCGTGGGGGCTGTGACATCGGCGCGGATGTTGATGGCCGCCACGCTGTCGAGGATCACGTTCGCATCGTGATTGGCCGCCGACAGCACGCCGCGCGGCCGGTGATACTTGAAGCTGCGGCCCAGCACCGTGCGACCCCCGGCAAGTACCGCGCTCGTGATCGTGTCGCCGTCGAAGGCCGTGCAGGTCTCGCCCTCGAACTGGAAATCGAAGGCGCGCATGCGATCGATCCATTCACCGGGCTGTACCGGCAGTCTGCGCGCGCTCATTCAGCGGCTCCCGGGGTGGCGAGGTCGATCGACAGCACCTGATCGTTCGCGGTGTCGCGTTCGAAGCGGAACCACAGCTGCGAGGGGCGATGGAACCACCACTCGCGCTTGATGCGCGCCGTTGCATCGCCGAAGTACAGCGCGCGGCGCGCCGCTACCGGGTCTTCCATCTGCATCACGCCGATCATGCCGCCGGCGCAGACGAACTCCGATGCGGGACGCCGGCCGATATGCGGGCAATCGAATTGTTTCATCGCTGAGTCTCAGTGTCCGACCGCTGCCGCGCCCTTTTCGCCGAGCATCTGCAGGCGTTCAAAACGCGCCATGCCAAAAGCGTCGATCAGTCGGTGATTGGTATCGTGGGCGACCGTGAAGGCCATCGTTTCGCCGCACACCGGCGTGGCCTTGAAGCCCCAGGTGCCCCAGCCGGCATCAAGGTAGAAACCGCCAATGGCGGTCTTGCCCATCACCGGCGCGAAATCGGGCGTCATGTCCGCCATGCCGGCCCATTGGCGCACGATCTTCACACCGGCCAGGAACGGGAACAGATCGAGCATCTGATCTGACAGCGAGGTCACGAAGTCGAGCGAGGAGCGGGTTGAATGCAGTTCGGCCGGATCGACTGCCGCGCCCATCACCAGTTCGCCGCGCGCCGTCTGGCTTACGTACACGTGGAGGCTGCCGGAGACGATGATCGGGTCCAGCCAGGGTTTCATCGGCTCCGATACGCAGGCCTGCAGCGGCACGATGTCGATCGGGCTCTGCAGCCCGACCATCTTCAATAAGGTAGGCGTTGAGCCGGCGACGGCCGACACAACCTTGCCCGTCGCAATCCGCCCGCGCGTGGTCTGGACCGCGACGACGCGGTCGTTTTCGATCTCGATACCGGTGGCCGCCGTCTGCTGAAAAATCTCCACGCCCATCTGCGAGGCGCGTCGCGCGTAGCCCCACGCGACTGCGTCGTGCCGCACGATGGCGCCGGGCGCGTGGAACAGCGCGCCGACGATCGGGTGCGTGCCGCCGCAGGTCAGGTCAATTCGCGGGCAGGCGCGCAAGACTTCCTCGGGGCCCACCAGTTCGCTGTCGATACCGTAGTGCTTGTTGACCTCGGCGCGCCAGCGCATGGTGCGCAGCGTGGCCTCGCTGTGGGCGAGCGTGAAATGGCCGCGCGTGGAATAGAACAGGTTCAGGTCCAGTTCCTCGCCGAGGGTCTGGAACAGCTCAACGCTGCGCTGGTAGAACTTCACGCCTTCGGGCGTCAGATAGTTCGAGCGTACGATGGTGGTGTTGCGCCCCGTGTTGCCGCCGCCGATGTAGCCCTTCTCCAGCACCGCGATGCGTTTTATGCCGTGGACCTGCGCCAGATAATAGGCACACGCAAGACCGTGACCGCCGGCGCCGATGATCACGACGTCGTAGCTGTCACGCAGCGTATCGGGGGTGTTGAAAAAGCGCGGCTCGGCGTGATGGCGGTCGAGCGCGTACTTCAGAAGTCGAATGGACATCTAAGCATTATATGCAATTAAGTTGCATGTAATGCAACACCGGACATGCACCACCGTGCGCGATGGCGAGACCGCGACGCGCCCGGTCGGCCGGGCTCCGGGTGCCCGGCCGACCGCAGCGTGGAGGACAAAGAGAACAGCATCAGGACGAGGCGCCTGGTCAACATGAATCTTGCCAGCACCGAGGGTGTGCGTGGGCGGCCGATGCGCGGCGCGTTGGGCCGGTCATCGCAGGACGATTGGCCGGGCCACGCAACACCCCATCCGCCGCTCAGACGCAGCCGGATGTCAGGATGATGTCGACCAGGGTCCTTTAGTCGCCGAATGCCTGCCGCGCGGTTGGCGCAGCGTCTGCGCCGCGACCGGAAGCCCTGGTGCACAGCGCGGCAGACACTCGTCGTTCGTCACCGCTGGCCACCCTGCGGGTGGCGCCGTGGCGCTGATGGGCCGGCGGGCTCAAGCTTGCGCGGGACGGCGGGTGTTCTTGCTGAAGATTCGGTGCAAAGCCGATGCCAACCGCCAGATGAACCTGTCCCCGGCCGCTGAACGCAGGGCGCCAACCGCCACTGCACCGCGCCTACGCTCACGTCGGCCGGGCGCCCGATGCCCGTCGGCCGGTGCCTCTTCAGCACTCATGAAACGTTCATTGCCTGCGCCTGCGGCTGGCCGGGGCTGCGCCTCGCGCGGTCGCGGTGGGCGCTGCCAGCAGCGCCCACCGCGCCAAAGCGGCGCGACGCGCACCGAGTTTGAACAAGCAGGGCGCTCAACCCAGTCCGCACGCTCCGCGCCAGTTGCGGTAGAGCACAGCCGCGAGGGCGTTGAACTCGGCCAGCCGCGCCGTAGTGTCCGTGCGCAGGCGCTCGGCGCCGTCGACTCCCAGACTCTTGTCGAGCGCAGCGCGGTATTCGGGGATGGCATGCCATTCGGGCACCGTGGCCGCGGTGATCTCCACGTGAAACTGCATTGAGAACGCGCGCGGCCCGACGCTCATTGCCTGCACCTGGCAGCGCGGCGACGACGCCAGCACGCACGCCTCGGCGGGCGGTCGCAGCACTTCGGCCGAATGCCATTGCATGACCTCGAAGCTGGACGGCACGCCCTGCAGAAACGGGCTCGACTGCCCGGCGCTGCAGGCCACCGGCATGATCCCGACTTCGGCTTCGGCGGCGAGCCCGACCTCGCCGCCCAGCGCATCGGCGAGCAGCTGGTGGCCGAGGCAGAAGCCGAGATAAGGCATGGCGAGTTCCCGCACCGCCCGGCGGATCGCCGCTTTCTCGGCGACCAGCCACGGGTGTGCCGCCTCCTGCCAGACATCCATCGGACCACCCATTACCCACAGCGCGGCATAGTCCTCGAGCGGCGGAATGGTGGCGCCGGCATCGAGTTCTAGCGGGACGTAGTCGAAGCCGTCGCGGGCGAGGAAGTCCCGGAACACGCCGGGATGTTCGACAGCGAGATGTTGCAGCACCAGTATCTTGCGCGAAGTCGTCATGAAAGTGCCCTGCCCTGCCGTATTGAAGCGGGCCTGATCCTGCAATATTGCTGCCCGCACGCTCGTTGTCGACCGATCTGCTGCGTGGCACGATGCTCGCCTGGAATCACGGCTTCCGCGGAGGACGGCATGGATCTGAAGCAGCATGGGGTGTTCTTTTTCAACGAGGGCATCCCCGCCGCGGAGCTGAAGACGCTGGTGCGCCAGTTCGAAGGCATGGGCTATGGCGCTGTGTGGTTCCCGGAGGCCGTCGGCCGCGAACCCTTCGCCACCGCCGCCCTGATTCTCGAGAACACCGAACACCTGATCGCGGCCACCGGCATCGTCAACATCTACAACCGCGACCCGCTGGTGTCCGCGATGGGCCAGCAGACCCTGTCCGAGATGTCCGGCGGGCGCTTCCTGCTCGGCCTCGGCGTCTCGCACAGCCTGTTGGTTGAAGCGCGCGGCCACACCTATGGCAAACCGCTGCAGACGATGCGCAATTACATGGCGGCGCTGCGCCAGTGCCATACGGGGCTGTCAGTGACGAAAAGCCTGCTCGTCGAGGGCCTCGGCCCGCAGAACGTCGGCAGCGGTCAGCGGGGTGCCATCAAAACCGACGCCGGCGAGTTGCCGATCGTGCTCGCCGCGCTCGGCCCGAAGATGGTCGCGCTGGCCGGCGAAATCAGCCAGGGCGCGCATCCCTACAACACGACGCCCGGCCACACGGCGCGTGCGCGCCAGATCCTGGGGCCTGATGCCTGGTTGTGCCCGGCCCAGCGCGTCTGCCTGAGCCACGATGGCCGCAAGGCACGCCGGATTGGGCGGCAGTTCGTCGGTTTCTATCTCGGCTTGCCGAATTACCGCAACATGCTGCTCGACTGTGGCTACACCGAAGCGGATTTCGAGAATGGCGGCAGCAATCGCCTGATCGATCAGCTGCTTGGCTGGGGCGACGAAGAGCGGATCCGCGGCTATGTGCAGGCACACCTCGATGCCGGCGCCAGCCACGTCTGCGTGCAGGCCATCGATCCCGACAACCCCACTCGCCCCTGCCTCGACGCCCTGGCCGTCATCGCCGGCTGAGCTGACGGGCGGCGGTGCGCGGCGGTTTCAGGTGGTCGCGTTGAACCCGTCGCTGAACGTCCCGACCGCGCGCTCGCGCGCGCCACCCGCCGGCGGCGTGCGCCCCTCGCCCTCTGCATACGTCACTTCGCGCAGCACCGCGGCATAACCGTCGGTGACGAACATCGCCGCGCCATGACCGTTGGCCAGCAACAGATGATGACAGGCCGCCAGCCGGTAGCACGGCACCCACATCAGCAGATGATGTTCGAGATGGTAGTTCACCCAGTACGGCGCCACGAACGCCCGCTCGAGAGGACTGACACGCGTGGTGCGCGCGAACTTGAATGGGTCGTTGCGATCGGGAATGGCCGCGTGCTCGGCAATATTGCGCACACGCAGCACCAGCTGCTGCCAGGTCAGCAGTGGCAGCAGCCACAACAGGGGATAGAAGTACCAGACGCCGGCGGCGGTCAGCCCGGCGCAGAGCGCGAGGTTGATCAGCGTCTGGGGCCCTAGCGCCTGCCAGTAGGTCGCTGCGCGTTCACAGCGCGGCCGGCCGGGCCCGCCGAGTGCGGCGCGCAGCTGCGCGCGCCGCTGCGCGACGCCGGTGTTGCCGAGCAGATCGCGGCGCAGTTTGCGCCACAGACTGCTGCGCGCGATCGGGTAGTGGCCGGTCAGCACGAGATCGGGATCGCCATCGTGCATCGTGTGCGCGTGATGGCGCAGATGATACCGGCGATAGGCGTCCGCGTCGGCCAGCACCGGCCAGCCGCAGAAGGCCTGGCTCAGCACGCGGTTCAGCCACGGGGTGCGGGCAAGCATGCCGTGCGCGCCGTCGTGCATCAGGATCAGCAGCCCGAGCTGGCGACTGCCGATCAGCATCACCGCCAGCAGCCAGGTCAGCGGATTGGGCCACCACGCGACCATCATCATCGCCAGCCCAATCACCCCCCACGCATGTGCGACCAGCCACAGACCCCACGCGTCCGAGCGCGTGCGCAGCGCAGCGATTTGCGGCGCGGTCAGCAATGAAGCAGCTGCAGGAGCGGTACGCACGGCGGTTCATGCCCGGCGGGGATCAGCGCACAGCATAGCGCTGCTCGGCCGCCCTGCGCACGTCCGCCGTTGCGTTCAAGCAGCACAGGCCCGTCAACAGCCGGCGGCCGCCGGCCGGCGTCAGGGCGTGCCGTTCAGTGTGAACACGCGCGTCAGGCGGGCTTCGATGATCCAGTCGGGGTTGTCGATCATCGTTTTAATCGTCAGTTCACGGCCGGCAGCGTCGAGCTTGAACTCTTCGAGCATCCGGCCGCGGGGTTCGAGCATCGTTTCGATCACCAGCAGGCCGTCGCGGCGGTAGGACAGTTCGAGACCCAGGGAATCGGCCTTGTACTCGCCGCCCTTGGCGGAATAGACAGGCCCGCCTGCGGTGGGCTTCAGCGCACGCACATAGCCGGAATCGTAGCGCATGGTAGCATTGGCGCCGGCATCCTCGATGTCGATGATCTGCGCATTGAGTACCTGCTGAATCGGCCCGACATCGACGACCGCGTTCTCGAGGCGCCGCTTGGCCAGCAGGTTCTGCTGGGCGTAGTAGTGGCGATCGGTCGCGCTCTTGCGATAGCCGGACTCGCCCTTGTCATGATCCCCGGACTGACGCATCAACGTGAGGCCTTTCAGCGCTTCTTGCGGGTCATCGCTCTTGTCTTCGTCGAGGACCCAGTGCCCGGACAACACCGGGGCCGCCATGGCCGGGGCCGCCACCAGAGCGAACAGCAACAGGAGCACGGAGCAGCGTTTCATCGGGAGGACCGTCGGTAAGGCTTGGCGCGCATGCCGCGAAGTCTAACAGGCTGGTGAGCGATGCGAGCGCGCCACGTATTCACCCGCCTGCGCCGGCCGCGCCCACCGGCGAATAGCGACCGGCGGTTGAATCCGGTATCGTCCGGCGGTCCTTCCAGCAAGCGCGTCAACATGCAGAAAGTCACCCCCGCCGCGGCCATTGCAGCGATCCCCGACGGCGCCACCGTGATCATGCCCGGCGGCTGCGCCGAGCCCGTCGAACTGTATGCCGCGTTTGCCGACGGGGTCGACCGCTTCACGTCGTTGACCGTCTGCGCCGGCTTCGGTTTCGGCCGTTACGGCTATCTCGCGCGCGGGCTCGGCACGAACTTCCGCTTCGTGTCCTGGCAGGCCTCGCCGCAGCTGCGCGCGCTGTTCAAGGAGAATGATCGGCGCAAGGTCGGGTTCGTGCCGCTGCGGCTCGCCGACGTGGCGCGCGTCGTTCATCGCGATGGCCCGATCAGGCCGGACGTCGTCGTGCTGCAGACCTCCCTGCCGACGCCCGACGGCAACGTGAGTCTCGGCATTTCCGTCGGCGCGATGCCGGACATCGTAAAGAGCGCGGGCATGGTGATTGCCGAGTTCAATACCAACATGCCGGTGACCGCCGGCGAAAGCATGGTGCCGCTGTCGCGCATCGACTACGCCACCGAATCCAGTTCCGCGCTGTGTACTTATCACACGCCGGCCGCGCAGGAGCGTGACCACCGCATCGTCGAGCACGTGCTCGAACTCGTCCCCGATCGCGCCTGGGTGCAGCTCGGCATTGGCGCCGTGCCCGATCGGGTGCTGACGCGCCTCGCCGAGAAACAGGGCATTCACCTGTTCTCCGGCCTGCTGACCGGCGGGCTGATGGATTTCATGGCGAACACCCGGCACCAGCCGGAAGTCGTGGTGGGTGAGCTCGCCGGCGACCAGGCATTTTATGAATTCTGCGGCAATACGCCGCGCATCGTGATGGCGCCGACCCGCGTCACGCACGATGTTCCCACCCTCGCCAACCTGCCGCGTTTCGTGTCGATCAATTCCGCGATCGAAATCGACCTGCAGGGACAGAGCAATGGCGAAACGCTCGGCAGCACACAAATCAGCGGTGTCGGCGGCAGCATGGACTATGTCGAAGCGGCGTCGTTGTCGGCCGGCGGGCTGTCGGTGATTGCGCTGCCGTCGACCACTGACGACGGCCAGCATTCGAAGATCGTCGCCCGGCTGGCCGCCGGCGCGCCGGTGACCACGCCGCGCTTCGCGATCGACCTCGTGGTCACCGAATACGGGGTCGCGCGGTTGCGCGGCAAGGATTTGTGGGCCCGGGCCGAGGCACTGATTGCCATCGCGCATCCGTCGTTTCGCGACGCGCTCGCAAACTCCCTCGGCTGACCCTCGCACCAGCAGGAGATCGTTGATGATCAAGTCTGTCGTTGTTTTTCGCCGCAAAGTCGGCATGTCGGTCGAGGATTTCAGCCAGTACTGGCAGACCCGGCATGCGCCCCTGGTAGCCGGCTTGCCGGGCCTGCGGCGCTATGTGCAGTCGCAGACGCTGGCGTCGGCGTACCGCAAGCACACGCCAGCCTGTGACGGCGTCGCGGAGTTGTGGTTCGATGACACGTCCGCATTGCGCGCCCTTACCGGTTCCATGGCGCATGCCGCGGTGCTCGCCGATGAAGCGCAGTTCATCGACCCGGCATCGCGCATCGAAATCCTGACCGACGACATCGTGATCAAGGACGGTCCTCGGCCGCCCGCAGGCGTGAAGAACATCGAACTCGTCAAACGGCGCCCGGACCTGACGCCGGAAGCGTTTCATCGCCACTGGGAAGTAGTTCACGGCCCGCTCGGGGGGTCGATTCCGCAAGTGCTGCGCTACGTGCAAAGCCATACGCGCAGCGGCGCCTACCGCGACGGCCGGCAGCCGCCGCTGGACGGCGTGGCGCTGACCTGGTTCACGGATACCCAGGCGATGCGCGCTTCGGCAACCACACCCGAGTACGATCGCACACGCGCCGACGAGCACAATTTCGTGATCGAACCGCTCGACTTCGTGATCACTTGCGAGCGCGAGATCGCGCTGTAAGCCGCCATGAAGCCGCTCAGCGAGGCAGCACTCGGTGCGGTGCTCGACAGCATGCCGGTTGCCCGGCTCGCGCTGAAGGATCTCGATGACGCACCGGAGGCGTTGCCGATTGTCTTCGCGCGCGCGGCGGGCGCGTTGTGGATGCCGATCGACGGCAAGCCCAAACGCAGCGGCGCATCACTGGGCCGACTCGCGCGCCTCGAACGCTCGCCCCGCGTGATGCTGGTGCTCGATTACTACAGCGAGACCTGGGCCGACCTGTGGTGGATCAGACTGCGGTGCATGGCGCAGATCATCCGCGGCAAACACCCGGACTGGGACACGGCGGTCGACGCGCTGACCGACAAATACCCGCAGTACGGCGAGACCCCGATGTTCCAGGACGAGCCCATCCTCGTGCGATACGAATGGACCGGCGTATCGTGGTGGAGTGCGACACCGGACGCCTTGCGCCGCTGGCTGGACGAGTACGCGCCACCGCCACCGCCCTGACAGGTTGATGCGACAGCGGCGTCCGGACGCCATGCAAACGGCGACGCCTGGCTACCAGACGCCGGCTCCGCCGCCCCCTACGCCGTGCCCGGCCCGTGTCACCCCCCCTTGGCCTGCTCCGCATCGCGCAGTTCGCGGCGCATGATCTTGCCGGTGGTGGTCATCGGCAGGGAGTCGACGAATTCGATCATTCGCGGCACTTCATGGCGGGCCAGACGCGTCTTGACCGACTCGCGCAGTTCCTCGGCGAGCGCGTCCGACGGCGTGACGCCGGCGGCAGGAATGATGAACGCCTTGATGACTTCGGTGCGCACCGGATCCGGCACGCCGATCACGGCCGCCATCTTCACACTGGGGTGCTTCAGCAGCGCGTCTTCGATTTCACTCGGTCCGATCCGGTAACCGGCGCTGGTGATGACGTCGTCGGCGCGGCCATGAAACCAGAAGTAACCGTCCGTATCCATCTGTCCGAGATCGCCGGTGATCAGCCAGTCGCCGATGAACTTGTCGCGCGTGGCGTCCGGCCGGTTCAGGTACTCGCGAAACATCACCGGATGCGGACGCTTGCAGGCGATGTGGCCCATCGTGCCCGGCGGCACCTCGACGCCCTCGTCGTTGACGATCGCGCACACGGCGCCCGGCGTCGGCCGGCCGAGTGAGCCCGGTTTAATCGGCATCACGTTGCCATTGTTCGCCAGCATCACGTTGCATTCGGTCTGGCCGAAGCCTTCGTTGATCTTGAGCTTGAGTTCGCGATCGGCCCACTCGAACAGTTCCTTGCCGACCGCCTCGCCGCCCGACAGCACCGCACGCAGTTTGAGCGTGTAGCGCCCGCGTGCATCGGGCACCTGACGCATCAGCTTCAGCGTGGTCGGCGTCAACAGGGTCAGGGTCACGCGGTGGCTGTCGAGCACGTGGTAGGCATACTCGGGGTCGAAGCCCTTCATCGCGGTGGCAATCACCGTGCAGCCGTGGAACCAGCCCGGCATCAGCACGTCCATCAGGCCGGCCATCCAGGCCCAGTCGGCAGGTGACCAGAGGACATCGTTCGGCTGCGGAAAGAAGTCGTAGATGAACTCGAGCGCCGGCATGTGGCCAAGCATCATGCGATGCGGCTGCACCGAGCCCTTCGGCATGCCGGTCGTGCCCGACGTATAGCTGATCCAGGCGATGTCTTCCGCGGCCGTGTCGACATTGGTGAAGGTGTCCGGGGCATCCTTGATGGCGTCCCAGAAATTGAGCGCGCCGGGCGGTGCGCCGTCGATCACGAACACGTGCTGCAAGGTCGGGCACTCGCCGCGGATCCCGGCGACTTTCGGGTAATTCGCCATGTCCGTCACCAGTGCCTTCGTGCCGCTGTTGTTCAGACGGTAGGCGATCGCGTCACCCCCGAACAGCACGGAGGTCGGCCCGGACACCATGCCGGCCTTCCAGCACGCGACATGACCGATGGCGCATTCAGGGTTCTGCGCGAGCAGCAGCGTGACGCGATCGCCGCGCGTGAGCCCGAGTCTGAGCAGCGTGTTTGCAAAGCGGTTTGCGTGCTGCCGGATAGCGCCAAAGGTGTAACGGGTGACGCGCTTGTCCGCGTCTTCGTAAATCAGCGCGATGCGCGTCGGATCGTCGGCCCAGCGGTCGCAGACGTCGTTGGCGATGTTGTAGCGTTCGGGAATGCGCCACTCGAAGGCGCGGCAGATTTCGTCGTAGGTCTTGCCGCGGGTGATCATCATCGACATGCGATGCTCCGTTCGTTTGCTGTGCAGTTGAGGGGGTCGTGCATACAGACCCTGAACCTATTTACCGATTCGCGCACGCGCGATCAACCGCAACGCCGTCGCAACAGATGCGGTTACACTGGCGCGCCCATTCAGACGCCGCGCAACCGCAGCGCAGCATCCTGCCCCGGACGCCACTCAGGAGGTTTCATGTCACGCAAGCTCGAAGGCAAGGTCATCATCATCACGGGCGGCAGTACCGGCATCGGGCGCGCCGCCGCGCTGCGCTGCGCCGCCGATGGGGCTGCGGTCGTCGTCGCCGACGTCAACACCACGGCCGGCCAGGCCACGGCCACCGATATTGAACAGGCCGGCGGCCGCGCCGCCTTCATCGCGACTGACGTGACTGACAGCGCGCAGGTCCGGCAGTTAATCGCCGACAGCGTGCGCCGCTACGGCCAGCTCGACGGTGCGTTCAACAACGCCGGCATCGAGGGCGGTTTCGCCAACACCGTCAAGATGACCGAGGAAGCCTTCGATCGCACCATCGCCGTCAATCTCAAGGGCGTGTGGTTGTGCCTCAAATTCCAGATTGAGCAGTTCCTCGCGCAGGGCACGGGCGGCGCGATCGTCAACACCGCGTCGGTCGCCGGCCTCGTCGGCACGCGCGGCGGCATCGCATACTGCGCATCGAAACACGGCGTGGTCGGTATGACCAAATGCGCGGCGCTCGATTTCGCGAAGAAGCGCATTCGCGTCAACGCCGTGTGTCCCGGCATCATCCACACGCCGATGCTGGAGCGCATGGCCGCCGAGCGCGGTATCGGTCTCGAACATTATGCGGCGCAGGAACCCGTGGCCCGCCTCGGCGAACCGCGGGAGATCGGCGATACGGTGGCCTGGTTGCTGTCAGACGAAGCCTCGTTCATCACCGGCGTATCGATGCCGGTCGACGGCGGCTGGACGGCGCAGTAACGATCAGGCTCGCGACCGATGGCACAATGACGGGCAGCCGGCGCACTTTCATTGCGCCGGCGTACCCCCGCCGCGCCCGCGCCCGCGGTCGGTTGGCACTCAACGGACGCGACGCGCGCAGCGGACACGGGGAATGGCCGGGACATCTCAGTTGAGCAGCTTCGAACACCGGTTTGCCGCCATGGTCATCCGCCAGCGCTGGGCGGTGATCGTCGGCTGTCTCGCGCTGGTCGCCGTGATGGCGAGTGGCCTGCACAAGCTCGAATTCACGAACAGCTACCGGGTGTTCTTCAGCCCGGACAATCCCGAACTGCTCGCGTTCGAAGCCATGGAAAACGCTTACGCGAAGCATGACAACGTGATGTTCGTCGTCACGCCCGCGAACACCAATGTCTTCACGCGCGAAAGCCTCGCCGTGATCTCGGATCTGACGACGCGCGCCTGGCAACTGCCGTATGCGAACCGCGTCGATTCACTGACCAACTTCCAGCACACCGCGGCCGTTGGCGACGACCTGACGGTTGGCGATCTCGTGAGCGACCCGGGCGCGCTTGATTTGACGGCGCTGAAGCAGATACGCGCGGTGGCGCTCGCCGAACCGCTGCTCGCGGCCAATCTCGTCGCGCGCGACGGCCGCGTCACGGCGGTCAATGTCACCACCCAGTTGCCACGGCTCGACGAGCAGACCGAGATCCCGGCGGTCGTCGATGCCGCGCGCGCGCTGGCCGCCGACATCGAGCGCGAGTACCCCGGCACGGAAGTCCGGCTCACCGGCGTGTTGATGATGGACATCGCGTTCTCCGAATCCTCGCTGCACGATGCCCGCACGCTGGTGGCCGCCAGCTTCGGACTGATTTTCGTGCTGGTCGGCGTCTTCGCCGGCGGCGTTGCCGGCGCCTTCGGCACGGCCCTCGTCGTCGGCCTCGCAATCGCCACCGCGATGGGCATTGCCGGCCATCTCGGCTATCCGGTGTCACCCCCGATTTCCGCCGCGCCGGTGATCATCCTGACCGTCGGCGTGGCGAACTGCGTCCATATCCTCGACGCGTGCCTGCACGGGCTCCGCCACGGGCTCGACCGCCACACGGCGCTGATAGAGGCACTGGCCGGTAACTTCAAAGCCACCTTCTTCGCCAGCGTCACCACCGTGATCGGCTTCCTGAGCTTCAACTTCTCCGAAGTGCCGCCACTGCGGCAACTCGGCAATATTGTCGCCTTTGGCGACATCGCGTCCTATGTGCTCGCCGTGACCCTGCTGCCTGCGGTGCTCGCGGTGCTGCCGTTGCGGGCTCCCACGCGCACCCTGCTGCCGGCTACGTGGTTTGCCGCGCTCGCCGGCTTTGTGATTCGCCGTCAACGCGTGCTGCTGTGGAGTCTGGGCGCGGCCGCCTGCGTGCTCGTTGCCAATCTGCCGCGCAATGAACTGAACGATGTCTTCGTTCACTACTTCGACGACACCATCGAATTCCGCACCGATGCCGATTACACGATTGCGAATCTGACCGGCCTCTACCATCTGCAGTACCCGCTCGATGCCGGCACCTCGGGCGGGATCAGCGAGCCACGGTTTCTCGCCGACGTCGATGCCTACACCGGCTGGCTGCGCACCCAGCCGGAGGTCCTGCATGTGGCGAGCTTCAGTGACATCATGAAGCGGCTGAATCGCAACATGCACGGCGACGACCCGGCGGCCTACCATCTGCCGGCATCACGCGAACTCGCCGCGCAATACCTGCTGCTGTACGAGATGTCACTGCCGTACGGGCTCGATCTGAACAACCAGATCAATATCGACAAGTCAGGCGTGAAGCTGGTCGTTGCCGTGCGCACGCTGTCGAGCGCGCAGGCGATCGCTTTCAATGCGCGTGCCGAAACCTGGCTGCACGAGCACGCCACGGCCGTAAAATCCGGTTACGGCACGGGTGCGATCATGATGTTCTCGCATATCGGCGAGCGGAATATCCGCAGCATGCTGACCGGCACGGTCTTCGCGCTGGTGCTGATTTCCTGCGTGCTGTTGCTGATGCTGCGCTCGCTCCGGCTCGGCGTCGTGAGCCTGGTGCCGAACCTGTTGCCGGCCGCGCTCGGCTTCGGGCTGTGGGGCATCATCGACGGCGAGATCGGCCTGTCGCTGTCGATCGTGGCCAGCATGACGCTTGGCATCATCGTCGATGACACGGTGCATTTTCTGGTCAAGTATCAGCGCGCGCGCGACACACTGGGCGCAAGCCCCGAGGGCGCGCTGCGACACGCGTTCGACAGGAATGGGCGCGCGATGGTCGTCACGTCACTGGTACTGGTGGCAGGCTTCCTGGTGCTGTCACGTTCACATTTCGAACTCAATGCCAGCATGGGCCTGCTGACCGCTATCATTCTGGTGTTGGCGGTGATCGCCGATCTGCTGCTGCTCGGCCCCCTGCTGCTGAAACTGGAGAACACAGACCATGGGCCGAATGCTGGCCATCGTCCTGCTCGCGCTGCTGTCCCTTGACGCACCCGCGAGCCCCGACGCGGCGGCCAGAGGCCGCGCACTCGCGCAGGAAGCCGACACGCGCGACAGCGGCTGGCGCGATCAACGCGCAAGGCTCGAGATGACCCTGCGCAACCGCCACGGCGACGAGAGCCGCCGTGCGCTCGAGGTCAGCACGCTTGAAATCGCGGGCGACGGCGACCGCAGCCTGACCGTCTTCAAGTCGCCGCGCGATATCGCCGGCACCGCTTTCCTCAGTTACACGCACGCGCTGGAACCCGACGATCAATGGCTGTTCCTGCCAGCACTCAAGCGCGTGAAGCGGATTGCGTCGGCCAACAAGTCCGGCCCCTTCGTCGGCAGCGAGTTCGCCTATGAGGATCTGAGCTCGAGCGAACTGCCAAAATACGAGTACCGGTGGCTGCGCGACGAAACCCTCGACGGGCGGCTGGCTTTCGTCATCGAGGAGCGACCTGTCTATCCGCACTCGGGCTACACGCGCCGCGTCGTGTGGCTCGATCAACAGATGTACCAGCCGCTGCAGGTCGAGTTCTACGACCGCCGGAACAGCCTGCTGAAAACCCTCACCGCGAGTGGCTACACGCTGCACCTGGAACGCTACTGGCGCCCGGCCACGATGCTGATGGTCAACCACCAGACCGGCAAGCGCACCACCCTGAACTGGCTCGACTACCGCTTCGGAAACGGCCTCACCGGACGGGACTTCGATCAGAACACCCTGAAGCGATCGCGCTAGCAGGCTGGTGATCCGGGTCTGCGGGAGCGCACACGGGCCGCCGTTCAAGGCCGTGCGTCGGCTGGCCGCTATGCAAGGATGGATGCCCGTTCGGACAGGTCAGTCAACGCCCGGCCCGGCCGCCAGCCCTCAGGCTGGGCGCGGGCCTGCGTGCTGCTCGCCGCGGGCCTGGCGAGCACGCTGGCCGGCGCGACTTACCAGCACAGCACCACGGCCTTCGATTTCATCGCCAGCAGCAGCCACACCCACATCACGTCCTGGCCCGGCTGTTCGGACAAGACCGGGGACGACAGTCTGTCGGCACCGCTCGGCCTCGGCTTTGGCTTCAACTTCGGCGGCATCGACTACACACAGGTGCAGGTGCACAGCAACGGCCGTCTGCAGTTCAACAACGCCGCCTGTGGCTTCGGCACGCAATCGGTGGGCCCACCGCGGACCTATCCATTGCCGATGCCGGGCGCCTCTACCGTGCGCACGATGCGCATCTACGGCGCGGATTTCGATCTGAACAGCGGCGGCACGATCACGTTCGCGCAGACGACCATCACCGACCAGAAAGCGTTCGTCGTGACCTGGAACCAGGTGTCCGCCTGGCAAGCCGGCGGCAGCACCAACCTGGGCGCGGGAACGTCCTATACGTTCCAGGTCCAGATCCTCGAAAGCGGCGAGTTCCGCTACCTGTATGGCGATTCCGACGACATCACCGAACCTGCAAACCGCGCGGTCGGGCCGGCCCAGATCGGCTGGCAGCTCACAACCACCGATTTCAAGCTCGTGCAGACCGGCCTGCCGGCAAACCGCAGCGGCCTGCGCTTCTTCATTGAGGCCCCGATCGCAGACTATCGTTTCGAACAGGGTCGGCTCGCGGGCGCCGCCCGCGAAATCCTCGACAGCAGTCCCAACGGCTTCCACGGCACGCGTATCGACAGCCCGGTGGCGGCGCCCCTCGTCGAGTCCGTCACGGGCCGGATTTGCCGCGGCCTCGAGGTGCCGGCCAGCACCACCCAGTCCGACATCGATGCCGTCGACACCGGCCTGCCGGTGTTGAAGATCGGCAGTCGCGGGACGATCACCTTCTGGTATCGCAGCGCGCTTGAATGGTCGGCCACGGACAATGTCCTGCTCGATGGCAGCACCGAGAAGGGCCACTGGTTCAGCTTCGGCAAGACCCGCCGCGGACGCTTGCGCCTGGCCGTCACCGACAACGCGGACAGTCCGCGCACAATCGATCTTGCACCCTCAATCGACAACACGGTTGTGGCCAACACCTGGAAACATCTCGCCATCAGCTGGCGTATCAGTGCCGGGGACAAGCGCTCAGAACTGCGGATCTATCTCGACGGTAAGCTGTACGCGAGCGCGACGGATACCAGCAACGGTGCACTCCACCGTTCGCTGTCGACGCTCTATATCGGCGACTCGCGCATCGCGGAATCCGCGCTGGCCAGTCGCGCCGACGCCGCCGGCGGCACTATCGATGAAGTCCGGATCTACAACTACGAAGCGCCGCAGACGGTCGTCCAGCGCGACATGGCGCTGACCCGCCCCTGCGGCGGCATCGATCACTTCAGCATTTCGCATGTCGTCACCGCCGTGACCTGTGAAGCGGCGACGGTGAAGGTTCTTGCCCTGACCGCCGGCAATGAAAGCGTGCCGGAGTACGGTGGCGTGGTCGATCTGTCGACGTCGATCGGCGCCGGCGACTGGTCCCTGCTGTCGGGCGCCGGCACCCTCGACAATGGCGACAGCAATGACGGCAAGGCCGTCTACCGGTTCTCGGCCGCCGACGGTGGCGGCGTCGCGTTCGGCCTGCGCCATTCGGCCGCCGGCACCCTCAATATCAATGTCGACGACGGCAGCGCGTCAGAGCGCAGCGGCAAAGCCACCGCCGATGACGACCCCGATCTCGAGTTTGTCGAAGCCGGCTTCGTGTTCGCCGCCAGTCCCGACACGCTCATCGGGACCCAGATTGCCGGCAAGTCTTCGGCGGTGGCGCCAGGCGCGCAGACCCTGACCCTGCGCGCCGTGCGGGCGAAGGAAGGCACCAGCGCCTGCGAGGCCGCGCTGGCGGGTACGCAACTCATCGATTTCGGCTTCGAGTGCGTGGCACCGGCCCGCTGCAGCGGGCGCAGCCTGCTGATCGACGGCGGTAGCGCCACCAACGTCGCGGCCAATCCCGGCGGCAACGTCGCCGCGTTCACGCCGGTGAAGATGGCGTTCGATGCGGCCGGCGCTACCCGCTTCGTCACCACCTTCGAGGATGCGGGCAGCGTGCGTCTGCACGCGCGCCTGAACTTGCTGCAGGAGAACGGCAAGGAATCTGGCAATGCCATCCGCGGCAGCAGCAACGCCTTCGCGTGGCGTCCGTTTGCACTCGACGTGACCGTGCCGGGCAACCCGGCGGCGACCGCCGCGAGCGGCGCGCGCTTTCTCGCCGCGGGCGCGAGCTTCGGCGCGAGCGTGCGGGCCGTGGTGTGGAGCGCGGCCGACGATCGCAACAGCGACGGCATTGCCGACGGCATGCAGAGCGGCGACAACGATCCCTCGAACAACGCGCGGCTCTCCGACAATTCGACGGCGCCCAATTTCGCGCCAGCGGCGCCGCTGAGCCTGGGGGCCAGCCTCTTGCAACCACCGACAGGGCGCCATCCAGGGCTCGGCGGCGCACCGGCCGCGACGCTCACTGCCGGCGTCGCCGCGGTCAGCGGTCTGCGCTATGACGAAGTCGGCATCATCGAACTTTCCGCCGTACAGACGGGTGACTATCTGGGGACAGGCCCCGGCGCGACCGCTGCGATCCGCGGCCTGTCCGGTGCGGTGGGCCGCTTCCACCCCGCCCGCTTCGCGCTGAGTGCCAACACGCCGCTGCTGACGGACGCCTGCGCCGCAGGCGCTTTCACCTACATGGATCAGCCGTTTACCTTCGGCGTCGCACCGGTACTGACGGTGACCGCGCAGAACACGGCAGGTGCTACCACCTTGAACTACACCACCAGCGGCTTCTTCCGCTTAAACTCGACACTTGCCAACCGGCACGCAGCGGACAGTGCAGCGCGTACGCTCGGCCATTCGGCCGGCGGCGGCGCCAGCGCCGCTGACACCACGCGCGGGACCGGCATCTTCACGCTGAGTCTGCCGCCGGCAACGGCCGGCGACCACTTCACGTATACACGCGGTGCGCCGGAAGCGCCGTTCGGTGCGTCTGTCGATTTGACAGTGCCGGCGGCCAGCCTCACCGACACCGACCAGGTGTGCTTCGATCCCAACTCGGACAAGGCCTGCGACGACTTCAGCTTCGAAGGCATCGCGGGGGCCAGCCTGCGCTACGGCCGCCTCGCCACCGACAACGTGCTCGGCTCCGAACTGCTGCCGCTGGCGGCGCCGGTCCGCGCCGAGTACTTCAGTGGCCAGGGCTTCGTGCGCAACGACGCCGATCTCTGCACTGCCATTCCGGCCAAGGCACTCGATCTCGGGACTGGCAGCGCCGATGCCGAACCGGCACAGGGAGAACCGACGATTGCAGTCGGTGGCGGCACCTCAGTGGCCGGTATTGCCCACGCCCCACTGGCCAGCGGCTTGCTGGGCCTGGGCTTCAGTGCCCCAGGCAGCGGCAATGTCGGCGAACTCGATTACCGAATCGATCTCGGCATCGCCGCCAGTGAATGGCTGCGCTACGACTGGAACGGCGACGGCAAGCTCATCGACGATCCGCGCGGCCGCGCGAGTTTCGGTCTCTATGCGGGACCGCGCACCGTCATCTATCAGCGCGACATGTGGCGTTGAGCGCGGCAGCCGTGCAGGGCGGACGTGCCGACGGTTGAACAGGGCCCGGGTGAATGGCTGAGCGCTGACAGCGTTTGACAGTGTGGGTGCCATCTTCCGCGCCGCGGGAAGCGACCGTCTGCAGCCGGCGCCTCACGCATCGATGCGCCGCGCCATCCGCGCCCGCACCCGGCCCAGTCCCCACCACAGCAGTCCGGCAACGAGCGGGATGGCGGCGGCCTGGGTCAGCGCCACCGACAGTCCTGACCACACGGTGTGGGCGGCTTTGGCGAGATAACCGACCAGCCCGACCACGTAATAGGTGATCGCGGCGATCGACAGCCCCTCGACGGTTTCCTGCAGGCGCAGTTGCAGGCGCGCGCGCTGGTTCATCGACGCGAGCAGATCCCGATTCTGTGCCTCGACCGCGACGTCGACCTGGGTGCGCAGCAGATTGAGGCTGCGCGACAGCCGGCGCGCAACGCCCTCGCCGCGCGCGGCGACGGAGTTGCAGGTGCGGATCGCCGGCAGCAGACGCCGGTCGATGAACTCGGCTATCGACGGTCGCCCGGACATATGGGGTTGGCGCACGCCTTCCAGTCGTTCCTGCACCAGTGCGTGATACGCAGCGGTGGCGCCGAAGCGGTAGGCGGTGTTGGCCGCGAGCTGTTCGATTTCCGCCGACAGCATCGACAGTTCCTGCAGCGCGGCGCGCTGTTCGTCGAGGCCGGCCATCACATTGAGGCGGGAGGTCAGCGCCGCGAGCCGCAGATCGACCTGCCGAATCCTCGGGCTCGCCGCCTGCGCCAGCGGCAAGGCCAGCAAGGCCATCGCACGATAGGTTTCGAGTTCGGCAAGGCGCTGCAGCGCGCGGCCGGTCTGCTGCGAGCTCATGCTGTCGTTGCGGATCAGAATGCGGGCCGCGCCGTCCGCATGCACGCGAAAATCTGTCCACACCGAGGCGCGGCCGAGGTAAATGCTCGCGGAGCACAGCGTGTCGCGGCCGAACCAGGCCGCGAGCTCTTCTTCGCCGGGCTCCGGCCAATCGCGGCCGCAGACTTCCATGTGCACGGCGACCAGCAGTTCGCCCGGCGTGGCCTGCCACCAGTCGGCCGGCACGCGATCGATCACGCGTTCGGTAAACGGCGCAGCGCTCCCTTCGCGCACGAACAGATAGCTCGTGAACTCGGTATGCGATTCCCATTTGAGCGTGACCGCATCGGTTTGCGCCGCGTAGTGTTTGGCGCCGGGCGGCGGCAGCGGCAGGCCATGCCGCTGGCAGTAGGCGACGAGATGCACATGGTCGTCCTGCGAGTCCTCGTCGCGCAGCAGCGCGTAGTAGGACGCGCGGCCCGCCCCCTGCAGATCGAGATGCGGCCGGGCATGAAGCTCGTTGACCAGCGCATAGCGCTGTGGATGTTCACGCACGGCCGGGCCGACGGTACTCACGCACATAGTCGGGCTGCGGGTAGGCCACGGTCTGCTTCGGATCGGTCTCGGCCGCCTGGGGGATCACCGGCAGCGGGATCACACCCGCCCACACGGGATAGTCGAGGTCCTCGCCGTCGTCTCCCGGCGGCCCCTGGCGGACTTTTGCCGACGCTGATTCGATATCGAGCGCGATGATGGTCGTCGCCTTCAGTTCCTTGTCATTCGGTGGTCGCGCATCCGCCCAGCGCCCGCGCGCGACCTGCTCAGTCAGGCATTCGAGCGCCGCGAGCTTCGTCGCCGGGTCTTCAATCGTTGCGCCGCGGCCGTAAAGCACAGCCGAGCGGTAGTTCATCGAATGATTGAACACGGTGCGCGCCATCACGAGCCCGTCGAGCAGGGTGACGGTCACGCACACCGGATTGCCCGCGTTGATGTGATCGAGCATCCGCCCGCCTTTCAGGCCATGCAGCAGCAGCCGATCGCCCATCCGGGCGTGGATAGTCGGGATCACGAACGGCTGGTGGTCGATCGCGAAACCGACGTGACACACGAGCGCCTCGTCGAGGATCGGGTAGAGGGTGTCGCTGTCGTAGGCGGCGCGCTTCGGATAGCGCATCACCCGGTTGCGTGGCGAAATGTCGAAATCGCTCATGGGAACTCCCGCGTCTGCCGGCATGGCAGGGACGCAAGAGATTCTACGCGGGCGCCCTGGCGGGTAGCCACCGCCGAAAGGAGGGACTCGGCGGTCCGCGGACTGCGGGGTCTGCGGGCCAGCGTGGCGGCCGCTGGTGCCGGGCGTCCGCCGCCGCAGGGCCGCGCTGCCCGCGAGTACGCTGGTGAACAGCGGGCACCGTTCAGGCCCGGCACCAGCACGCGGCGGTCCGGACCATGCGACCCGACAGCGCCAAGCTCGGCGCTGTGCAGCGCGACCCTGCCACCGGCATCCGGGCGCAGCACGAGGTCGCCCTATACGTTGAACTGCTTGTGGCCGAGCGCCCGGGACAGACCACCGTTGCCATTCCACACGTTGAATGCCTGTGAGGTGCTGCACGCTGCCGCGACGCGACAGGCGCAGTCAAGCGCCATGACCGGGAATTTCCAGCAGTCGGACCGGCCACTACGGCCGCTTTGATTGACCCCGCCGCGCGCTGTCCACTAGAGTCCGGTGCTTACCATCCATTCCTCACCGGGAGGCAGACGTGGCCGAGGTCGTCCTCAGTCAGGCGCGCGGGCAGGCGGTCCAGATCACAATCAACCGCCCGGACCGGCGCAATGCGATCAACGAGGCGCTGTGCGCCGGCATCATGACGGCAATCGACGCGGCGGAAAACGATCCGGCGGTACGCGCAATCGTGCTGACCGGCGCCGGCGAGCAGGTCTTCTGCGCCGGCGGCGATCTGAAACCCAGCGCCGACGGTTCACCGTTCGCGCTCGAGCCAGCCGAACCCAATCACTATGTGATCAGGCTGTTCCGGCGCATGCAGGCCTGCCGTCTGCCGATCATCGCACGCATCAACGGCGACGCGATGGCGGGTGGTCTCGGCATCGTGTGCGCCTGCGACATGGCGATCGCGACATCGACCGCGCGTTTCGGCGTGCCCGAAACCCGCATCGGCCTGTTCCCGATGATGATCCTGCCCTACATGATGCGCATCATCCCGCGGCGACGACTGCTGGAGATGTGCATCACGGGCGAACTGCTCGATGCGGTCGACGCGCTGGCGCTGGACATCGTCAGCTACGTGGTGCCGCCGGCGGAACTCGACGCGAAGCTTGACTGGCTGCTCGCGCGCATCGTCAACAAGTCACCGACCGCGATTCGCATCGGCAAGCAGGTGTTCCACGCGATCGAAGACATGACACTCGACCAGTCCTTCGAACTCACGCAGGTCATGCTGCCGATCATGGCGCAGTCCGAAGACGCCAAAGAAGGCTTTGCCGCCTTCAACGAGAAACGCACACCGCAGTGGACCGGCAGATGAACGGGGACAAGGTCGTGCGCATCGGCTGCGGTGCGGGCTTCTGGGGCGACAGCGCAGAAGGGCCGGCGCAGCTCGTGCGCGCCGGACACCTCGACTATCTCGTCATGGATTATCTGGCCGAAATCACGATGTCGCTGCTCGCGCGCGCGAAAGCGAAGCGGCCGGAGACCGGCTACGCGACCGACTTCGTCGACGCCGTCATGAAGCCATTGCTGCCGGAGATCGCACGTCAGGGCATCAAGGTCGTCAGCAACGCGGGCGGCGTCAACGCGACGGCCTGCTGTGCCGCGCTGGCCGCCATCATTCGGGACGCCGGCCTTGCGCTGAAAGTGGCGGCCGTCATCGGCGACGACCTGCTCCCCCGCGCCGACGATCTGCGCGCGGCCGGCGTAACCGAGATGGACAGTGGCGCCGCGTTTCCGGCCAGCCCGTGGAGCGCAAACGCCTATCTCGGCGCGACGCCCATCGCCGCCGCGCTCGCCGCCGGCGCCGATATCGTGGTCACCGGCCGCTGCGTCGACAGTGCGCTCGCCCTCGGCCCCTTGATGCATGAATTCGGCTGGCGCGCGGACGACTACGATCGCCTCGCCGCAGGCAGCCTCGTCGGTCATCTCATCGAATGCGGCGCCCAGTGCACCGGCGGACTCTTCACGGACTGGCAGACGGTGCCGGGCTGGCATGACATGGGCTTTCCGATTGCCGAATGTCACGCCGACGGCAGTTGTGTCATCACCAAGCCGCCGGGCACAGGCGGGCTGGTGACGCCGGCCACGGTCGGTGAACAGATCGTCTACGAGATTGGCGATCCGGCGTGCTACCGCTTGCCGGATGTCGCCTGCGACTTCACGCACGTGACGCTGAGCCAGGCAGGCGAGCATCGCGTGCAGGTCAGCGGTGCGAGCGGCGCGGCGCCCGGCAACACGTACAAGGCCTCGGTGACCTATCAGGCCGGCTACCGCGCCACCGCGACCATGATGATCGGCGGCCGCGATGCGGTGGCGAAGGCGCGGCGGGTGGCCGACGCTATCCTCACGCGCACCCGCCATCTCTTTGCCGGCCGCGGCTGGGACGACTACGCCGATGTGTCCATCGAGGTGCTCGGCGCTGAAAGCACCTACGGCCCGCATGCGCGGCACGGCGCCACGCGCGAAGTCATCCTCAAGATCGGCGTTGCCCATCGCGAGAAGAACGCGCTCGAAATCTTCGCGCGGGAGATCTTTCCAAGCGCGACCGCGATGGCGCAGGGCCTCACCGGCTTCGCCGGCGGCCGGCCCAATGTGCAGCCAGTGGTCCGCCTGTTCTCCTGCCTGATCGACAAATCGCTGCTGGCGCCGGCCGTTGAATTCGACGGCCAGACGCTGGCCGTACCGGTGGCGTCAACGCCGGCCCCGACGCGCGCCGCGCCGTTGGATGCGGCGCTGCCGCTGCGCAGCGCGCCCGCTGATGCCGTCGAAGCACCGCTCTATCTGTTTGCGCACGGCCGCAGCGGCGACAAGGGTGACTCGGCAAACGTCGGCGTGCTCGCACGCGATCCGCGCTACCTGCCGCTGCTGCGCGCGCAGTTGACGCCGGCCGCGGTGGCTGCCTACTTCGCGCATCTGGTCAGCGGCGAGGTCACGCGTTACGAATGGCCCGGCCTCGATGGCTTCAACTTCGTGCTGAAGCAGGCGCTCGGCGGTGGCGGCGTGGCCTCACTGCGTCACGATCCGCAAGGCAAGGCGTACGCGCAGATGCTGCTCGACTTCCCGCTTGCGATGCCGCCCGACCTCGTCGCCGAGGCCAGCCGGCACCTCGCCTCCCTGGTACCCGCTGCAGACGCCGGAGCCCCGACATGCTGAAGAATGTGCTGATTGCCAACCGCGGCGAGATCGCCTGCCGCATCATCCGCAGTCTGAAAAAGCTCGGCATCGGCAGCACAGCGGTGTATCACTTCGCCGATCGCGGCGCGCCCCATGTCACCTTGGCCGACCAGGCGCTTGAACTCGACGCCGACGTGCCGACCGCCGCCTATCTGGATGTCGCGCAATTGCTGGCTGCGGCGCGACGCGCGGGAGCGGACGCGATCCACCCCGGTTACGGTTTTCTCGCGGAGAACGGCGCGTTCGCCGCCGCCGTTGAGGAGGCCGGCCTCGTGTTCGTCGGCCCCCAGCCGGATGTGATCCGGCTGATGGGCGACAAGATCATTGCACGCGAGTACGCCGTGCAGCACGGCGTGCCCGTGGCGCCGAGTTGCCGGCAGGACGGTTCGATCGAAGAATTCGTCGTCGGGGCGAGCAGAATTGGCTTTCCGCTGTTGATAAAAGCCGCGGCTGGCGGCGGTGGCAAGGGCATGAGCATCGTGCACGAGGCGGGGGAACTGGCCGCGCGCGCGATGACCGCGAGCAGCGAAGCGCTGCGCTATTTCGCCGACGGCCGTGTCTATGCCGAGCGCTATATCGAACGGCCTCGCCACATCGAAGTGCAGGTGTTCGGCGACGGCCACGGCAAGGTGCTGCACCTGTACGAGCGCGAATGTTCGGTGCAACGGCGCTTCCAAAAAATCATCGAGGAGTGCCCGGCGCCGAATCTGCCGGGGGAACTGCGCGATCGCATCTGCGCGGCGGCGGTGAAGCTCGCGTCGGCCGCGAAGTACCGCAATGCAGGGACCGTCGAGTTCATCCTCGCGCCGGGCGGCGAGTTCTACTTTCTTGAAATGAACACCCGCCTGCAGGTCGAACATCCGGTAACCGAATACGTGACGGGCCTGGATCTCGTTGAACTGCAGCTGCGCCTGGCGGCGGGAGAACCACTCGCGCTCGAGCAGCATGACATCGTGCAGCGGGGCCACGCGTTCGAATGCCGGATCTGCGCTGAACAGCCCGAACACGATTTCCGTCCCGCGACGGGTGTGGTGCACCGGCTGCGCGAACCGCGTGGCGACGGCGTGCGCTTCGACGGCGGCTTGCGCGAAGGGCTGCCGATCACGGCCGCCTTCGACTCGATGCTGGCGAAGCTGATCACCCACGGGGCAACGCGCGCCGAGAGTGCCGCCCGCATGCGCAAAGCACTCGCACAGCTGGTGCTGCTGGGCGTCGATCACAACACCGACTATCTGTCGCGCATCTTTATGCATCCGTCGTTTCTGGCCGGTGATCTGCACACAGGGTTTGTGGTCGATCACGCTGCGGCGCTGGCACCGTTGGCGCTCAGCGCCGGGCAGCGCGCTGCCGTGCTGATCGCCGCCGTGCTCGGTACAGACGAATTCCGGCAACTTGCCTATGAATGCCCTGAACCCCATGCGTCGATCGGCCACTGGCGCAACTGAGGATTACCGATGAGCACCCGTCTCAGTTTCGAAGGCGCCGCGGCCGACGTCGACATCCAGGCCCGCCGTCCGGCGTTGCGCCTACGCGTCGACGGCCGCGAGTACATCGTCAGCGAACGACCTGCGGCCGATGGCGTGGCGACCGTCGTCACCGTCGACGGCGTCGAACATGAAGTGTGGCGCGTGCGCGAGGGCGACCGCATTCACGTGCAGATTGGCGGGCGTACGCATTCGGTCGGCTATACCGAGGCCGTCACGGCGGCCGCGCAGGGCGGCAACGCCGGCAACGAAATCCGCGCCGACATGCCCGGCGTCGTCGTTGACCTGCACGTTGAGGTCGCGGTCAGCGTGAATGCCGGCGACGCGCTGCTCGTGATCGAATCGATGAAGATGCAGCTCACGCTCGTCGCGCCGCGGGCCGGCATCGTCGAGGCCGTGCACGTCGCCAGGAATGCCCCCTTTCAGAAAGGCGCCCTGCTGATTTCGCTGCAGGCGTCGGAGTAGCCACCCATGGCCCGCATCCTGTCCAGCCTGAACACCAGCAGCGCCGAATTCCGGCGCAATTACGCCGCCAGCCAGAGTCGCCTGGCCGAGTTCCGCGCGAAGCAGGACGACGCGCGCTACAAACGCCCGGCACGCGACGTCGAGCGCCTCGCCAAACAGGGCAAGATGCTGCCGCGCGAGCGTGTGGAGAAGCTGCTCGATCCGGGTACGCCGTTTCTCGAACTGTCGTCCCTGGCGGCCAACATGGCCTACGACGGCGAAGCGCCCGGCGCGAGCTGTATCGTTGGCATCGGCGTCGTCAGCGGCCGCGAGGTTATCATTCACGCCGACGATTCGAGCATCAAGGGCGGTGCCTGGTATCCGCTGACGATCAAGAAAATCGTGCGCTGCCTCGACGTCGCGCTTGAGAACCGCCTGCCAATCGTGCACCTCTGTGACAGCGCCGGTGGCTTCCTGCCGTTGCAGTCGGAGCTCTTTCCGGATCGCTACATGGCGGGCCGGATTTTCCGCAACCAGTCGCTGCTGAGCAAAATGGGTGTCAAGCAGCTGGCGATGGTATTCGGCCACTGCACGGCGGGCGGCGCGTATATTCCGGGCCTGTCCGATTATGCGGTGATCGTGCGCGGCACGGGCGCGGTGTTTCTGGGCGGGCCGCCGCTCGTGAAAGCGGCGACGGGCGAAATCGTCAGCGTCGACGATCTCGGCGGCTGCGATCTGCACACGCAGGTCAGCGGCACCTGCGATTATCCGGCATCCAGCGAAGCGGAAGCCATCGCCATCGGACGCGAGATCGTGGCGCAGTGGGATCGGCCGAAGAAATGGCCGGCGCAGCAGGATGCGGTTGAAGCGCCCTACTACGATCCGGATGAACTGCTCGGCATCATCCCGGACGACATCAAGCGCGGCTTCGACATGCGCGAGGTGATTGCGCGCCTCGTCGACGGCAGCCGCTTCCACGAGTACCAGCCCGCCTACGGCACCACGCTGATCTGCGGCTACGCGAACATCTGGGGCTACAAGGTCGGCATCCTGGCCAACAACGGCGTGCTGTTCAACGACTCGGCGCTCAAGGGCGCGCATTTCATGGAGCTCTGCAATCAGAACGCGACGCCGCTCGTGTTCCTGCAGAACATCACCGGTTACATGGTCGGCCGCGAATACGAGGCGCGCGGCATCACCAAAGACGGCGCCAAGATGATCATGACGCAGGTCTGCAGCCGCGTGCCGAAGTTCACGGTGATGTGTCACGGATCCTTCGGCGCCGGCAACTACGGCATGTGCGGCCGCGCCTTCGACGCCCGTTTCCTCTTCGCATGGCCCAACCACCAGATCGGGGTGATGGGTGGTGAACAGGCGGCGCGCACGCTGGCCGAAGTCAAAACCCGCCAGCTCGAACGCAATGGACTGGCGCTCGACGAGTCGGTGATCGACGGCGTGTACCAGGAGACCCTGAAGGCCTACCAGGAACAGCTCTCCGCGTACTACTCGACGTCCGAACTGTGGGACGACGGCATCATCGATCCGCGCGACACCCGCAACGCGCTCGGCGTCGCGCTCAGCGCGTCCCTGAATGCGCCGCTGGGCGATGAAGGCTGCGGGGTGCTGCGGTTTTGACCGCAGATACCGGTGTGGCATTGCCACCGCGAACACCGGTGTCTGCCAGCCACCAGCAGGCTGGTGACAAACGCGCAAGGTCGCCGCCTGCAAGGCGCGGGGCCATCGAGACGCGCAGTTTATGCCGGGATAAATGAGCACCGCAGAGGGGCCTGCGATGTCAGACAGGAACCGTTTTCAACCAGCTCCTGCCGCGATGTTCCACGCCGGCGTCGTCCAAGCCCTGAACACCGGCGCGGCACTCACTACTTGACGCGAACTTCCGGCAGACGACGAACATTGTCCGTCACGGAGTAGACGGTCACGCGGTTGCGGCCGTTTTCCTTCGAGCGATAGAGCGCGGAATCCGCCTGATCGATGAGTTCGGACAGCGTCTGCGCGCCGCGCATGAGATCGGTGATGCCGAAGCTCGCCGTGACCGCGAGGATGTCAGGCAGGCGCACCAGCGTTGTCATCTGCGCTTCGAACGTGGCGCGCATGCGCTCGGCGATGCTCAGTGCTTCGTTGCTCGACAGGCCCGGCAGCAGCACACAAAACTCCTCGCCCCCGTAGCGACAGATGTGATCATTCTCGCGCACCGCCATCTGCAGCAGGCGCGCGGCCTGCTCGATCACGCGGTCGCCCGTCGAGTGGCCGTGCGTGTCATTGATTCTCTTGAAGGCGTCGATGTCGCACATCAGGCAGGCGATGCTGTAGCCGCGCTTCTGCGCCGCGAGCAGTTCGGCCTCGAAAATCTCGAGAAAGGCGCGGCGGTTCAGGCAGCCTGTCAGTGAATCGCGCGTCGCAAGGCTCTTCAGTTCTTCATTCTGTTTCGTAATCGCGTATCGCTGGCGCTCGAGCGTCGCGAGCGCCTTGCGCAGCGCGCCGTTCTTTTCGACGATGGCCGTCTGGTCGTCAAAGCTCGCGAGCGCTCCGCGCGGGCGGCGATTACTGTCGAACATCGGCGTCACGTTGACCGAATACACGCGCCGGCCGTGTTTGTCGGTCGTGAGGATCAGGCTCCGCTCGACCTGCGCCTTGCCGGTCTTCAGCGCGAGATCCCAGGGCATGGGAGCGTCTGCGCGCTCGACGCGCAGGTATCGCCACTCGAACGAGGACAGGCGGCGACCGCGCATCTCCTCGGCGGGCATGTCGAAGTTGCGCGCAAACGCCCAGTTGCTGTGGACGATGCGCTGGTGGGCGTCGAGCAGCACGACCCCTTCAACCAGCCCGTTCATCACGGTGCGCACGCGTTCGGGCATCACGCTGGCGGGATCTTGCGTCGCGAGCACCCGGCGCAGATACAGCGTAAACAGCACCAGGCTGGCGCCGCCCAGCAGCAGAATCAACACGCACAGCGGATGGCTGAGCGGTCCGGGCAGCCCGTTGCCCACCGGCGGGAACACGACGCCCAGCTGTCCCCAGTTGCGGCCATTCACGGTCATCTCGATCAGCGCGAAATCGGGATCCGCCGGGCCGGCGCGTCGGTCCAGGTCGACCGCGCCTTCGACGGCGAGCAGGCTGCCGTCGGCGTGCCGGGCGTAAATCCCGCGCACGAGGCCACTGTCGACCACGTGGGCCAACAGGTCCGCGAGCGCGGGTTCCTGTGCCGTTGCGATGAGTTGTCGCCCGGTCCAGGTCAGCAGGTTGACGGTGCGGGCGCGCTCGGCGCCCAGCAGGGCATGACGGTCCGGAATCAGCCCCAGCGCGAAGGCGCCGACGACCAGCAGCACTGACAGCGCGGCGAGCATCCCCGCCAGACGCAAGGCCGGCAGCAAGGCAGCGGGATGGTAGGCATTACCGGACATCTGGCAGCAGACCAGTTGGCCAGTCGACAGCGACAGTGGTCACAGGGGCGGTTCGCGCTATTGCTACAGGAGTCACTCTTTAGCGGCGCGAATGCACCGTTCTACAGGCTCGGCGAGTTTCAACGCCTTGTGCGCCCCCCGGCGTCAGGGCCCAATTGAATGCGGGCGCGAGGGCGATCGGCGCCTGTACCGCAGGCTTGCGGAAGTCACGGCCGTGTGGAGATATCTAATTTAACCTAATGAAAATAATCTATTTTTAGATCACACTTGAAGTAAGTTCTGAAGTGCGTGGACTGCCGGCCACCCCCCGCTTCGACGGCCCCCGGACCACCGCCGGCTCAGCCCCTCTCGAGCAGCATGCGCAGATCGATGACCGCCGCATTGGCGCGCGAGATGAAGGACGCCATCACCAGCGAATGGTTGGCGACAAAACCAAAGCCCTCGCCGTTCAGCACCACCGGACTCCAGATGATGTCCTGGGTGCTCTCGAGCTCCCGGATCAGCTGGCGCAGGCTGACCAGCGCGTTGCGCGTGTCGAGGACGGACGCGAAGTCCTGCTCGACCGCGCGCAGGAAGTGCAGCAGCGCCCAGCTGGCGCCGCGTGCCTCGTAGAAGATGTCGTCGATTTCGAGCCACGGGGTCTGCACCACGAGCACGTCCGGCCCCTGCGACGACTGTTCCGCGCCGCTTTCGCCAGCCAGATCGGTGTTGATGCGCACCTGCCCGACGCTTGCGCTCAGCCGCTGTGAGAGATCGCCGAGGCGCTTCTCGACGACTGCCAGCCAGTTGCGCAGGTTATCGGCCCGCGCATAGAACTGCGCCTGACTGGGACCGGGTGTCGAGATATTGTTCAGGTAGACCGCGAGCGCCTCGGCCGCCTCGGTGTATTCATCCTCGGCCGCCGGGAACATCCAGGATTCGGAGTCGATCCGCAGTTTGTTGTCGGCCTTCACGAGATTCGGGTCTTCGGTCGACTGGCTCTGCGAACGCGCGAGATCGTTGCGCAGGGCAATGGCGAGATCGCGCGTCTGCACCAGCACACCCCATTCCCAGTTTGGCACGTTGTCCATCAGGATGCCGGGCGGCAGGATGTCGTTGGTCAGATAACCGCCGCGCTTGTGGAGCAGCCGATCGACGACTTCGACCATCGCAGCGGTGGTCGTCGCGCCGCGCACGGGCGTGCCGTTGGCTGTTGGCATGCGCCGCGCGGTGACTTCGCGCACATCGAACTGGTCCGGCTCGTGGTCGAACAGGATCATCAGCACGACGCTGATGATCGCGTATATACCGACGGTGGCGAGCACGTAATCCATGCCACCGCGCGCGCCGTCGCGGCCTGGTAAAAAACCTTTGATCTTCGTCAGCACGCCCTATCCTTTTTTTCGGCAAGCCCGCGCTGCCGACTGGTTCACATCGTGAAATCGACTTGCAGGACCTTGTCCACCGCCGCAATACCGGCAATGCCGGCCAGTTCGGCGTTACTCAGCTCTCGCGACACGCCGAGTACGGCGATCGCCCAGTCACGTCCCTCGGCGGCGCCGACCTGCATGCGGGAGATATTAATCCCTCCGCGGCCCAGCAGATCGCCCAGCGCCCCAATCACGCCCGGCCTGTCGGCATGCCGTGTGACTACCAGGTGGCCCTCGAGTGCCGCCTCGATGGCGTAATCGTTGACGCGCACGAGCCGTGGATGGCGGCCGTCGAACAGCGTGCCCTCGAGGCAGCGCACGCCGCCTTCAAAGCGACCCTGCACGCGGATCACCGACACATAGTCGCGCGCATCTGCGGCGCGTGTTTCGGCGAGCTTGATACCCTGCCGGCGCGCGAGATGCGCGGCGTTGACCCGGTTGATGGGCGTTGCGAGGTGGTCCTGCAGCAGGCCGGCGAGCGCTTCGGCCACCAGCGGCTGGCTGTCGAGTTCGGCGGCCTGGCCGTAGAGGCCAATTTCGACCTCCAGCAGTGGCTTGTCGAGCATGCACGACATCAGCTTGCCGAGCCGGCGCGCGAGCTTCAGATAGGGTTCGAGTTGCGCGAGGCGCTCCGGCGCCACGCTCTTCAGGTTCACGGCGTTGCGCACTTCACCCCGCAGCAGGTAGGCCGCGATCTGGTGCGCAATCTCGACGCCCGTCGCGGTCTGCGCTTCTTCGGTCGACGCGCCGAGGTGCGGCGTGAACTGGATGTCCGGATTGGCGAACAGCGGGCTCTCGCCAGGCGGCTCCTTGTCGAAGACGTCCAGCGCGGCGCCCGCCAGATGCCCGCGCGTCACGAGTTCGAGCAGCGCGGCCTCATCGACGAGGCCGCCGCGCGCGCAGTTGATGACGCGCGCACCCTTTTTCATCGCGCGCAGGCGTTCGGCCGACAGCAGATTCTTCGTGTCCGGCGTCATCGGGCAATGCAGGGTCACGTAATCGGCCTGTGCGAGCAGCACGTCGAGTTCGAGCCGCTCCACACCGTAATCGGCGAACGTCTGCGGATTGACGAACGGGTCACAGCCGACCACGCGCATCTTCAGCCCGCGCGCGCGCTCGGCGACGAGGCGTCCGATCGTGCCGAAGCCGAGAATGCCGAGCGTCTTGCCGGTGACTTCCGAGCCCATGAACTTCGAGCGTTCCCACTTGCCGCCGCGCACCGAGCGATCGGCGGCCGGCAGCGCACGCGACAGTGAAAACAGGTGGGCGATCGCCAGTTCCGCGGTGGTCGTGGCGTTTGCGTCCGGGGTGTTGAGCACGACGATGCCGCGCTCAGTGGTCGCATCGAGATCGATGTTGTCGACGCCAATCCCGGCACGTCCGACCACGCGCAGCCGCTGCGCGGCCTCGAGCAGTTTGCCCCTGATCTTGGTTTCGCTGCGCACGATCACGGCGTCGGCGTCGGCGATATGCGCGAGCGCGGCCTCGACGTCGAGACCTGGCGCAAAATCGATGCTGAGTTCGGGATACTGTTGCAGGGCCTCGATGCCCTCTTTCGCCAGTTTGTCGGCGACGAATACTTTGATCATGGCGTAATCGCCCTTTCTTCAACGGTGTGATGAGCGGCATGCCGGCGACGGCTGGCGTCGCGGCCGGCTGAAGCGCAGGTTTACTCGGGGGCTAGCTGGGCATAAGCCCAGTCCAGCCACGGCAGCAGGGCTACGAGATCGCTCGCCTCCACGGTGGCGCCGCCCCAGATCCGCAAGCCCGGCGGGGCACTGCGGTAGGCGTTGATGTCATACGCCACGCCTTCCTGCCCGAGCAGGCTGGTGAGCCGCTCGACGTTCTGCGTGCGCGCCTTGGCATCCAGCGCCTCGAACCAGGGCGCGGTAATCTTCAGGCAGATCGACGTGTTCGAGCGCTCCGCCGGATTACCGGCGAGGAATTCGACCCACGGCGTCTTCGCCACCCAGTCCGCCAGCACGGCGAGATTGCGCCGCGAACGGTCGCACAGGCCCGGCAGGCCACCAACCGAATCCGCCCAGCGCAGCGCATCGAGGTAATCCTCGACGCACAGCATCGACGGCGTATTGATCGTCGCGCCTTCGAACAGGGCCTCGTCGATTTTGCGATCCCTGGCGAGGCGGAAGATCTTCGGCAACGGATGCGGCGTTTCGTAAGTCATGAGCCGTTCGGCTGCGCGTGGGCTCAGGATGACCATGCCGTGCGCGCCTTCTCCCCCCAGCACCTTCTGCCAGGAATACGTCAGCACATCGAGTTTGTCCCACGGCATGTCCATCGCGAACACGGCCGAGGTGGCGTCGCAGATCGTGAGCCCGGCGCGATCGGCCGCAATCCAGTTGCCGTCCGGCACGCGCACACCCGAGGTCGTCCCGTTCCAGACGAACACGACGTCATGGGTGAAATCGGCCTGCGTGAGATCCGGCAGTTCGCCATAGGGCGCCGTCAGCACACGGGTGTTGGCGAGTTTCAGGCTCTCGGTGATGTCCGAGACCCATTCCTGGCCGAAGGATTCCCAGGCCAGCACATCCACCGGGCGCGGGCCCAGCAGGTTCCATAGCACCATTTCCACGGCACCCGTATCGGACGCCGGCACGATGCCGATGCGGTAGTCGGCGGGCACGCCGAGGATCCGGCGGGTCTCGTCGATCGCGAGCTTGAGGCGGGCCTTGCCTTCCCTGGACCGATGCGAACGGCCGACGAGCGCGTGGGCCAGCGCGGCCACGCTCCAACCCGGCCGCTTGGGGCAGGGTCCGGACGAAAAACACGGATTGGCAGGCTTCGCCGCGGGTTTCTGCATCTCTCGTTTCATGCGGTTACCGTCGGTTGCGCAGAGTGAGGCGCGCATTCTACTGACCATGCCTTCGATTGCAATGCGGAACCGGGTCGCGGGCCTTGCGCCACCGCCAGCGATCGGGATCGTCCTCCGGAAACACCTCGAACACAGCGGGTCCAATGGCCGGGGGCAGGGCAAGCCGCGCCTGCAGCGCCCCGCCGCGTGCGCCAGAGGCGTCGACTGAATCACTTGTTGCCAGAGAGAGTGCGGCGGGCCGCCCGAAGCCACCGGGCGATCTCATCAGTGCTTGAATGCCCGGTATGCCCGAGAGCAGAAACCGCCCCTCAAACCCGCGCTAACCCCTAGCCCTGCATTCGCTGCGGCGGCACCGGGGTGTCGATGGCCGGACCCAGGTGTTCGCGCAGTTGCCGGCGCATTTCCTCGACCTGCCGATGCAGCGCGTTGACGGCGACGAGCTTCTCTTCGAACTGGTGACGCGCCTGCTGGAGCTGGGCCTTCTGCTGGCTGATCCTGTTCGCGAGCGCCATCAGCTTTTTATAATGCGCGCGTAGCACCAGTTCCTTCTTGCGGTAGCCTGCTTCGAGGCTTTCGCGCAGCACCCCTTCGCGCGTGCGCAACTCGGCGGCGGTGTTCTGGCGCACGCGCTGGAGTTTGTCCTGATAGCGCCGCTCGATGTCCATGCTGCGCTCGAGCACGGAGCCATCGAGACAGCCGCGCACGCGCTGCCGGAAGTCGTCCATGATTTCGCCGAGTGCATCAAGCTCAGGCGCCGGTAGGGTCCGGGCGGCAGCCATCTCCGCGAACAGCTGTGCCACGGGTAGCGGCTGGCGGGTGTCGAGCGGCATGATCTGCGGCAGCTTCGGGGCAAGGCGCGCGGCGGTGGCTTCGAGTTGCGCGAAGTCGATGAGTGCCGAGCTCGTGCTGCCGGTGTCGTCCGGGCTGCCGTCGACGGCGATCGCGTCGTGACGTTCCTCGATGTCATCGATGATGTCGGCGAGTGCGCGGCCGGTGCTGGTGTCCACATAGGCCTCAACCGGCACGCGCTGCCGGCTGGCCTCCTCGAACTCCTGCTGCGTGTACAGGCGATCGATGCGATCGATGGTGTTTTCGAAAGTCGCGTTCACGTGCTGTTGTTCCATGAGTTCGGCCATGGTGGGCGTCTCATCGCCGGTGGTGACCGCCGGCCCGGCACCGCCCAGCCCGGGAAAGGCCACGATGCCTGAAGGTTGAATGTCCGCCATCTGGCTCGATAACACCAGCGCCGGCTGGCGGGCGGCAAGCCCGCTCAGCGCTTCGCCGAGATACTCGACCTGAAAGCCGCGTTCGATCAGCAGGAAGGCACCCACGGCGCTCAGGCCGGGGTCGTCGCTGCAGACGATGTAGCGAAGGTCCTTTTGCAGCCGCTGCGACTGCAGACGCAGCACGTTGAGCGGCAGATTGCGGCTGTTGCGGAGCGTGAGGCGCGCATAGTCCTCGGGATATCGGATATCGAGCCAGCACACTCCCACAGCCGTCGCGGCGATCGCCGCGGTGCCATCGACCGGCCTCAGCAGGGGCTGGCGGATCAGTTCATCGAAATCCGCGGCTGTCAGCCGCATCAGGCAGCCATCGGTCAGCATCGTCACGGTCGCATCGCGCGGCTTGCCGGAGATCAGCGCCGCTTCCCCGAACGCAAGGCCGGGCCCGAGATCGGACAGGTGAATCTCGCGCCGGCCGCCGGCGATCTCGCGCGTGACCTCGCAGAAGCCGCTTTCGATCACGTAGTAATAATCGCCCGGCAAGCCCTGCTTGATCACCACCTGATCGGCGGCGGTGTCATAGCGCTCCATGCGGCCGAAGATACGCTGAATGTTGGTGGCCGGCAGACCCGCGAACAGCGGCGACTGCAGCATGCGCGTCATCCAGTCGGACGACTGCTCGGTGGCGATTTCGCTGACTTCGAGTTCCCTGGTGGACGCCGGCAGCACCGCCCCCTGGGTGTCCTTCTCAAGGGTGTCGCGCAGAAAGCGCGCGACCACCACCGGCCCGACGGCGCGCACCGTGAGTTTCTTGCGGCCCGGGGTGTCCAGCGCCCGGCGCGCGGCTTTCGACTGCGCCGACAGGCGACGCAGCTCGGTGCCGTTCCAGGCGAGTTCGACATCACCGTCAAGCAGATAGTAGGTGAAAGGGTCGAGTTGACCCTGGACGTAGACCTGTTGTCCGGCGCTGAATTCCAGCAGTTTCGCGCTGGCCGCAATGCGCTGCTGAGCGTGAGGCGGGAGCCGATTGATCGGCACCAGCATGCGGATGACGGCGTCCAGTTCCGACCGGCCGAGCATGGATGACATCCTGTGCTAGATGGTTCTGCCACCGCATGACGCGCGCAGTTTGCACGTTAGCGCCCCGCCATGCATTCCCTTATGCGGCGCACTATCGGGCGCGCGCACGCGACTGGCAAGTGGCGGCGACTGTTGTTTACAAGCACAGGTCCGGGCGGCTACCGTCCGCCCCATCACCCGCGCTCAAGGACAACCCGCATGCAGACCGCCATCTACGCGCCCGTCTTCCACGATTACGCTGATCCGGCCCGGCTCGTCGAACTGGCCTGCGCCGCTGAGCTCGCGGGCTATGACGCCATCTTCATCTGGGATCACCTCGCGATAGAGCCCTCGGGCCTGCTCGACATCGCTGACGCAACGATCGTGCTGGCGGCCATCGCGCAGGCCACGCGCAGGATCCGCTTCGGCGCGATGGTCACGCCGCTCGCGCGACGTCGGCCCTGGAAGCTCGCCAAGGAACTCAATACGCTCGACAGGCTGTCGGGGGGCCGCGTAATGCTCGGCGTCGGTCTCGGGGAACCGGCCATGGTGGAGTTCGCCGCCTTTGGCGAAGACCCGACGGCAAAAGCCCGGGCGCGGCGCCTCGATGAAGGGCTGACGATTCTGGACCCGCTGTTGCGCGGGGAAACCGTGACGCATCGGGGCGAGCATTATCAATTGACGAACGCGACGCTCGCGCCCCGGTCGGTGCAGACCCCGCGCATGCCGATCTGGGTGGCCGCGGCCCTGCCCGCGCAGGCCGGCCTGCGCCGTGCCGCACGCTGGGACGGCTGCTTTCCGATCAAGGTACCGGCGGTGATCGCCGAAGGCACCGTGTCGCAGGCGGCCTGGCCGGAGTGGTGGCCAAGCCCGGCGGAAACCGCCGAGGCCCGTGCCTATGTGATGTCGCTACGCACCGGCAACGGGCCCTATGCGTTCACCGCCACCGGCCGCACCTCGGCCGAATCTTCCACCGCAGCCAGCGCCCTGCTCCGCGCCTATGCCGCCGCCGGCGCGAACTGGTGGCTTGAATGGGTCGACGATGCACCAGGCACCTACGACCAGACCCTGCGCGCCATCGCACGCGGCGCACCGCAGGCATAGGGCCATCGCGATGTGGCAGGCCCTGCAGATTTATCACGTCAACATCAATTGTTCGAACCTCGAGCGCGCACTCACGTTCTACCGGCGCCTCGGCTTCGACGAGGTCTACGACATCCCGGACTGCCAGGGGTCGGGTCTCGGCCCCGAGCCGCAGCGCGGCCGTGCAAAGCTGCTGCGCTACGGCAGCGATCCACGCGGCGCGCTGCTCGACCTGATTGAATGGACGGATCCGCCGACCGTCGGTGCACCCTATCCGCACCTCGCCCACGCCGGCATCGCGCGGCTGTGTCTGTGCGTGAAAGGGATCGACGACATGATCGACATGCTGCGCGCCGACGGCGTGCCGTTCGTCGACGAACCGGCGCTGCCGGCGCTGGTCGGCAACACGCAGAAGTTCGTGTGCGTGCGCGACCCTGACGGCACCGTGATCGAGTTGATGGAGTTCTTTCGCTGACGCGCCAACGGTGTTTTTCGCCACAAGATCTGCGGCCGTGCCGCGCGCCGCCTGCCCCTCAGGCCGCGGCGGCCGCCAGGCTCCCGCGCGCCGGCAAGCGGAACAGCAGGAACACGACAATGGTCACGTTCAGCAGGTTCCACGCGATGCCATTGAGGAAGGCGGCGGTGTAGTTGCCAGTCAGGTCGTATATCGCGCCTGACATCCAGCCCCCCAGCGCCATGCCGAGCAGCGTCGCCATCACCACCGCACCCACGCGCCGGCCCGCTTCCTGCGCCGGGAAGTATTCGCGGATGATGATGGCGTAGGACGGCACGATACCGCCCTGGAAGAAGCCGAACAGCGCCGACACCACGTAAAGGGAAACGAGCGTGTCCGCCGGCAGAAACAGGAACAGTGCGACACCCTGCGCGGTCGATCCGATCAGCAGGGTGCGCAGGCCGCCGATGCGATCGGCGATGTAACCACTGGCCAGGCGGCTGAAAATTCCGCAGGCGAGCATCAGGGACAGCATCTCGGCGCCGGCCGCGGCACCGAAGCCGAAGTCGCCGCATAGCGCAACCAGATGCACCTGCGGCATCGACATCGCAACACAGCAGGCGACGCCGGCGGTGCTCAGCAGCACCATCAGCGCCTGGGGAGTGATCGCCAGCGCGGGCGTCGGCAGCGCACCGCTGCCGGTGACGGAGGCGGGTGCCGGATGACCGATCGGCGACGGACGCCGCATCACCAGGGCGATTGGCAGCAGCGCCACGACACAGATGATGCCGATCGTCTGGTAGGCGCCGCGCCAACCCTGCTGCTCGACGAGATGCTGCGTCAGCGGCGGCCACAGCGCACCGCCGACATAGTTGCCACTGGCGCAGATCGCCACCGCAATGCCCCGCCGGCGCGCGAACCAGTGCGAGATATCCGCGAGCAGCGGCGCGAACGTTGCCGAACACCCGAGCATGCCGAGCAGCAGCCCCTGACACAGGGCGAACTGCCAGGCGGTGGTAGCGTGCGACGCCAGCGTGAAACCGATCACCTGGGCAAAGGCACTGAAGACGACTGGCCAGAACACGCCGTAGCGATCGGCCACGCGGCCCATCATCAGACCACCGACGGCGAAACCGAGCATCGTGGCCGTGAACGGAAACGAGGCGTCGGCCCGCGCGATGCCGAACTCCTGCTGCAAGGTCGGCAACACCACCATCACGGCATACATGCCGGCGCCGCCGATTGTCATCAGTAACAGGGCCGCGCCGAGGCGCACCCAGGCGTAAGGGGATTCAATCGGCGAAGCGGTACTGTCGGCAGTCATGGCGACCCGGAAAAGCAGCTGCGAGGAAGCCGGGACACTACACGGATTCAGGATCCCTGTCGCCGTCACCGGGGTAGCGAATGTCGAGGATGCAGTAGCGTCGCACTGCGTCATCGGCGCTGACCTCGATCTCGTCGTCCAGCACCTTCGACAACAGCGCCCGGGCCAGCGGCGAATCGATGCTGATGTGACCGCGCGCGGCGTGCGTCTCGTCGCTGCCGACGATGCGGTAAACCAGCGTGACGCCCGCCTCGTCCTCGAGTTCCACCACCGCCCCGAAGAACACTCGGCCCGTATCCGCCGGCGTGGCCTGCACGATCCGCAGACCCGGCATCCGCCGCTGCAGGTAACCGATGCGCCCGTCGATCCCGCGCAGTTCCTTCTTTCGATACTGGTACTCCGCGTTCTCCGAACGATCCCCCTCCGCCGCCGCGGCGGCCAGATGCCTGACGACCTCCACCCGCCGCTCCCACAGCGCCTTCAGCTCGCGTTCGAGCACGCGGTAACCGGCAGCGGTGATATACGGCGATGACGGTGGACGTGGCGGACGGTAGCGGGACATGGGGGCATTATACGGAGCACGGCGTCGGGGACTTGTATTGCGTGCCGGGCTGATTGAATCTGCAAGCCCAGTCAACAGCCGTCGGCGCCGCGATGGACCACGTGGGCCTGCGAGACGCGCGCCCGAATACGACGCCTCAAGCCACCGTCAGGAGCCCGCCCCACTCAGCGGGATCCAGGAATCGTTGAACAGACCAGCGCCGTAATACCAGCCATTCGGCCGGTGCGCCTCGGCGCCGCCGTAGCGATCCCGATCATTGCCGTGTCCTGCTCCGGCGTGCACGACCGCTCACTGGGAAGAGGCCACCCGGCGCGTCAGGGTGGTCCCTCGCGCGCCGCGCCACACACGAGCGAGGCACTGAACGCCAGCAGTGCCCCCAGCGCCAGCAGCCAGCGCACATCGACGGTCGTGACGGCAGGGATGCCGAGTTCATCGGACTTGATGCGTCGGGCAAGCGCCTGCGCGTCGCGCAGGCGGAGATAAGTCAGGCCAGTCTCGCCGGCAAGGCCCTGCAGATACGCTTCGTGGACGGCGGACAGATGCGCCATCGACGCGTCTGCCTGCACCAGATGCGCAGACGTCGCAGCCGCGCCGGACACGAAGTCCGCCGCTTGCCAGTAGCCCGCGGGCGAGCCGTCGCGGTCAAACTTCGGAATCGGCACCGGCTCGTCACCGCCGACGCCGACGAGCAGCCCCTTGATAGCGCCTGACTCGCCGCGGAAGAGCGGCGGCAGGGCAGGGTCGATCGGTGGCGCCTCGTGCCCGTCGGTCAGGAACACGAGACGTGTTTCACTGGCCATCTGCTGCGCCAGGCTGATGCTCTTGTGCACGCCCTTCGCCACTTCGCTGCGTCGTTCCCAGTTCATGCGCCAGCTGATGTTGTCGAGCACCGCGGAGAGTTCCCGGTAGTGCGCGCAGACTTCAATCGGGGTCAGCAGCAGAAAGGCCCGGTGCCCCGAAAACAGCGCGAGCCCCGCTTCCGTGCCGCAGGGCAGATCGATCAGCGCCTGCAAGGCCGTCTGCTTTGCATAGTCGAGACGCGACTGCGACGGCGCCGCCAGCGGTACATCCACGACGTTCATGCTCTGCGTGATATCGAACACGAACAGATAGCGGTAGGTCGCCGTCTCCAGGCGCAGGATGGGCCGGGTGAACGTCGCCGCCAGCAACAGCACGGCCAGCGCCAGCAGCAGCACCGGTGGCCGGCGCCAGCGCGTCACGGCCAGTTCTCCTCCGCGTCGCCGGCGATCACAGTGCGCACCGGGCTTTGCCGCCCTTCGACTTCGGTCACCGGCTTGCCGTGCGCGTCAGGCAGCAAACGCAGGGCGCGTTCAAGGTTGTAGCGGGCATCCCAGTCCTGCGGCGACTCATGCAGCAATTGGCGAAAACTCGCCTTGGCGAGTTCGAGCAGCGGAATCGCCCGATCGGCCTCCTGCACCGGATCGAGACTGGCGGCCTGCTCGAGATAGGTATTGCCCGTGTTGAACAGGACCGCCGCCCGCAGCGCTGCGTCGGGCGACTTTTCGAGCTGGCTGTAGAGCACGCGTGCGGCCTGGTATTCGCCGTCGCGCTGCGCGGCACAGGCTTGAGCGAACACGCCGCGCTCGCCGCCGAGTTCGGCCGCCTGCGCATAGCGTGCGTCGCCGATTGCAAGGTTGTAGCGTGCGATCCGGCGCCACTGCCACAGGTCATGCGCTAGCAGACCGGCGCTGATCACGGCGAGCAGCGCACACGCCAGCGTCAGGCGTTGCTTCAGGCCCATGTCTGCACCTCCATCCCACGCGCAACGAGCACGATGATCAGACACCCCCCGGCCAGTGCGTAACACCAGCCCGACAGATCCTGCTTCGGGATCACGTCCTGGTAACGGATGGGCAGGTTCTGCAGGCTGTCGACTTCGTCTATCGCATCCTTCAGGGCAGTTGGCCCCTCGGCGGAGAACGCGCGATACGGCAGCCCCATTGCCGAAAAGAACTTGTGCACCTGTTGTTCGGGCGCAATGGCCTCGGCCCCCGCGCCGTCGATCCTGGTGTACAGGCCGGGGCTGTTCTGATCCCGCATGTAGAGCCAGTACAGCGTGACGCGATACTGCTCCAGCAGATTCCGGATCTGGTCCTGCATGGGAATGGTCAGCACGGCGCTACCGTCCGACAGCAGCATCACGATGCGCGAACCGGTGAACGGCTTACCCTTGAAGAACTCGAGGGACCGGATGAGGCCGGCACCGAGATCCGTGGTGGCAAGTCCGCGTTCGATGTTGCCGGCGGCAATGGCGGCCTGAATGGCCGCCTGCTTTGCCGTGAGGGGCAGCACGGCGATCGGATTACTGCTGAAGACGAACAGCGCGAACATGTCGTGCCGGCGGCGGGCCGCAAACTCGGCCAGCAGTGTACGTGCGATCTGCCCTTTCGACTGATACGTGCCCCACACCGGCACCCGCGACGTGCCCTTGTTGCCGCTGACGAACGGCCTGTCCATGCTGCCGCTGCTGTCGATCAACATCACGATCTGCGCGCCCTCACCGATGCGCTCGAGGGTCTGCTCGGCGCGAAACAGGCCGGCAATGCCGAGCACCGTGGCCACCACTGCGAGCACGGCAATGACTCGCAGGCTCCAGTCGAATACATCGGACAGGCGGTCGACCGGCAGCAGCGCCAGCGATGAGTAGACCAGCGTCTTCTGCCCGTGCAACAGCAGGGGCAGGAGGGCGAGCGGCAACAGCCACAGCGCCAGTGGTGTCGCCAGGCCCAGCATCAGGCGAGCCCTCGTTCGACGTCTGCGCAGCGGGCGACGAACGCGGCCAGTTCAGCGCCGGAATACTCGAAGCGCGGCACATCGCCGTGCTCGCTGAAGAACCAGGCCCTCGAACGTGCAAAGAAGGTTTCGATATCGCGGGCCAGTGCGGCATAGCGCGGGGCCTGCTCGAAGAGCACCGCCAGCGACTCGCCGAACACGGTTCTGCCCGCCGTGCTGTTGAAGGCGCGGTGGACCTCGCGCAGGGCCGCGACATAGGTCGCTTCGGTCCAGGCCTGGCCGCGCTGACGACCGAGCCTGCGCCGGGCAAGGGCGAACGGCCGGCGCGGCTGGCCGAGTGAGAAGCCCCAGCGCAAAGACGCCAGGCCGGCGACGGCCGCCAGCAGCAGCGCGCTCCACGCCATCAGCCGAGCGGCGGGCTTCGGCAGGTTGGCAGGCGGCCGATCTGGGCGCACATCGGCCTGGGCGAAATCGGTGATGACGCCGACCCGCACGCGGCCCGGCGGCACGAGCGTCTGCTCGGTGGCCGTCCCGTCTGTGAACTGCAGCACCTGTTGTGGCAGCGCGATGTCCTTGACCGCCGGACTGATGTTGATGAGCTGATAGGTGAATTCAAGCCGGTACTGCGTAGACCCCTGCAGCGCTTGCTCGTCTATGTCTGGGGCATCGATCGCCAGCCAGTGGGTGACGCGGCCCCGGCTGGGCAGCGCCTCCGTCTGCAGGCGAAACGGCTTGCGCACACGCAGGTCCACGACGCGCGTGAATTTGTCGCCGATCAGATAACCGAAGCCGCGCGGCGGCGTGACGTCGATCTGCTCGAGCGCCGGATCAGCGGCCACGCCGGCGGACAGCAGCAGCAGGACGACAGCGCTCAAGCGGCGACGCAGCGCCGGCTGATGGCCGGTCGGGCGTGCGTCAACCGAAAAAATAACGGGTCACCTCGTCCGGCCGGAATTCATCCTGCAACAGCAGCGGCGGTCGCCCGGCCTGGCTGAGCAGACGGCTTTGCGCGCGTTGGCGGGCCAGAAAGTTCTCGGCTATGCGCTGCTTCAGGCCCGGCCGCATGAACAGCAGGCGACTCTGCCCGGTTTCGGGATCCCGCACGCGCGCGAGACCGACGCGCGGCAGCTCGGCGTATTCATGCAGGTCCCGCAGCATCACAGGGACCACGTCGTGCGCGGCGAGTGACGCGAGGACAGCGGTGAGCAACGCGTCCGGAAAGTGAAAGTCCGACAGCAGGAACACGAGTGCCCGCCGCGCGCCGAGCAGCGCCGTCGCCGCGAGCAGCCCTTCGGCATGCCGGCCCAGCGGCGGGCGCGCGCGCAGCTGCGCGACGACCGCCAGCGCCGCTGCCGGGTGCACGCTGGGCAGCGCGACGATCGGCGGCGACTGCGCATCCCGGCAGCCGATGAAACCGAAAGCGTCACCGGTGCGGCGCGCCGAGTAACTCAGGCAGGCGGCGAAATCAGCGACACGCGAGAGCTTCGAGTGGACACCGCCGAACTGCATCGACGCCGACAGATCGGCAATCACATACACCGCAATGGCACTGCTCTGCTCGTAGACTCTGGCCTGAATCTGTTCGAACGGGTCGCGCAGGCTCGCAAAGACATCGAAGCGGCGCGGATCGGGCGCATCGATCAGGGGCACGTGATGGCGGAACTGCAGCCCGCCCCCCTGCTGCCGGCTGGCATGGTGGCCGGGATAGCTGCCGCGTGCCCGCCACGCCACCTTGTAATGAAACTCCGCGACCTGCATGTCAGGGCGACGCCACCCGGTTGACGATCTGCTGCATCAGGGCGCCGACGATCTGCGAGCGCCGCAGTTCGTACAGCGGGCTGAGAAAGATCCGGTGCGCAGTCGTCTCGTAAAGCACGCCGTGAATGTCCTCGGGCAGCAGCATGTCGCGCCCCTGCAGCCATGCTGCGACCTTGGCCGCCCGCATCAACATGCCCATGCCGCGCGGGCTCACCCCGGCCAGCACCAGGCGCGCCATGTCGATATCCGGCAGGGACACCCCAAAGCTCGCCGGATCGCGCGTCGCGGCGCACAGATCGAGTACGTAGTGCTCGATCGTCGGCGTGGTGCGGATACTGTCCTGGATTCTTGCCGCGACTGCGTTCAGTTCATCGAACGGCAGTACGCCACTCCTGAGGCTGCCGATCAGGCGGTCGACGTCGAAGAAACGCGGATCGGCCATCAACTGCCGCTGAAGCTCACGGTCCGCCGGCATTGCGATATTGAGTTCCATCAGAAAGCGATCGCGGGCGGCCGCCGGCAACTCGAAGGTCTCTTCCTTTTCGACGCGATTGCGGTCGGCAAACACCTGTAGATGCGGGAAGCGATACTCGCGATTGAAGGCGGTGACGCTTCTCTCGGCCATCACGCGCAACAGCAGTGAATGCACCTGTGGCCGCGCCCGGTTCACTTCGTTGAAGAAAAAAGTGGCGAGCCGATCGTCATGCTTCAGCAGCGGACCAGGATCGACGGCCGGCCGCCCCGCTTCGTTGATGTAGGTGTGGTAGACGAGATCGTTCGGCATCAGATCGATCGTGCCCTCGATACGCTCGTATTCGCCACCGAGCACCTGCGCGAGTGCGCGCAGCAGGGTGGTTTTGCCGACGCCGACATCGCCTTCAAGCAGCGCATGGCCGCGCGCGAACACGGCGATGAGCAGCAGCCTGATCGGCTGATCCTGCCCGATCACCGCGCGTTTGATTTCCGCTTCGAACTCAAGCGCGCGTGTGCGCCACTCGGCAAGGTTCGTCTCGGCACCCGACAGAGGATTGACGTGTAAGGAAGACAAGGGCAGTGGGCTCCGGGCCGGTTGTTCTGCTATGACCGGCGAATGCTGACCTGAATGGATGCCCAGGGGCGCAAGGCAGCCCGCACTCTATGCGGCGCACCGTTGACTGGCAACCTGGGGGTCTCGCCGATCCTGATGGCACAGACCCGGGCGCGAGTGTGACCGCGCCTGATGCCGCAGCGCCGCATCCTGTTCGTCCGCCCCCGCGCGCCAGCGGCGGCGCCGGTGCCGGTCAGCAACACGATTGACAGCGCGCATCAATCAGCCGCCAATGACGTGCAGGCGTTCGTCCGCACTTCCCATCACCAGCAGGAGTTGTCATGACCACCCCCGTAGACACCCAGGGCGCCATCGACGCCGACGGCCATATCCTCGAGCCGCCAGACCTGTGGGAAACCTATCTCGAGCCCCAGTATCGCGATCGCGCCATTCGAATCCTGACCGACGCCGATGGCCTCGAGTACTTCGAATACAACGGCAAGCCGTCGACGCTGATGCCGCACGGCTTCGCCGGTTCACTCGGCGGCATGGGCGCGACCGACATCCTGCCCGCGCCCGAACGCACCTATCTGCGCGGCGCGCCGTTCGGTTCGATGGATCCGAAGGAAAGGATGGCGCGGCTCGACCAGGAAGGCCTCGCCAAAGCCGTGCTGTACCCGACGCTCGGGATCCTGTGGGAGCCCGAAGTGCGCGATCCGGAGATCGCCGCCGCCTATACCCGCGCGTACAACCGCTGGATCATGGATTTCTGCGCGGACTCCGGCGGGCGTCTCGTGCCGATTGCACATATCTCACTGTCCGATCCCGCGCTGGCGGCCCAGGAAGCAGAGCGGGCGTTGACGGCCGGCGCGAAAGGCATCTTCTTTCATCCTTTCACGTGGACGCGCAAATCACCGGGACACCCTGATTACGCGCGACTGTGGGCCATCGCGCAGGAACACCGCGCACCCGTCGCGCTGCATCCGACGGTCGACCCGCCGTCGCTCGACGTGCATCGCCGTTTCACCGAACTCGCGCAGAAGGACGTCTTCGAGTTCACGTGGTACTTCGATGTGCTGGTCGCACAGGGCATGCAGCAGGCACTCGTGTCGCTGTTCCACTACGCAGTCTTCGATCGTTTTCCGCAGGTGAAAGTGGTGGTGCTCGAATCGCAGGCCGGCTGGATAGGTCAGCTGATCGATCGCATGGACGCCGTGAGCCAGGGCCCGTTGATGCCGAAGACCGGCCTCAAGGAACTGCCGAGTACCTACTTCAAGCGCCAGTGTTATGTCTCGATCGACCCGGACGAACGCGCGGTGGCCGGCATCGTCCCCTACGTCGGCGACGACCGCTTCTTCTGGGCCTCGGATTTTCCGCACCCGGATCATACCGCCGAGTACATGCACGAACTCGGCGAGATGCTGAGGCCGCTGCCGGCAAGCTCGCGTCGCCGCATTCTTGTTGACAACGTGACACAGGCCTACGGCCTCGGCTGACTGCTGCGACCGACATTCGGACGCGCGTTCGCCGCTGCCACCTGGACATCAGTCGCGCGTTACACGCCTGTCATGCCCTCACCAAGGCCCTGAGGGTTGGCAGGCTGGTGAAAAACGGCTACGACCACCGCCTGCAGTGCTCATTATGTTCCCGCATAAACTGCGCTCCTCGACCGCCCCGCGCCTTGCAGGCGGCGCGCTCGCTCGTGCAACACCAGCCTGTCAGTCGTCAGCCGGGGCACTCCGCCTTGCACCTGTGCACGCCAGTCCGGCGCGCTCGCTTGCGCGTGGTGAAGAGCCCGGATGACGGTGCAGAAACCTGACTGGCAGCCAATAATTGAAGCCATGACCCACGGTCAGCAGGGAAACCGTTTTGACGCGGCAATCATCACGTTTTCAGCTTAAACGTCGCAGTCAGGTGGTCCAGCCTACCCATGAATACTGACCTGTCGGGCGATCTGGCCTGGCGCGAGACGCGCGTCTACGACGCACTCGATACACACGACCGGGCGGTGCTGGCAGATCTCGAACAACGCCTGATCGGCCTGAACCTGCTCGACACGCCGGTCTGGGTCTACGACCCCGAACGCTGCCAGGCGCTGTGGGCCAAGGCGGCCGGGCTCGCGTTCTGGCAGGCAGGCAATCTCGAGGCGCTGCGCCAGGACGCGCTGGGCGAGCAACGCGAGATCACGGTGAGTCTGGCCCAGGTGGTTGCCGATCACAGCGCCTGTACCAGCTGCCTGCGGTTTGCGGACGGCCCTTATCTGGCGCTGCGCGTGCGCGACAATGGTTCTGGCATTCCGGCCGAGGTCCTCGGCCGAATCTTTGATCCCTTCTTCACTTCCAAAGACGTGGGTAAAGGCAGCGGCATCGAGATACTGCTGCCGCTGGCCGCGCGACTGGCCGCACAGGTGCAGGTCGTGCCGGTGACGGCCGCCGCCCGTCACGACGGCCGTGGCCGGGTGATGATGGTCGATGATGAAGCCTGGCTCGGCGCCTTTCTGCAGGAACTGCTGCAGGAATCCGGTTTCACCGTCGAGGTGTTCGCGAACGGGGCAGACGCCCTGGCGGCGCTGAACGATGCGCCGGCGCGCTTCAATGCCGTCATCACCGATCTGACGATGCCGCAGATGAGCGGCCTGGCGCTGGCGAGCGCCATTCGCCTGCGCCAGCCGGACCTGCCGATCGTGCTGTGTACCGGCGCCGGCCACGCCCTGGATCGCGACACGGCGGCACGGGCCGGGATCAGGCATGTGTTGCCGAAACCGATTCCGGTCGCGCAACTGCAAGCGCTGCTGGCAGAGCTGATGCCGGCGTAAGGGAGACGGCGTGCAGCGGTGGATCGCGGCCAGGCCGGTTGCGCCGGACGGTCACACGTCGGAAGCTGACGGCACTGACTGCGACTGCCTCCCGGTCGCGCGCAACAGGACATCCATGACGCTGACACCTGAACACCAAACGGAGCTGCTGGCGGCCCGACAGACGCTCGAGAATCCGGGCCTGGCGGTCAAGATCACGAACCTGCTCGGCCGTCCGCTGGAGAAAGGTTTCGAACTGCTGCCGCGCGCGTGGAGCGAAAAGATCGGCGCCGTGACGCGCGATGCACTGTTGGCCGCCATGCGCGGCGCCGTGCTGACGATGCGCAGCGAAACGCAGGCCTCCACGCCGGGCTGGCATAAAGCGGCAGCGGCGCTGAGCGGTGCGGCCGGCGGCGCATTCGGTCTGCCGGCGCTCGTGCTCGAACTGCCCCTGTCGACGACCATCATGTGCCGCTCCATCGCCGACATCGCGCGCGCGAATGGCGAAGCGCTGCAGGAACCGGCGGCACGGCTCGCCTGCCTCGAAGTGTTTGCGCTTGGCGGCAGCTCGCAGGCCGACGATGCGGCTGAAACCGGCTATTTCGCGGTTCGCGCGTCACTCGCCCAGGCCGTCACTGAAGCGGCGCACTACATGGCGGCACAAAAGGCCGCGCGCGATGGCGCGCCGGCGATAGTCCGGGTCGTGTCGCTGATCGCGGCGCGCTTCAAGATTCAGGTGTCGGAGAAGGTCGCGGCGCAGGCGGTGCCGGTGGTGGGTGCAGCGGCTGGCGCGCTCGTGAACCTGCTGTTCATCGATCACTTCCAGGACATGAGCCGCGGCCACTTCACCGTGCGCCGGCTCGAGCGTCTATACGGCGCCGACGTCGTGCGGCGCGCCTACGAACGCGGCTGACCAGCCAGGCCCATTGCCACCCCCGACGTCACAGGCGGGTGCCTCGAACGAGCGCTCAGCGCCTCTGCAAAGCGGACCGCGACGCGGGCAGGGCCGTCGGCAGGGATCGGTCCTGACCCAGCGCTCACCCGCCGCCCGCGGGCGCGTGCCGTTCCCGCGCGGCCTCGCTACAATCCGCCCCTGTCCGACACCGCGGGCATCTGCTGCCCACGGCGGCCGGGTGCCCCCCTGACTCCAGCACTTCGAAGACCAGAGGTCGCCATGCGCAGCATCGCTACACCGCAGGATATGAAGCATCACATTGGCGCGGACATCGGCGTCTCCGACTGGGTGACGATCGATCAGGCGACGATCGACAAGTTTGCCGAAGCGACCGGTGATCATCAGTGGATACACGTCGATGTCGCGCGCGCGAAGACCGACATGCCAAACGGCAAAACGATCGCCCACGGCTTCCTGACCCTGTCGCTCGTGCCACGCCTGAGCGCGACGATCTGGACCATCGAGAAGCGCAGCCGCGGCTTGAACTACGGCCTGAACAAACTGCGCTTCACGGCACCGGTGCAGGTAGATGCCCGCGTGCGTCTGAAACAGAAGCTGCTCGCGGCTGATGATGTGAAGGACAACGGCGTGCGGCTGACCTTCGAAAACACGATTGAAATCGAAGGCCAGACCCAGCCGGCGCTGATCGCCGAGGGCCTGAGTATTGTCTTTCCCTGAGCCGGTTCGCGCCTCGGGACAGTCGCTGCCTGCGTGCGCGAGGGTGCCGGCTGCTCGGGGTGCAGGCTGATTCGGGACCCGTCTGCCGCAGGCCCCGTGCCTTCAAAATGCGTCGCCCGGCACGCGGACCCAGCCTTCCATCAGCACGCGCGCGCTGCGGCTCATGATGGCCTTCCTGACCACCCACTCGCCGTTTTCCTGCGACGCTTGCGCACCGACGCGCAGGGTGCCGGATGGATGGCCAAAGCGCACGGCGGTGCGTTCACCGCCGCCGGCCGCCAGATTCACCAGCGTGCCCGGAATCGCCGCCGCGGTACCGATCGCGACCGCGGCCGTGCCCATCATGGCGTGGTGCAGCTTGCCCATCGACATCGCGCGCACCAGCAGGTCAACATCGCCCACCCCCACGACCTTGCCGCTCGACGAAATATAGCCTTGCGGCTTCGCAACGAAAGCGACCTTCGGCGTGTGCTGACGCTGCGCTGCGTCGGCCACGTCCTTGATCAGGCCCATGCGCAGCGCGCCATAGGCGCGGATGGTTTCGAACATCGCCAGCGCTTTCGGATCACCGTTGATTGCATCCTGCAGCTCGGTGCCGGTGTAGCCGATCGCGTCCGCCTCCACGAACACCGTCGGAATGCCCGCGTTGATCATCGTCGCCCTGAAGGTGCCGACACCCGGCACGTCCAGATCGTCGACGACATGGCCGGTCGGGAACATCGCACCACCGCCCTCGCCCTCATCCGCCGGATCGATGAATTCAAGCAGCACTTCGGCCGCCGGAAAGGTCACGCCGTCGAGTTCGAAGTCGCCGGTTTCCTGCACCTCACCGTCTGTGATCGGCACGTGCGCGAGGATGGTCTTGCCGATATTCACCTGCCAGATGCGCACGGTGCAAACACCGTTGCGCGGCACGCGGGCAGCATCGATGAGCCCGTTGCTGATCGCATACGGCCCGACCGCCGCCGACAGATTGCCGCAGTTGCCGCTCCAGTCGACGAAGGCCTTGTCGATCGACACCTGCCCGAACAGATAGTCGACATCGTGATCGGGCTGCGCGCTCTGCGACAGGATGACGGTTTTGCTGGTGCTCGAGGTCGCGCCGCCCATGCCGTCGATCTGCTTGGCGTAAGGGTCGGGGCTGCCGATCATGCGCAGCAGCAGCTGGTCGCGGGCCTCACCCGGTTGCCGACAGCGCTCAGGCAGTCCGTCCAGTCGAAAGAAGACACCCTTGCTGGTGCCGCCGCGGATATACGACGCGGGAATCTTGACCTGGGGAACGTGTGCCATGGATCACTCCTGAAAAAGCGCAGGGCCGCGCGATGCTGCGCCAGCCCCGTATGACGATATCTCTGCAGGACCGGGGGCGACGCGATCCGCTCGCCCTTCAATCCTGTCCAGCCTCGGCGGCCTCAATGGGTCACGGCAACGCTACCGCGTGCGTCGATGCCGCAGAAGACAGGCTGCGCCCGGCCACGGAGAACACCGGGAACACGGCGAACACGGCGAACAGGGACTTGATTTGCGGATGATGCAACGTGCGCTCCTGCCATGAGCGCGGCGTGACGACTACGCCCCAATCAATTGCTCCTCGGTGTTCTCGGTGGCCGACCCGGCCTGTCCCGCGCCGCCGACCGCCCGGATTCGCCGCGCTCATCCGGGACAGGCACATGCTTGCGCTGGCTTCACGCAGTCTTCGTCGCCGCGAGAAAATCCTGTGCAAACCGCTGCAGCACGCCGCCCGCTTCGTACACCGACACTTCCTCCGCGGTGTCGAGCCGGCAGGTCACCGGCACTTCGACACGCTCGCCGCTGCGCCGGTGGATGACCAGCGTCAGATCCGCGCGCGGCGTACGCTTGCCGACCACGTCATAGGTCTCGGTGCCATCGAGTTTCAGCGTCTTGCGGTTCTCGCCCGGCTTGAACTCGAGCGGCAGCACGCCCATGCCGATCAGATTCGTGCGATGGATGCGTTCGAAGCCTTCGGCGACGATGGTCTCCACGCCCGCGAGGCGCACGCCTTTGGCTGCCCAGTCACGCGAGCTGCCCTGGCCGTAGTCCGCGCCGGCAATGATGATCAGCGGCTGCTTGCGGTTCATGTAGGTCTCGATCGCCTCCCACATGCGCATGACCTTGCCGTCCGGCTCCACGCGCGCCAGCGAGCCCTTCTGCACCTTGCCGTCGACCACCGCCATTTCGTTGACGAGCTGCGGGTTCGCAAACGTCGCGCGCTGCGCAGTGAGGTGATCGCCGCGGTGGGTCGCGTAGGAATTGAAGTCCTCTTCCGGCAGGCCCATCTTCGCGAGATATTCGCCGGCCGCACTGTCGAGCAGGATGGCGTTCGACGGCGACAGGTGGTCGGTCGTGATGTTGTCCGGCAGGACGGCCAGCGGACGCATGCCGTGCAGCGTGCGCTCCCCGGCCAGCGCGCCTTCCCAGTACGGCGGGCGCCGGATATAGGTCGACTGCGGACGCCAGGCGTAGAGTGGCGCGACTTTGGCCACCGGCCCGCCCTTGCGCTCGAACATCGGCAGATAGACCTGACGGAACTGCTCAGGCTTCACGCTCTGGCTCGCAATCGCGTCGATCTCGTCATCCGACGGCCACAGATCCTGCAGCAGGATCGGCTTGCCGTTGGCGTCCGGGCCGAAGGAATCGCGTTCGATATCGAAGCGCACCGTGCCAGCGATGGCATACGCCACGACCAGCGGCGGCGAGGCCAGGAAGGCCTGCTTCGCATACGGATGGATACGGCCATCGAAGTTACGGTTACCGGACAGCACGGCCGTGGTGTACAGATCGCGCTCGATGATCTCCTGCTGGATGGCCGGGTCGAGCGCACCGGACATGCCGTTGCAGGTGGTACAGGCAAACCCGACGATGCCAAAGCCGAGCTGTTCGAGCTCGGACTTAAGCCCTGCTTCCTCGAGATAGAGCGCAACCGTTTTGGAGCCCGGCGCCAGCGAGCTCTTGACCCACGGCTTGCGGGTCAGGCCCGCGCGGTTCGCGTTGCGCGCGAGCAGGCCGGCGGCGATCACGTTGCGCGGGTTCGAGGTGTTCGTGCAGCTCGTGATGGCGGCGATGATCACCGCGCCGTCCGGCATCTCGCCGGGCACCGACTCCCACTTGCCGGCAATGCCCCTGGCCGTGAGGTCGGTCGTGGACACCCGCGCATGCGGGTTGCTGGGACCGGCCATCGTGCGCACCACGCTCGACAGATCGAAGCTCAACGTGCGTTCGTAGACCGCGGTCTTCAGGCTGTCAGACCACAGGCCTGCGACCCTGGCGTACGTCTCGACCAGCTTGACCTGCTCGTCGGTCCGGCCGGTGAGCTTCAGATACACGAGCGTCTGCTGATCGATCGAGAACATCGCGGCGGTGGCGCCGTACTCCGGCGCCATGTTGGAGATCGTCGCCCGATCGCCGACCATCAAGGAGGACGCGCCCTCGCCGTAGAACTCGAGATACGCGCCGACCACCTTCGACTTGCGCAGGAACTCGGTCAGCGCCAGCACGATGTCGGTGGCGGTGATCCCCGGTTGGCGCTGGCCCGTGAGTTCGACGCCAACGATTTCGGGCAGGCGCATCCACGATGCGCGGCCCAGCATCACGTTCTCCGCTTCCAGCCCACCGACGCCGACTGCGATCACGCCCAGCGCGTCGACGTGCGGCGTATGGCTGTCAGTGCCCACACAGGTGTCCGGATACGCCACGCCGTCGATGGCGTGGATCACCGGCGACATCTTCTCCAGATTGATCTGGTGCATGATGCCGTTGCCGGCCGGGATCACATCGACATTGTCGAAAGCGAGCTTCGTCCAGTCGATGAAGTGAAAGCGATCCGCGTTGCGGCGATCCTCGATGGCGCGGTTCTTCTCAAACGCCTGCGGCTCGAAACCGGCGCTCTCGACGGCCAGCGAGTGATCGACAATCAGCTGCACCGGCACCACCGGGTTCACCTTGGCGGGATCACCGCCCTGGTCGGCGATGGCGTCGCGCAGGCCCGCGAGATCGACCAGCGCGGTCTGGCCGAGAATGTCGTGACACACGACACGCGCGGGGTACCAGGGAAAGTCGAGATCGCGCCGGACCTCGATGAGCTGCGTCAGGCAGTCGTTGATGATGGCCGGATCCGCGCGACGCACGATGTTCTCGGCGTGCACACGCGCGGTGTAGGGCAGTTTGTCCCAGGCGTCCGGCTTGATGGCATTCACCGCGGCGCGCGCGTCGAAGTAATCGAGCTGTGTGCCGGGGAGCGGTTTGCGATATTGCGAGTTCATGATGTTGGGGCGCCCTGCTTATTTGCGGTCCTTGAGCGGCACGAACTGCCGGTCTTCCGGGCCGTTGTAGTTTGCGCTTGGGCGGATGATCTTGCCGTCGATGCGCTGCTCGATCACGTGGGCAGACCAGCCGGAGGTCCGGGCAATCACGAACAGTGGCGTGAACATGGCGGTCGGCACGCCCATCATGTGGTAGCTCACCGCGCTGAACCAGTCGAGGTTGGGGAACATCTTCTTGATTTCCCACATCACCGTCTCGAGACGCTCGGCAATGTCGTACATCTTCATGTTCTGATCGTCGGCCGACAGCTGGCGCGCGACGTCCTTGATGACCTTGTTGCGCGGATCGCCAACGGTATAGACCGGGTGCCCGAAGCCGATCACGACTTCCTTGCGCTCGACGCGGGCGCGGATATCGGCCTCGGCCTCATCCGGATTGTCGTAGCGCTTCTGGATTTCGAACGCTACTTCGTTGGCGCCGCCGTGCTTCGGACCGCGCAGCGCGCCGATACCGCCGCAGATCGCGGAGAACATGTCCGACCCCGTGCCGGCGACGACGCGTGAGGCAAAGGTGGACGCGTTGAATTCGTGCTCCGCGTACAGGATCAGCGAGGTGTGCATCGCGCGCACCCAGCTCGCGCACGGCTTCTCGCCGTGCAGCAAGTGCAGGAAGTGGCCACCGATCGAGTCGTCGTCGGTTTCGACTTCGATGCACTTGCCGTTATGGCTGAAGTGGTACCAGTACAGCAGCATCGAACCGAGCGACGCCATCAGCTTGTCGGCGATGTCGCGCGCGCCCGGGTGGTTGTGGTCGTCCTTCTCGGGCGACAGGCAGCCGAGCACGGACACGCCGGTGCGCATGACGTCCATCGGATGGGCGTTCGGCGGCAGCTCTTCGAGGACGGACTTGAGCGCCGCCGGCAGGCCGCGCAGGGCCTTCAGCCTGGCCTTGTAGCCGGCGAGTTCGGCGGCGTTCGGAAACTTGCCGTGCACCAGCAGGTGGGCGATTTCCTCGAATTCGCAGGTGTTCGCGATGTCGAGAATGTCATAGCCGCGGTAGTGCAGATCGTTGCCGCTGCGACCGACGGTGCACAGCGCCGTATTGCCGGCGGTGGTACCGGACAGGGCCACGGATTTCTTCGGCTTCGGCAGGGTCGAGGGGGTATCGGACATGGTCGGTCTCCTGTTGAAATCGTTCGGGGACGGCGCCTGCCGTCACTTGCCCTTCTGGAACAGCTGGTCGAGTTTGTCTTCGTAGGCATGGTAGCCGAGGAAGTCATAGAGCTCTGGCCTCGGCTGCATCAGGTTCACGACGTTCTGCTGCGTGCCTTCGTTGCGGATGGCCTGCATCACGGTCAGCGCGGCGCGCTGCATCGCGCGGGTCGGCGAGAGCGGGTAGAGCACCATGGCAATGCCCTGCGCGCCGAGTGCGTCGCGGCCGTAGTACGGCGTGGTGCCGAACTCGGTGATGTTCGCGAGCACCGGCACCTTCACCGCGTCGCAGATCTGCCGGTACATCGAGATGTCGGTCATCGCCTCGGCGAAGATCGCGTCGGCCCCGGCTTCGACGAACGCGCAGCAACGGTCGATCACGCCCTGCAGTCCTTCGACCTGCAGCGCGTCGGTGCGCGCCATCAGCACGAAGTCCGGATCGGTCTTGGCGTCGACACCGGCCTTGATGCGGTCAACCATCTCTTCCTTCGACACGACTTCCTTGTTCGGACGATGGCCGCAGCGCTTCTGCGACACCTGATCTTCCATGTGCACCGCGGCGGCGCCAGCGGCGATCATCTGCTTCACGGTGCGCGCAATGTTGAACGCGCCACCCCAGCCGGTGTCGATGTCGACCAGCATCGGCGTGTCGACCTGGCCCGTGATGCGGCGGACATCGGTGAGCACATCGTCCAGCGAGGTCATGCCGAGATCGGGCAGGCCATAGGAATAGTTCGCGACGCCCGCGCCGGACACATAGATGGCGCGATAGCCGGTACGCTGCGCCATCATCGCCGCAAAGGCGTTGACGGTGCCGATGATCTGCAAGGGCTGCTCTTCGCGAAGCGCGAGGCGCAAGCGGCCGCCGGCGGTGAGGATCTGCGTCATGAGTTCTCCTTCAGGTGTTTTTCGATATTCTGGCGGGCGGAGCTGATGTGCCGGCGCATCAGCATCTCGGCGAGATCGCCGTCGCGCGCCTCGATGGCTTCGACGATGCGCTGGTGCTCGCCAAAGGCTTTCTGCGGCCGGTTCGCATAGGCGCTGAACTGGTAGCGATACATCCGGATGCGGTGATAGAGCTCGCCGATCAGCAGCTCCGTCAGCGCGGTGTTGTGGCTGCCCTGGATGATCCGGTAATGGAAATCGAGATCGCCTTCCTGTTGAAAGTAGGCGGTGTCGGCCTTCAGCGCCTCGTCCTGCTCGTGGGCCGCCAGCAGGGCCTTGAGCCCGGCGACGTCCTCGGCCGTCATGTGCAGGGCGGCGAGGCGCGCCGACATGCCTTCGAGCGCTTCGCGCACGTAATACAGTTCGATCAGCGCCGCATGGCTCAGCGCCGCGATGCGGATGCCGACGTGCGGCGTGCGCTCCACGAGCCGCCGCGACTCGAGCCGACGCAGCGCTTCGCGCAACGGCCCGCGGCTGGTGCCAAAACGCTCGGCGAGTTCCGTTTCGCCGACCCGCGAGCCGGGCTCAATGTCACCGCGGACGATGGCGTCCTGCAGGGCTTCGAACACCCGATCGGCGGCGGTGCGCAGCGCCTTGTCGTCGATGAGTTCGGAGTGGGACACGGGTTATTGTCTACAATCCTTAAGTAGAAACCGAACCTTAGTGCGCTGATTCGGGATCGTCAACCAGCATTGTCGACAATAACCGCCCCAAAAGGGTGGCGGGGATCGCAGGAACCGCGATGCCCACCTTGCCGCCCTGCCGCCACTGCCAGTCCGCGGACACCGATGCCGATGGTGCGCTGTTCGTCTGTCCGGAGTACGCCCGCGAGTGGACCGCCGCCGCGACCGCCGGCGACGAAGAGCTCGGCAAAAAAGCCTGACTCCCGCGCGCTGGCGACGGGGCCCACTCAATGAAAATCCCGCGACGCCGTCGGCAGGCGCCCGAGCAGGGCTGAGTAGTCCTGCAGCTGACGCGCGACGAGGTGCACGACCGGCCCTTCGCGCTGCACTTCGCCGATCACCCCCATCAGCCGCGCACCGAGCAGTTCGCGGCGCTGCGCCTCGACCAGCGTCGCCCACACGATCACATTGCCCGAGCCGGTCTCGTCCTCGAGCGTAACGAACACCACGCCCGTCGCCGTGCCCGGCCGCTGGCGCATCACGACGAGGCCGGCGGCATGTGCCGGCGCGCCGTGCGGCAGATGCTGGATCTCGAACGCGGTGAGACAGCCGAGGCGGTCCAGCCGCGGACGCAGGAGTTCGAGCGGATGTCGGCCCAGCGTCAGACCGGTGGCGGCATAGTCCGCGATGATGTCCTCGCCTTCGGCCGGCTTGCGCAACAGCGGCTGGCCTTCGCGCACGCGCGCGTCGCGCAGCACCGGCAACGGCGCCTCGACGCCGAGCGCCGACCAGCGCGCGCGATGCCGATGGCCGGCAATGCCGGTGAGCGCGCCGGCCGCCCCGAGCGCCGCGAGTGCACGCCGGTCCAGATCGGCGCGGCGCGCGAGATCCTGCACATCTGTCAACGGCGCCTCCGCGCGCACGGCCACGATCCGCGCGGCCGCCTGCTGCGGCAGGCTCTTCACCAGCCGCAAGCCGAGCCGCAGCGCCGGTTCGTCATCGCACGTCGAGGTTTCGAGGCTGCAGTCCCAGTCGCTGTGCAGCACGTCGACCGGCCGCACCGTCACGCCGTGGCGCCGCGCGTCCTGCACGAGCTGCGACGGCGCGTAGAAACCCATCGGCTGGCTGTTCAGCAGGGCGCAGACGAAGGCCGCCGGTTCATGGCATTTGAGCCATGCAGAGACATAGGCCAGCAGCGCGAAACTCGCCGCATGCGATTCGGGGAAGCCGTATTCACCGAAGCCCTGAATCTGGTTGAAGATGCGCCGCGCGAACTGTTCGTCGTAGCCGCGTTCACGCATGCCGTTGATGAGCTTCGCCTCGAAATGCGCGAGTCCGCCGTTGCGCTTCCATGCCGCCATCGAACGGCGCAGGTGATCGGCCTCGCCCGGCGTGAAGCCCGCAGCCACCATCGCCAGCTTGATCACCTGCTCCTGGAACAGCGGTACACCGAGTGTGCGTTCGAGCACGCCGCGCACGGCCTCGCTCGGATAGTCCACCGCTTCCTCACCGTTGCGCCGGCGCAGATACGGATGGACCATCTCGCCCTGGATCGGCCCCGGCCGGATGATCGCGACCTCGATCACGAGGTCGTAGTAGCACGCGGGCTTGAGCCGCGGCAGCATCACCATCTGCGCGCGCGATTCGATCTGGAACACGCCCACGGTGTCGGCGCGCTGGATCATGGCGTAGGTCTGCGGGTCATCCGGTGGCACGTCGCTCAGCGTGACGGCCTGCCCACGGCGCGCGCCGACCAGCGCGAGTGCCCGGCGGATCGCCGACAGCATGCCCAGCGACAGGCAGTCGACCTTCAGCAGCCCCAGCGCTTCGAGATCGTCCTTGTCCCACTGGATCACCGTGCGCTCGGGCATCGCGGCATTCTCGATCGGCACGAGTTCATCGAGCGGGCCGTCGGAGATCACGAAGCCGCCGACATGCTGCGACAGATGACGCGGAAAGCCGATCAGTTCCGTGACCAGCCGCGTCAGCCGCTGCATCACGGGGAGTTCGGGATCGAAGCCGACCTCGCGCAGGCGCTCGTCGATCGCCGCGCCGCCATCCCACCAGTAGACGTTGCGCGCGATGCGATCGACCTGCTCGACCGACAGGCCCAGCGCCTTGCCGACGTCGCGGATCGCGCTGCGCGTGCGATAGCAGATGACGGTGGCGGCGAGCGCGGCACGCTGGCGGCCGTACTTGCGATAGATGTACTGAATGACTTCTTCACGCCGTTCGTGCTCGAAGTCGACATCGATGTCCGGCGGTTCGCCGCGTTCGCGCGAGATGAAACGTTCGAAGAGCATCTCCATGCGTGCGGGGTCGACCTCCGTGATCCCGAGGCAGTAACACACCGCCGAGTTCGCGGCCGAGCCACGGCCCTGGCACAGGATCCCCTGCTCTTTTGCATAGCGGACGATGTCGTGCACCGTCAGGAAAAAGGCCTCGTAGCCCAGTTCGGCAATCAGCGTGAGTTCGTGTTCGAGTTGCGCGCGCACCGAAGCCGGCACACCGCGCGGCCAGCGCCGTCGCGCACCGCGCCCGGTCAGCACACGCAGGTGCGAAGTCGGCGTGAAGCCCGCGGGGACGAGTTCGCGCGGATAGGCGTAGCGGAGCTCCGTCAGCGCGAAGCGGCAGCGTTCGGCGATGCCCACAGCCGCCGCCAGCAGTTCGCGGGGATAGAGCTTCGCGAGGCGCGCACGCGGCCGCAGGTAGCGCTCGCCGTTCTGGAACAGCGCAGCGCCCGCCTGCGCGAGCGGGCGCTTGAGGCGGATGGCGGTCAGCACATCGACGAGCGGGCGACGCTCGAGCGTGTGCATGTGGACATCGCCGGTGGCGACAAGCGGCAGACCGACGGCGACGCCCAGCGCCTGCCGTGCCTGCAGACGCGAGAGGTCGTCCCCTTCATAAAGACGCTCGACGGCAATCCACGCCCGCCCGGGGAAATGGGCAGCGAGCCAGCGGCCCGCGCCGACATCGGGCTCGGCGCCGGGCAGCCACAGCGCGATCAGCTGCGCCGCCACCGCGGCGAGTTCCGCCCGCGCGAGCCGGTAAGTCCCTTTGACGCACTGACGACGAGCCTGGCTGATGAGCCGTGACAGGGCCGCGTAGCCGGCGGCGTCCGGCACCAGCAACACGAGGCGCAGCCCGTCCTCGAGCCCGACTTCGCTGCCGATGATGAGCCGGCAGCCCGCCGCCACCGCCGCGACATGGGCGCGCACGACGCCGGCCAGCGAGCATTCGTCGGTCAGCGCGAGCGCCCGGTAGCCGAGCGCAGCGGCCTGCTTCACCAGTTCCTCGGGGTGTGACGCCCCCCTCAGAAAGCTGAAATTGCTGACGCAGTGCAGCTCTGCATAGTCGGGATCGGGCATCGGGATCGGACCGGTATACTGGTTATATATACAGTATTTGAGCCGGGCCGGCGGCCCGCGTCAACGACCGCGATCGGTCGCCTGCCCGGTGCCGTGGTTCAACCTCGAGCCGTGCCTGATCCCGGATTTCGCTACGCTGCATCCGGGCGACGAAGCCATCGAGCCCCCCGCCGCTCCCGGTCTGTCGGGGGCCAAGGGGGTCCCGCATTAAAGACTGCAGCTGGCGGGCCGACACAGCGGCCAGAGGACGGCAGGCACATCCGCCTCCGCGAGGGATGACATGAGAATACCGACACTGCTGATGCTGACGCTGGCGGTCAGCGCCGTTCAGGCCCAGCCCGACTGGCCCGTCGTCCAGGCGCGGGCCAAGGCCTTTGCGCGCGACCGCGCCGCCGATGGCCAGCGCCTGCTCCTGGGCCCCACGGCACCTCCCGTGACGCCGCCCCCGGCGGCCCTCAGCTGCAGCGAGCTATACGAGCGCCGCGTGGCGCTGATGCGCACGCAACTCGACTACCAGCCGCCCTACACCGACGACCCGCGCAATCGCGCGGCCGTGTTCATCGGCACCATTTTCACGCCCGGCTTCTATTTCCTGCCGTTCTCGGCCATCCAGGACTACGTCGGCGCGGATCGCAAGGTCCGCACCGAGCATGAACTCGACGCCCTGCGCTACGCCTCCGCCGCCCAGCAGTGCTACGTGCGCTGAGCGGTGCCGCGGCGCTGCCGCATTGCATGGTCTTGATCGGCGCCCGGCGGTATCATGCGCGCCGGTTTCCATCCACCCGTGCCACGTCGGCAGGCTATCCGGACGATCACAACCGCCATGTTCGAAACTCTCAAAGCACTCGATCCAGATCCCATCCTTGGCCTGATGGCGGCCTACCGCCAGGATCAGAACCCCAAACGCGTCGACCTCGGGGTTGGCGTCTACAAGGATGAAGCAGGCCACACCCCCATTCTCGACTGCGTGAAGGTCGCCGACGAACTGCATCACGCCGCAGAAACGAGTAAGACCTACGTGGGCCCGCCGGGTGATCCGGACTTCAACACCGGCATCGAGAAGCTCATCTTCGGCGCCGATCATCCAGCGCTGAAGGCAGGCCTCATGCGCACCGTGCAGGCGCCCGGCGGCTGCGGCGCGCTGCGCATCGCCGCTGAACTGATCAACCGCGCCCGGCCCGGTGCCGCGATCTGGGTATCAGATCCGACCTGGGCCAATCACGTGCCGCTGCTCGGTGACGCGGGCCTCGAGATCAAGCTCTATCCGTACTACGACGCTGCGACGCAGGGCCTGAAGGTCGATGCCATGCTGAACGCGCTCGGCCAGATCCCCGCCGGCGATCTCGTGCTGCTGCACGGCTGCTGTCACAATCCCTGTGGCGTCGATCTCAAACCCGCGCAATGGGATGCGGTGGCGAAGCTCGCCGTCGAACGCGGCTTCACGCCGTTTGTCGATCTGGCCTATCTCGGCCTCGGCAACGGGCTTGAGGAAGACGCCTACGGCGTGCGCAAACTGGCCGCCAGCGTGCCGGAACTGCTGGTCGCCAGTTCGTGCTCGAAGAACTTCGGCCTGTATCGCGAACGCGTCGGCGCGCTGTCGCTGCTGTCGCCGACTGCGGCGCAGACCGACATCGTGTACGGCCAGATCCAGAACGTCGCACGCGGCGTGTATTCGATGCCGCCCAACTACGGCGGCGCGCTCGTCGGCCGCATCCTCGCGGACGCGACACTGACCGCCGCCTGGCGCGACGAACTGACAGCGATGCGCGAGCGTATCAATGGCCTGCGCGGCCAGCTTGCGCAGAAGTTCCGCGAGCGCCTCGACAGCCCGCGTTTCGACTTCATCCCGCAGCAGCTCGGCATGTTCTCGTTCCTCGGGCTCACCAGGGATCAGGTACAGCGCCTGAAGCACGAGTACAGCATCTACATGGTGGACTCGAGCCGCATCAACGTCGCCGGCATCAACCAGCAGAACGTGGACTACTTCTGCGACGCCGTCTGCACGGTGCTCTAGGCCTAAAAAGAATCCCACAGCATTTCGACACGCTACAAGCCGGGGGTCGTCGTCTCGATCGTGGAAAATCCCGGCTTCCACTGCGTTCCACCCGGGCTACGGGAGGTACGCAGCGTGCCCGGGTGGAGGATGGCGCTGCTGCCGGCCGTAGTGCTGGGTCGGGTTATTTTTACTCGCGCTCAACGCGACGCCACGGTCGTGCCTGCGACACACGTCGCACATCGCGGCGCGCGTCGCCACCCGCTTTACTATCTGCCACGATCCGGCCCTTCGACTGCGACCGAAGTCGCAACGACACGCGCGTGGACTGTCTATTATTCGCTCCAGTATAGGCGGCGCACGGCGCCCGACTTGAGAACACACGAAGACTGGTTTCGTTCGCACCCTGATCACGCTGGCCCTGGCGTCAGCGTTCACCTGCGCCGCGCGGGCCGCCAACCTCGAAACGACCTATCTGTTCGACGGCACACTGCTCGCCGAAGAACGCGGGGCGCCTGCGCTGACGGCGGTCGATCCGATGGGGCTCGCGAACTTCGGCAGCGCGCAGGTCTTCGGCCAGACGCGCACCGTGTACAACTTCGGCGGCAATGCCGCGAGCCATCAGCAGGGCGGGCTCAGCCTGCTGACCTCCTCGCTGATCAACCGCACCTCGTACTCCATCGAACTGGTGTTTGATTTCACCGGCACCGGGGCTTTCGCCGCGTGGTCGACGTCAAGGGTCGCAGTACCGACAACGGGTTCTATGTCGATCCGGATGACAAACTGAATATCTGGAATGGCAGTAGCCATGCCGGCGGCAATGTCAGCGACAACGGCTTCCAGCACATCACGCTGACCGTGCAGGGCAACGCCATCCGTGGCTATGTCAACGGCGCGCCCGGCCTGTCGTTCAACAGCAACGTGATGCACCTGAACAATACGGACGCGCTGAATTTCTTTCTCGACAACACAGCGGGCAGTGGCCAGGGTGCATATTCCGGCGGCGCCATAGCGTTCATGCGCCTGTACCGCGGCGCGTCGACCGCGATCGAAGTAGCGTCGCTCGCCGCGGCACCGCTGCCAGCGCAGCATCCGGCGCCCGTGCCGCTGCCGAGCAGCGTGCTGCTGCTCGGCACCAGCGTGATCGGCAGCTTTCTGCTGCGGCGACGCACCGGCTGAGGTCGCACGCCATCCGGGGCACGTCGCAAGCAGACCAGGCTGACGCGGCCTGATGTTCCCACCGGCGGCACTTCATCTGCCGCCGGGTTCACGCTGCCGCTATATCTTGGGCCTGACACCCCGCCACGGCCGCGCCTTCTCAAATGCCTCCGCGATACGGAATACGGTCGGATCATCGAAGGTGCGGCCCACAATCTGCAGGCCCGTCGGCATGCCCGTGCTGCCGAAGCCGCTCGGCACGCTGGCGACAGGGCACCAGGACATCATGTTGAACGGATAGGTCATCGCCCAACCGACATACGCCGGGACCGGCCGGCCGTTGATCAGCATTTCCCTGGCCGTGTCGTCGTGATTGGCATCGAGACAGGACACGGCGCAGGTCGGGGTCACGAGCGCATCGTACTTCTCGAGTATCGGGCCCAGCTTCTGCCACATCCCGCCGCGCGCAATATTGGATTTGTAGAGGCGTGCACCGCTGTGATTGAGGCCGGCTTCGAGCAGCCTCACCACCAGCGGCGACATCTGATGCCGCCAGCGCGGCAGGAGATCGCCGCACAGCGCCGCGAACAGCCCTTCCCACCAGGTCTGCCATGCATCGAGCACGGCGTAGTCCCAGCCGATGTCGACCTCTTCCACCGTGGCCCCCAGGCGTTTGAGCGCGCGCACCGCCTCGCGCGTATTCTGTTGCACGTCCTCGGCGACTTCGAAGTAACCGAGGTTCATCGAAAAGGCAATCTTCATGCCGCGGATATTCTGCGCGCCCATGGAAAGCTCCACCTTCTCGCGCAGTGAGCAGATGTCCGCGACATGCTGGCCGGACATCACATTCTGCATCAGCGCGGCATCGGCGACACTGCGGGTCAGCGGCCCGTAGTGGAGCAGAGTTTCGAGTGGATGCTCGATATCCAGCGGGTTGCGGCCGAACGGCGGCTTGTAGCCAAAGATACCGTTGATGGCCGCCGGGATGCGGATCGAACCGCCGCCGTCGGTGCCGTCGGCGATGGTCGTCATGCCAGCCGCGACAGCAGCCCCTGAACCGCCCGACGAACCGCCGCAGGTGTACTGTGGATTCCACGGATTGCGGGACACGCCCCACAGCGGGCTCTTCGTGATGCCACCGTGCGCGAGTTCCGGCGTGGTCGTGCGTGACAGCAGGATCGCGCCGGCTTTCAACAGGCGGTCGACCGTCGGTGCCGACTGCGCCGGCCGGAAATCCCTGAACGCGTTCGAACCGAAGGTCGTGATTTCCCCCTTCACCGGATGAAAGTCCTTGATCGCGACCGGCACACCTTCGAGTGGCCGCAAGCGCGCACCGCGCGAACTCCCGTAGCGGGTTTCCGCCGCACGCGCCGCGGCGAGTGCGGACTCGTGCTTCAACTCGGTCAGAACATTGAGGGTTGGATTCAGCGCCTGCGAGCGGGCAATCAGCGCGCGCGTCAGGTCAACCGGAGAAAGCTCCCGCGACTTGAATCTGGCTATCGCCTCGGTGGCACTGAGATAACAGAGTTCGATATCGGCCTCGGACTTCGCCATGGTTCCCCCTCCCCTAGTGTTGAACGGACAGCCAGCGCAGCGTGGCAGCGGAGCAGGCAGCGATCAAGACTGGGGTCGGAAAAAAGCGCGGCCTCACCCGGAGGCCGCAATGCCGCATGTGCGGCACGAGGGCTTGAACCGGGGGACTTCAGCCTCGCCCGGGACGGAGAAAGGGAGCACGCGATTCCAGGAAACCCGTCCGCCCTGCTATTGCTTGCGAATCGCGTCCTGCCGCAACCACTCAGGAACACCCTCGAGGTTGCCAAGATAATGCTGACCAGGGCCCTAGCTCAGACCAGACATTCGAAGTTGAAAAAGGCTTTGCGCCAGCGCGTGACTTCGACGGTGGCGAAGAGGCCTACGCGGGTGAAGGGATCGTTGTCGATGAAGGCTTCGGCGCTCGCGCGATCCTCGACATCGAGCATGATCACACCCCCGTGTCCGCCACTGCCGTCGTCGTTCAACAGGGCACCGGCGGCAAGTATCCGGCTGGTATGAGCTTTCAGGTATTCTAGATGGGCAGCGCGAGTCGAATTGCGCAGTTCGAGCATGTCGGGCTTGTCTGTCGTGCGGATCAGATAGGGCATGTCGGCGCCTCGTGAGATTGGTATGAGGGGTGTTGCATCGCAGGCGGTTTCCCGCACGCGGCCCGGAATCGTATCATGCAGCCTGCGTCTACTCCGGGGTGCCCATGCCAGCCGACAAACCTGTGCCGCGTCCGCGCGATGCCGCCAGCCTGGTGATTTATCGCCGGGAGCGCGGCGGTGTCGAAGTTCTGGTCGGTCGCCGCAGCGAGCGCGCCCGCTTCAAGCCCGGCATGTATGTTTTCCCGGGTGGTGGTCTCGAACGCGCGGACCATCTGGTGAAGACACCGTCGACCCTCGACGCAGCGATCGTCCACCGCCTGGCCGTCGGCGGTTCCGCGCCGCGCGCCGCTGCGCTTGCCCTGGCCGCCATCCGGGAGACCTTTGAAGAAGTCGGCGTGATGGTCGGTGAGCCAGGCGATATCGGCCGTAACGCGTCACCGTCGTGGCGGGCGTTTCGCGAGCGCGGGCTGGCACCGCCACTACAGCGGCTGACCTATCTCGGACGCGCGATCACGCCCAGCATTCAGCCCATCCGGTTTCATGCACGCTTCTTTGCGGTGGACGCGTCGGTAGCGCACGGCGCGCCGCGGCCTTCGGGCGAACTGACCGATGTGCAGTGGGTGCCACTTGCCGACACCGGCCGGCTCGGATTGATGCCCGTCACCCTGCTGATGCTCGACGCCCTGTCGCGGCAGTTGGACGCCAACGACCATCGGGCGGCCTTTCTGAGCTTCCAGCACGGCCGCCGACAGGTGCTGTGGATCTGAGCGCGGCGTCAGTGAACGGCGCGTACGCGCCCACGCGACAATGAACACCACGCCGCCGGCACGCAGAGCAGCGCGGCGATCAGAAAACTCACTTTGAACGCCATGGCCAGGGCAGGATAGCTGGCCGGCGTGATTTCGACTTTGCCGATCGTCAGCGCGAAGGCCATCGCAACGATGCCCATGCTGCACAGCTGTCCGAGGATGCGCATCGTCGCGACCGCGCCGCCGGCCGCGCCGAATTCACTGCGCCCCACCGAGCCCATGATGGCGCTCGCGTTCGGCGCGCCGAACAGGCTGAAACCGAAGCCTGTGATCAGCAGGCAGGCGATGATCTCGCTGAGCGGCGTGTCCTGGCCGATACGGGACAGCCACAGCAGCCCCAGCGCCGTGAAGCCAATGCCGGTCGAAGCCAGGATGCGCGGTTCAATCCGGTCAGACCAGCGCCCGGCGAGCGGCGAAATCACCGCTGTCACCAGCGGCTGTGCGAGCATCACGAGCCCGGCCTCGGTCGGCGAGAGGCTTTTCAGATACTGCAGGTAGAGGCTGATCAGCACGAGGATGGAGAAGGTGTTCGCGTACATCAGCAGGGACGCGAGCGACGACAGCCCGAACACCCGATTGCCGAGCAGCAGCGCGACGTTCAGCAGCGGATCCGGCCTGCGGTACTGCTGGCGCATGAAGACGAGGATCAGCACGATGCCTCCCCCGATGCCGAGCAACCCGCGTGGCGAGGGTAATGCCGCGACGCCCAGCATCAGGCAGCTGATCGCGAACGCATACAGCACGGCGCCCTGCCAGTCGAACCGCCCGCGCGTTTCAGCCATCCAGTCGCCCGGCACCCGTGGCAGCGCGACGAGCAGCACAAGGAGGCTTATCGGCAGATGCGCGACAAAGGCCGCGCGCCAACTGACGTGTTCAATCAACCAGCCACCGACCAGTGGCCCGCAGGTCAGGCCGAAGTACACCGAGGCAGCGAGCACCCCGATGGCCTGGCCGCGCCGCTGCGGTGGATAGACGGAGGTCAGTATGGCCACCTGCGTCGCGTAGAGCATCGCCGCGCTGATACCCTGGAACACGCGCAGTCCGATCAGGGTGGGGCCGTCAGGCGCGCAGGCCAGCAGCACGGACGACACCGCAATCCCGATCGAACCCATCACGAATAGGCGCTTGCGGCCATACATGTCAGCGAGGCGACCGAAAGCGAGCACCGTTGCCGCACTCGTCATGAGAAAAATCAGCGGCACCCAGGCGAGTTGTACCGCGTCAAGGGTGAGCGCTCTGGCAATCGATGGCAGCGCCACCGTCACCGACGACATCATCAGCGCATTCGCAAAGGAATTCGCCACGACCATCGCCAGCGCCGCGCGCTGGACTGCTGGCGTGGCGCCGGCCGTGCTCACATTTCGGGTTTCGACCATTCCCGCTCGCGCAGCTCGATACGCCGGATCTTGCCACTGACGGTCTTCGGCAAGGTGTCAACGAATTCGATCTTGCGCGGATACTTGTACGGTGCGGTGACGGCCTTGACGTGCTCCTGCAGCGCTTTGACGAGGGCGTCATCGCCGCTGACGCCTGGCGCGAGCACGACGAAGGCCTTCACGATCTCGCCCCGCATGTCGTCAGGACTGGAGACGACCGCAGACTCGGCGACCGCCGGATGCTCGATCAGCGCGCTCTCGACTTCAAACGGGCCGATGCGATAGCCGGCCGACAGAATGACGTCATCGGCACGGCCGACGAACCAGAAGAAACCGTCTTCGTCGACATAGGCGCGATCGCCGGTCAGGTACCAGTCGCCGCGGAAGGCGCGCTGTGTGCGCTCTTCGTCCCCACGATATTCAGAGAACAGCCCGGGCGGCCAGTGTGGCTTCACGCGGACGGCGACATCACCCTCGCGCCCGGGCGGCAGCCGCGCGCCGTCGTCGTCGATCACCGCGAGATCGATGCCGGGAGACGGCTTGCCCATCGAACCGAAGCGTGGCTCGAGGCACGGGAAGCTCGCACACAGCAGCACGGATTCGGTCTGGCCGTAACCGTCGCGGATCACGAGACCCGTCGCCTCCTGCCAGGTTTCGATGACTTCCGGATTCAGCGGTTCGCCGGCACCGACGCAGTGGCGCAGATGCGGGAATTTCCATGCGCCCAGGTCTTGGAGCACCAGCATGCGGAAGATCGTCGGCGCACCGCACAAGGTCGTGATTGGATACTGCGCCAGAATGTCGAGCAGACGCGTCGGGACGAAGGCGTCCGTGTGGTGCACGAAAATCGCGGCGCCACAGGTCCACGGGCCGAAATAGCTGCTCCACGCGGCCTTGGCCCAACCGGTGTCGCTCGTGTTCCAGTGCAGATCGTCCGGGCGGAGATCGAGCCAGTAATGGCCGGTGATGCGATGCGCCAGCCCGTAGGACTGCGGTTGCATCGCCATCTTCGGGTAGCCTGTGGTGCCGGACGTGAAATAGCACAGGGCGTCGTCCGTCGCCGCCGTGTCGGCGGCCGTGAAATCAGGCGCGGCCGCGGCAACGCTCGCCTCATAATCCAGCCAGCCCTCACGCGTCGCGCCGACGACGAGCCGCGCGCGCACCGGGCCGGTGTCGATGTCGTCAAACTTCGGTGCGTTGCGCGCATCGGTAACGATGACCGTCGCACGCGCCGCGCCGATGCGATATTCGAGATCTTTCGGCGCCAGCTGCGTGGTGCCCGGCGAGGCCACGACGCCCATCCGCAGACAGGCCGTCAGCACCTCCCACCACGCGACGAGCCGCGGCAGCAGGATGATCGCGGTATCCCCGCGGCGCACGCCGGCGGCGGCAAGCACATTGCACAGCCGGCGCGAGCGCTCGGCCATCTGCGCGTAGGTCATCTGCACTTCATGGCCGTGATCGTCGATCCAGTACAGCGCGCGCAAAGCGGGCTGTTGGGCCCATTGGTCGATGACGTCGCGCGCAAAATTGAAACGCGCGGGCGGGTTCCACTCGAAGCGCTGACATTCGAGGTCGTAATCGGTCATGTTGGGCATGGCGGATACCGGGGTTGTCGCTGGGCAGGCCGGAATTTAAGCACAAGGCCCCGCTTTTGTCAGACCGGACTTGCCGGACGCGACGCCCGCTCCACAACCTGCCGCCCTGTGCTGTCACCGCTGTTGGAACGGCCTGTCGGGTAACCTGCCCGCGCCGCCATCCCCATGCAGATTCGGTTCCGCCCCGGCTTCAGGATCGACGCGCTGATCGCGCGGATCCTCGCCACGTTAACGGCACCCTGGCCGCTCGCGCATCACGCACCGGGCGCCCGTCGAGCGGCGCTATTCGAAAGGGGGACGGTGCCTGACCCGCGCTGAACGCCACGTCCAGCAGCATCTCGAAATTGAACGCGTCACGCTGATCCACGCACTACTGGATGCACCCGGCGTGTCACTGACCATGATGAAGACCGGGATGTTCGCGGCCGGCGGGGAGCGCCGCGACATCCGCCTGGCTCTGCACGAACTTGGCGCAGGCATCGGCAGCGTGAACGAGCCGATCTCAAGCGTCGTCTACGGGCTGCGCCCGTCGTTCCTGGATCACGTCGGGCTGATGGCAGCCCACGGCTGGTACGTGGATGAGTTCGCCGCCCGTGGCAGGATGAACGGCGTTGCCCCCTTGCGAGTGGAGGATCCCGACCTGCCACGGGGCACCGCGGCGGTGCCGGATCAGCGCCGGCCATCTTGAAATGCCGGTGCTGATCTCTACGCGCTTTCCCGAAGATCAGGCTGCGGTGCGTTCCATTCGCGCTGGCGCGCCCGGCTCCGTGATGAAGGGGTCCAATCTGGCCGATCTGCTACTCACCATACAGTGCCTGGCGCGCAGCGGGCACTGCGTGTCGCCGGCGGTCGCTCGCCTGCTGCAGCCGCAATTGCCGCCCGGTCACGGTGGCCTGTCCGAACGGGAATACGAAATCCTGCGTTTCATTGTCGCCGGCCGATCGGTGACGGCCATCGCCACCGAGTTGTCTCTGGGCGTGAAGACGGTCAGCACGTACCGGGGGCGCATCCTGCGCAAGCTGGGCTTGAGCAGCACGGCGGATCTGGTTCATGACGCAATCGAGAACGGCCTCGAAGACAGCTCGGGCAGAATGCCGCGGGGCGCGTCGGCGCTGCAGTCCCCCGCGCGCCATCAGGGACTATCGGGCACGCTTGCCGGTGGCGGTTGGCGAGGTGGCCAGCGCCCCCAGCGGGCCGCGCGACGAGCGCAGACTGGCCAGCGTCAGCACCGCCTCGTGCAGGCTCGGCGGTGGTTTGTGCCCCTGGTAGATGCGCGCCGCGGACGGATTGCCCAGCATGGCGATCGCAAACAGCGTCTGATTGACGACGGTATCCGGTTTGGCCTTGAAATTCTCGCTCAGACCGATCGGGATGCCGAAGCCGTTGATCCAGTCCGCGAGCGGCAGCTGCGGCGAATTCGTGTGCTGTTTCAGGGCAGGTTTGTCGAGCACCGTCAAAAAGCTCGGGCTTTCCCGCAGCAGGCCGTCATCGATACGGCGCATCAGGCTGACCAGCAGATTCAGGAACATCTGAAAGCGCTCCCCGCCCTGCAGCGTGACCGGCAGCCGCCAGCCCGTCTCTTTCCACACCAGCGGCAGCCAGACGCCAGGCCGCAGTGCCACCGGCAGAATGAGCAGCGAGGTCAGCAGGCCCTCCAGGGTGAAGATATTCATGGTGCCGCGCGGCCAGGCCGGGCTGCAGAGTTCGGCCGCGAGCCGCGCCACGTCCTGCTCGTCGATAGGCTGGAGTCCGAACTCTTCGATGTTCGGCGTAGGCACGTCGATGCTGACCGCATGGCGCGCAGTACGCGCGGCGCCGGCGGCAGCGGCGCTGCGACGGGCCAGCGGCATGGCATCGACAGCAGGTTCGGCCACCGCTTTCACCGGTTTAGCCGCTTGGAGGGGTTTGGTCGGTCGCACGGGTTTGTCATTCAAATCATTATCCTCGTTCGACTAAGGTTTCTGGCCGCAGGCGAATACTGGGCAGTTCGTCCTTCATTATGAGCGACTGCGGCAGGCGCGTCTTCATCGACGCAAATCCGTCGCGATGCGCGAACAGCGCTCGATGCCAGGCTTGCCCGTTGATACTGACCAACAACTCGAACTGCTCGCGTGTCACCGTGTTGCCGGCCCAGTCGAGATTGTCATACCGCGGGATCTAGCCCCAATCGGATTCGCGGGAGCCAACGCGCCCGCCACGCGTTCGACCATCCATTTCAGCCCGCGCATGTTTTCGCCGATGCCCGGCCAGATGAACTCGCCCCGCTCGTTCACGCGGAACCAGTTGACGCAGAAAATGCGCGGCTTGGGTGAAGATGACGTTCTCCTTCAGCGTCGCCATCGCATTGAAACTGGTTGTCTCGGCGGTTCCCGGGGCCACGTCAAAGAACCCGGCCATGCGTCTCGACGGCCCCGCGCCTTGCCGGCGGCGCTCTCGCGCGGTGTTCACCAACCTGTTAGGGGGGCCCCGCCGGTCTGGCGTCTACCCGGGTGCCTGCGTCCGCGGTTTGCCTCCTCGATAGAGATCCGCAGTAGGCGCCGCACGACCTGCGAGGGAGTCGTGTTTTCTTCGGCGCACAGTCGCTCGAAGACCGCTTTCTTCCGCAGGTCGATCAGGACGGTCAGGCGCGCCGTGCGTTCTTGGTGGGCTATGGGTCACTCTCGAACTTGAACGTTCAATATCATTGAATCATGCTGGGTTGGTAATTGAAGAACCATTTGCAGCGCAGACATGTCCGATACGGTCCCGCCCCGACGTCACGCCAGGCCGTTCGTACTGGCGGGCCAGAAGACCCGGGCCCTGCACTTCGCGACCGGCGAAACCCAGAGCCGGATGAACCTGAAGCGCCCGGACGCCCTGACGCTGGCCTACACCCGGACGATGATGGGTTTCCTGCTCCTGAAGCCATCGCCGGGCAGTATCGCGATGATTGGTCTCGGCGGCGGATCGCTGGCCAAGTTCTGCCACCGGCACCTGCCGGCCACTGTCATTCGCGTGCTGGAAATCAACCCACACGTGATCGCCATGCGCGACAACTTTCTCGTGCCCGCCGACGACGACCGCTTCCGCGTCATCGAGTGCGATGGTGCCGACTTCGTCCACCACCCGCCGCAGCCGTTCGATGTGCTGATGGTCGACGGCTATGACAAACGGGGTCTACCGGCATGCCTGTGCTCGCAGGCCTTCTACGACGACTGCAGCAAGCTGCTCGCCGCTGGCGGTATCCTCGTCGTCAATCTGCATCTGGAACACCCGGACCACGCTGAGCATGTCGCACGCATCCACCGCAGCTTCAACGACGCCGTCCTGGTTGTCGACGATGACGCGGACGGGAATGCCATTGTGTTTGCCGAAAAGGGTGGCATGCAGACGGCGCCGGCAAGACGGCCGGCCGGCATGTGCCAGGACGCCTGGCATTCCCTGCAGGATTCCTTCGCGCTGATCCTGGCGGCAGCCGCGCGACACAACGTCTGACCGCGCCGGCGTTCTCCGGCGCGGTCAGACGCAGCAGGGACACCAGAGCCCGGCGCACCCGTGCGTCCTGGCCCGTGCTAGAGCCAGGCGTCCTGCATTGCGAGACAGGTATCGTCGACACGCCCGAGCAGCACGCAGCGATCGGGCACCTTAGAAAGCTCATAACGATAGAAATAGCGGCAGGTGTGGAGCTTGGAGGCGTAGAAATCGGCTTCCAGCCCCTGCGCGCCGTGCGCAGCACGTGCCGCGACGACGGCCATCTTCAGCCACAGCCAGCCCACCACCACATGCCCGAAAGCATCGAGGTAGAGACCGGCATTGGCGAGGGCCAGCGCCACGTCGCCGCGATCGCGCACTGCGCCGAGCGCAGCCGTGGCGTCGAGCAGGGCGGCGCGTACCGCGCAAAAATCCGTCACGAACTCGGCCAGTGCCGGCGCGGCGCCGGCTTCGGCGAGGGTCGCATCGAACTCGGCGAGCAAGGCGTTCAGGGCGGCGCCATTGCGCATCGCGACCTTGCGCCCAAGCAGATCGATGCCGTGAATGCCGTGCGCGCCCTCGTGGATCGGATTGAGCCGGTTGTCGCGATAGAAACGTTCGAGCGGGTAGTCACGCGTGTAACCGTAGCCGCCGAGAATCTGTATCGCATGCTTGTTCGCCTCGAGACAGAACTCGCTCGGCCACGATTTCGCGATTGGCGTCAGGATGTCGAGCAGCAGCGACAGCCGATCGCGCAGCGCAGGCTCGCTGCTCGTGCGTTCGAGATCGATCAGGTGCGAACAGTACAGTTCGAGCGCAAGACCGCCCTCCACCGCGGCCTTCTGCGCCAGCAGCAAGCGGCGGATATCGGCGTGTTCAACGAGCGGCACCATCGGGCTTGAGGGGTCCTTGTTCGTCGGATGACGGCCCTGCGGACGTTCACGCGCATAGCGCAATGAGTGCAGATAACCGGTGGCGCCCAGCGCCACCGCGCCAAGGCCAACGCCGATGCGCGCCTCGTTCATCATGTGGAACATGCACGTGAGACCCTGATGCGGCGCGCCCAGCAGCCAGCCGCGGCACTGGCCACGCTCGCCGAGGTTGAACACCGCGTTGACGGTGCCGCGATAGCCCATCTTGTGATTCAGCCCCGCGATGTGGGCGTCGTTACGCGCACCGAGGCTGCCATCATCGTTGACGAAGTACTTCGGCACGATGAACAGCGAAATGCCCTTCACGCCGGCCGGGCCGCCCGGGACCTTCGCCAGCACGAAGTGTATGATGTTCTCCGCCAGATCGTGGTCGGCTGCAGAGGTCCACATCTTGTTGCCGGCGATTCGATATTCGCCATTGTCCGTCGGCACCGCGCGGGTCCGGATGTCGGCCAGCGACGAGCCGGCCTGGGGTTCGGACAGCACCATCGTCGCGAAGAACCGGCCCGCGACCAGCGGCGCGAGATAGCGCTGCTTCTGCTCCTCGGTGCCGAACTTGTTCAGCAGGTTGCAGGCGGCAATCGTGATGAACGGATAGGCGGAGGTCGCGATGTTCGCAGCGTTGAAATAGGCCGCACAGGCCTGCGCGATCGTCCACGGCAATTGCGTGCCGCCGATGTCCGCATCGAGCGACGCCCCCATGAAGCCGGCTTCAACATAGGCATCGAGCGCTTCTTTGACCGCGGGGATCAGATGTACGCATTCACCGTCGAAGGTCGGCTCATGTTCATCGAGTTCGGCGGCGTGCGTGGCGAACTTGTCGGTGGCGAGGCGCTCGGCAGCGTCGAGCGTCTGATCGTAGAGCGCGCGATCCTGCCCGCTATAGCGCGCGGTCGCGGTGAGGGTGTCTACTTTCAGCAGTTCGTACAGCACGAACTCGAGGTCGCGGCGATTGAGCAGCAGGCTCATAGGCAGATACTCCGGAAAACAGCGTGGGCGGGAAAGGCATGCATATTCACCAGGCGGTCAGGCCACCGTCGAGCGCAAGCCCCTGACCATTCACGAACGAGGACTCGTCGCTGCACAGCCAGGCTACGGCGAGGCCGACTTCCTCGGGTTCACCGAGGCGCTTCATCGGGCTCGAGTTGACCAGCGCTTCACGCAGGCCCGGATTGCGTTCGAGCATGCGCTGAACCATATCGGTGTTGGTATAACTCGGGCAGACGGCATTGACGCGAATGCCGCGCTTCGCGTACTCGATGGCGGCCGTGCGGGTCAGGCCCATCACGCCGTGCTTGCTCGCCGCATAGCCGCCGAGCGTCGGCGCCCCGCCGAGGCCGGCGACGGACGCAACATTGACAATCACCCCGCCGCGCTGTGCGAGCAGCTGCCGCAGTTCGTGCTTCATGCACAGGTAGACGCCCTTCAGGTTGACTGCGATCGCGCGATCGAATTCGGCGTCGTCGTGATCGGCGATCTTGGCGTGCTGCGTCTCGACGCCAGCGTTGTTGACGGCGCAGTCGAGACGGCCGAACTCTGCCACCGTGTGCTCAACGAGTGCCTGCACGCTGGCGGCACTCGTGACATCGCAGGTCTTGAAGCGGGCATCGAGGCCCAGCGCCTGAAAATCGGCGGCGACTTTCGCGCCGCGCGCTCCATCGACGTCCGACAGCATCATCCGTGCGCCGACGCTCGCCAGCGCCTGAGCTGCCGCGAGCCCGATGCCGCCGGCCGCGCCGGTGACAAGGCAAATCCTGCCGGCCAGGGACGTGCTGCCCGAGGGTTTCATCGCGCCCGTCATGCCAGATACCCGCCGTCGACGGTGATGAAGCTACCGGTGGTATAGGACGCCGCGTCGGACACGAGGTAGAGCACCGCGCCGGCCATCTCCTGCGGATCCGCCGAGCGACCAAGCGGGGTGCGCGCGCGTGCCGGAGCGAGAAAGGTTTCATCATCGTGCAGGGCCTGTGCGAACTTCGTCTGCGTGACACCCGGGACCAGCGCATTGCAACGGATGTTGAACGGGCCGCACTCATTGGCGAAGGCGCGGGTCATGTTGAGGATCGCAGCCTTGGTCATCGAATACACCGCCTGCTTGTCGCCCGGCGTGATGCCGTTCGCCGACGCCACGTTGACGATGCTGCCGCCGCCCTGGGCGCGCATGCGCCTGCCGGCTTCGACGGACATGTAAAAGAAACCGCGCAGGTTGACGTCGAGCGTCTTTTCGAAGGCCGCCACCGGGGTATCCAGAATGTGACCGTAGAACGGGTTTGCGGCGGCATTGTTGACCAGGATGTCGATGCGGCCGAAGCGCGCGTCGACCTGGCGAAAGGTTTCTTCGATCTGTTCGACCTCGCCGATGTGACAGGCGAGCGCGTCGGCCTTGCCGCCGGCCGCGCGTATCGACTCGGCGACCGCCGTGCAGCCCTCGATGCGGCGGCTCGTGACCAGCACGTGGGCGCCGTACTCGGCCAGGCGGCGGGCGATGGCTTCGCCGATACCCCGGCTCGCGCCGGCGACGAGCGCAACGCGGCCGTCCAGATTGAAATGATCGCGTGACATACGGAATCCTCAGGTCGGGAATGACGTCGGGCTATGGGAGTTTACGCCGCGGTGAGCGGCGACAGAACACCGCATCGGCGGGGTGCGCGGCACGCCGCACCGTGCCCGTCGGCGTGGGGCACGCACGGGCAGGCTGTCAACGTGACACCATGCCCGGACAGCGGGCATAATCAGTCCAACTTATCCGCATGCAGTGCCAGTATTGATGTCGATGATGAAGCGGCCGCGCCGGATCGACCTCAACCTCTTTCGCGTCTTCGATGCGGTCTATCAGGAGGGCAGCCTGACGCGCGCCGGCGAAGTGCTACACCTGACGCAACCCGCCGTCAGCAATGCGCTGGCGCGCCTGCGCGCGGCCTACGGCGATCCGCTGTTCGTGCGCACCGCTGCCGGGATGGTGCCGACGCCGGCCGCCGAAACCATCGTGGCGGACATCCGCGGTGCGCTGCAGTTGCTGGACGACACGCTGCTGCCTGGCGAAGCCTTCGACCCCCGCCGCGCGCGTCGACGCTTCCGGCTCAGCGCCGGCGATCAGACCGCCGCCATGCTGGCGCCGCGGCTGCTGCGGCTCATCGCCGCCAGCGACTCCGGGGTAGAAATTGAAATCCTGCCGCTGAAGCGCGAGGCCGCGGTGCATGAACTCGCTTCCGGCCAGATCGACTTCGCATTCGACGCGATCCCGCTGTCCGATCCGCAACTGCTGTCGATGAAGGTGCTCGAAGACGAAATGGTGTGCGCGGTACGCCAGGGGCATCCGCTGGTGGGCCGCCGGCTGACCCTGGCGCAGTATCTCGCGCTGTCCCACGTTCATGCGTCGAGCCGCCGGCAAGGTCCCGGTCTGACCGATCTCGCCCTGAAGCGCCTCGGCAAGCAACGCCGCATCGCCTTGCGCCTGCCCTATCACCTCAGCCTGCCGCACATCGTGGCCGCCACCGATCTCGCCGCCAGCATCCCGCGCTCGCTGGCGGTGGCCCACGCGCTGCGCGCTTTGCCGCTGCCGTTTGCGACACCGGCGGCGGAGATCTACGCGTTCTGGCACAAGAGCGCGAATCTCGATCGCGGCAATCAGTGGTTCAGGGAAATTCTCGCCCGCAGCACGGAGGTCTGACTATCCAGGTGAACCGTCCTATTCGGCGAACAGCGACCCGATGCAGAGAAACACACCGATCCCAAGCCAGCCCGCGATCGCCGCCCAGTAGCGCAGCGGATCGTCCTCCGCGCGCACCACGCCGTGAAAATAGGCCACGCGCGTTTTCAGGGCCACGGCCGCGATGCACAGCAGGCTGAGGCCCAACTGTCGGGGCAAAGTCGCAGGATGGAGACCGTTCATGCTCATACTCCCGACGCCAGTGGGGGCGTCATGCTGTTCGGATTCAATCGGTATCGGCCGTATCGGCGGCTCCTGAACGCGGTACAGGCCGGATTCGCCCCGCTTTCATCATCTGAATCAATAGTCATGCATCATTCGAATAAATTGGACTAATCCACCCCCGGTTCCTAGGATTCGCCATCGGATCAGGACCGCAGCCGCACCTGTTCCACCCCGCACACGCATGCAGACAACCGCCAGTCCCGCTACGGGACGAGGAGAGCCCGATGAATTTCGACTACAGCGAGAAGACCAAACGCCTGCAAGCAGCCATTGCCGAGTTCATGGAGGCGAACGTCTACCCGAACGAAGAACGCATCATTCAACAGATTGACGACGGCGATCGCTGGCAGCCGGTGCCGCTAATCGAGGAACTGAAGGCGAAGGCAAAGTCGCAGGGACTGTGGAACTTCTTCCTGCCCGAGAGCGAACGCGGCGCCGGCCTGACGAATCTCGAATACGCGCCCCTATGTGAGGAGATGGGCCGTTCGAACTTCGCGCCGGAGATCTTCAACTGCTCGGCGCCCGACACTGGCAACATGGAGGTGCTCGAGCGCTATGGCGCGCCGGAACACAAGGAACAATGGCTGAAGCCGCTGCTGGCCGGTGAAATCCGCTCGGCCTTTGCGATGACAGAGCCTGAAGTGGCCTCGTCCGACGCCACGAACGTCGACACCCGCATCGTGCGTGACGGCGACGAGTACGTGATCAATGGCCGCAAGTGGTACACCAGCGGCGCGCTCGATCCGCGGTGCCGGATCATGATCGTGATGGGCAAGACCGATCCGGACAATCCGAGCCGCCACCGCCAGCAGTCGCAGATCCTCGTGCCGCTGCCGTGGCCTGGCGTCACCGTCAAGCGCATGCATCCGGTGTTCGGTTACGACGACGCACCTCACGGGCATCCGGAAGTGCTATTCGACAACGTACGTGTACCGGCGAGCCACATTCTGCTCGGCGAAGGCCGCGGGTTTGAAATCGCGCAGGGGCGTCTCGGGCCAGGCCGTATCCATCACTGCATGCGCCTGATCGGCTCCGCCGAGCGCGCGCTGGAGCGGATGATTCGCCGGATAAAACTGCGGCATGCCTTCGGCAAGGCCGTCGCCGAACAGACGGTGTGGCAGGAGCGCGTTGCCGAGTCGCGCATCATGATTGACCAGTCGCGTCTGCTGACGCTGAAGGCCGCGTACATGATGGACACCGTCGGCAACAAGGCGGCGCTGAAGGAAATCGGCATGATCAAGGTTGCCGTGCCAAACATGGCCTGCCAGGTGATCGACTGGGCGATCCAGTCCTTCGGCGCGGCCGGCGTGTCCGCCGAATACGGCCTCGCATACCAGTATGCGAATGCGCGCCTGATCCGCATCGCCGACGGTCCGGACGAAGTGCATCGCAACCAGATCGCCCGCCTTGAGATGAAGCCCTACGGCGACGAGCCGAGCCGCCGCGGCGGCAACGCCCATGTGCCGCCGCGCGATGAGGGCCCCGGCCTTGCGCGCAAGCCACGCTTCATCGCCTGATGAGGTTCACCACGCCGGCGCCCTCCGGCGCCGGCGTGGTGCTTGTCCTGCCTGACGCCGATCAAGCCCGATCGAACTTAACCCCAAAACCGCTCAAGACGATGAACCTCCCGGCCGATTCGCTGAGACGCACGGCATGTCGTCGCGCGCCCAAGCAGGATACCGCCATGACCGATGACCAGATCAAATTCGTCCAAGACACCTTTGCACTAGTCGAACCGATTGCTGACGACGCCGCCGCGCTGTTCTATGAGCGCCTGTTCACGCTGGACCCGACCCTCAAATCGCTGTTTCGCGGTGACATGAAGCAGCAGGGCCAGATGCTGATGCAGACCATCGGCCTGGCCGTACACGACCTGCGCCAACCGGCCAATATCCTTAGGCGTATCGAACAGATGGGGCAGCGCCATGTCAGCTATGGCGTCACCGAAGCACATTACGACACCGTCGGCGAAGCGCTGATGTGGACGCTCAGCCACGGCCTCGGCGAAGCGTTCACGCCCGCGGTGCGCGACGCCTGGGCCACCACGTACAACCTGCTCGCAGAGGTCATGAAAACCGGCGCGCGCCGCGCCGCGGCCTGATTGGCTTCGACGCGAGGCGCGCCGCTCAAAGCGGGGCTTCGGCTATGCTTGTGCGGGTGTCATTGCTCATCCCCGCACCCCGTCTGCATGGCGTCTCACCGACTTTGCGCGCGCCCACGCGCCGGAACCGCCGCTGAATCCGGGCCCGCCAACGGCCCGCCTGTTCGCCGGCTGGTGGGTCGTCGCCGCCGCGTTTTCGGTGCTGTTCCTCGCCTACGGCCTGCAATTCAGTTTCGGCATCTTCGTCACCGGCATGGGCGAGGAAATGGGCTGGAGCCGCGCCGATACCGCCCTGCCCTATTCCATTTATGTCTTCGGCTACAGCGTCCTGAGTCTCTACACCGGACGCGCGACGGATCGCTTCGGCCCGCGGGTCGTGATCGCTACCGGCGCGGGCCTGCTCGGGCTCGGCTGGGGGCTCAGTGCACTGGCAACGACGCTGTGGCAGCTCAATCTCACCTTGGGCGTAATCGCCGCGCTCGGCATGAGCGTGGCGTGGGTGCCCTGCAACGCGACCGTCGCGCGCTGGTTCACGCGGCGCCGGGGCAGCGCCGTGGGACTGGCGTCGAGCGGCACGAGCTTCGGCAATTTCTGCGTGCCGCCGCTGGCCGCAGTCCTGACGGCGCAGTGGGGCTGGCGCGTAGCGCTCGGCGTGCTCGCGGTGTCCTGCGCGCTGCTGATGCTCGTGGCGGCCCACTTCATGCTTCGCGATCCGGAGTCTGTCGGGCTGACGCCGGACGGCGATCCGCTACCCGCCGGAGGAACCCTCACCGCCACCGGGTACGGTATCCGGAAATGCTTGCGCTTGCGTCCGTTCTGGCTGCTAACCGCGATCTACACCACCACCTGGCTAGTCGTGTTCGTGCCGTTCGTGCACGCGGTCGCGATGGCGGAGGATCTGGGCCTGTCGACGTTCGCCGCCGCCTCCGTGCTGAGCGCCATCGGGATTGGCGGCGTCGCTGGCCGGCTGTCATCAGGCCTGATGCTCGATCGCTTCGGCTACATGCCGACGATGCTCGGCATCTTTGCGTTGCAGGCGGCGGCTTTCGGTTTGTTTGCGACCGCCGACTCGCTGCCCTCGCTGTGGGCCGCCGGCACGCTGTTCGGCTACGCCTTCGGGGGCGGTGTGACGGCGCTCGCGCCGCTGTGCTCGGTGCTGTTCGGGCGCGCGCACGTGGCGAGCATTGTCGGGGCCATCTTCGCGTTTGCCGCTGCACCCTCAGCGCTGGGCCCTTATCTGGCGGGCTGGCTGTATGACGCTACCGGGACTTATGCGCTGGTGTTTCTGATCGCGGCCGCGCTGAACGGACTTGCCTTCCTGTTGACGTTGGCGCTCGCCGCGCAGCTCCGCCGCTGAGCGCGGCGCTCAGGGAAAGAGTTTCGTCAGCTGCCAGCCATCCGGCCCGCGCCGATAGGCGGCGCGATCGTGCAGGCGGAACGGACGCTCCTCCCAGAATTCAATCGCATCCGGCACCACGCGGTAACCGGACCAGAACGGCGGCCGGGGGACCTTGCCAATGCCATACAGCACGCCGTACTTCGCCACGCGCGTCTCGAGTTCGAAGCGGGTGGAGAGGGGTTGCGACTGTTTGGAGGCCCAGGCGCCAATCTGCGAATCCTTCGGCCGGCTGGCGAAGTAGGCATCGGCTTCCGCCGCGCCGACGACTTCCGTCTTTCCTTCCACACGCACCTGACGCTCGAGCGACTTCCAGTGGAAGCACAGCGCGACATGGCTGTTCACCTGCAGATCGTGCCCCTTGCGGCTTTCGAGATTGGTGTAGAACACGAATCCCCGCTCGTCGAAGCCGCGCAGCAGCACCATGCGCGAAGAAGGACGTCCCTGCGCGTTGACCGTCGCGACCGACATCGCGGCCGGGTTGTTGGGTTCGCTCCGCTCTGCATCCGCCAGCCATTCGGCGAACTGCTGGAAAGGCTCATTCATGCGCTTTGATTCCCGTAGCGGCCGGCCAGGGTTCGATCAGGCAAACGGGTGGCGCAGCACAATGGTCTGCGCGCGATCGGGACCGGTCGAGATGATGTCGATGGGCGTTTCGGTCAGCTCAGCGATGCGTTCGAGATAACGCCGCGCGTTCGCGGGCAGTTGCGGATAATCCGTGATGCCAAAGGTTGCCTCATGCCAGCCCGGCAGTGTCTCGTAAATCGGTTCGACTTCGGCCATCGCCTCAGCACCCATGGGCGCAGCGGCGGTCACCCCGTTCGGCGACTGATAACCCACGCAGACGCGGATTTCGTCGATGCCATCGAGCACGTCAAGCTTGGTGACACAGAGTCCGGAGATGCCGTTGATCATCCGCGAGCGGCGCAGCGCGACGGCGTCGAACCAGCCGCAGCGGCGCGCCCGGCCGGTGGTCGCGCCGAACTCGTGGCCGCGCGTGGCGAGATGCTGGCCGAGTTCGTCGAAGAGTTCGGTCGGGAACGGGCCGCCGCCGACGCGGGTCGTGTAGGCCTTGGTGATGCCCAGGACATAGTCGATGCAGCGCGGACTCGCGCCGCTGCCCGTCGCCGCATAGCCGGCGGTGGTGTTGGATGAGGTCACAAACGGATAGGTGCCGTGATCGATGTCGAGCAGGCTGCCCTGCGCGCCTTCGAACATCAGGTCCACGCCGGCCTTCTGCAAGCGATCGATCTCACCGGTGACGTCGCCGACCATTGGCCCGATCTGCTCTGCAAAATACATCTGTTCGTCGAGGATCTGCTGAAAATCGAGCTGCGCCACCTTGTAATACTGGGTCAGCACGAAGTTGTGATAGTCGAGCACTTCGCCCAGCTTCGCGGCGAAGCGTTCGCGATAGAGCAGATCGTCGACGCGCAGAGCGCGCCGGGC
>Ga0163144_10000402_pt1 | contig 99591 bp, 81 predicted proteins | sample OliLak19BULKMAT1_FD_123175 | JGI IMG/M metagenome (GOLD analysis project Ga0163144, IMG submission 123175) | Freshwater microbial mat bacterial communities from Lake Vanda, McMurdo Dry Valleys, Antarctica - Oligotrophic Lake LV.19.BULKMAT1 | ecosystem: Environmental > Aquatic > Freshwater >...
GTTCAGCGTGACATCGCCGACGAGTTCAGATAGACCTTCCGCCCGAACGAGCGGAGGAACGCCGGCATTGGCAACGCACTGCAATGCCTGATTCGTGGCGATGACCTGGCCAGTGGCGGTCAAAGACGCGAACGCGGCTACAGCGGCGGATGCCAACAGCAGCTTACGAAAATTCGCCATTTCCTTCTCCTTGTGAAGTATGTTGGTTTGTGAATTGATGAGAGTTCTCGTCTTCAACCTGAGCCTCTTATGCAGCCAGAGGGCTTCGAGCAGATCAATAAGTTTTCCCCTAAGATCTTCGCTCCCCAGCGCTTTCGCACCGGGTGCCGGACGCCATTTCAGGCATCCGCGCTTCAGCCAACTGTTTACCCTCTCGTTCGAGCCACCCTCACTCACCTTTCGGTTACGTTTGGCGGCCCGGCCTCTCTAGCTGACAATGGAAGTTCTCGTCGAGCGAACTTCTCAGTTATTTTTTTTTGTCGTTCGTGCTGGCAACGAGTCCGTCTCCGGCCCGCTACCAGGCAAAAACCCGTGGACGCAGTCCTTTTATTTATATCACTGCCTTCTCGTATAAGTCAAGAGGAAAACTCATTCAAGCCCTTACGGGCCTATCACTTGCATACACCTGACTCGGAAACTGTGTCATTCTGACTCACCTCAATCCTGTTCCAGTCGCCCAACGACGATTGTTTTCAATGGATTCCTTGCGGTGTGACAAGAACATCTGACACTGGCAGTGCAAACGGATTGCCAAACCTTTGGGATCTTGCGCCAACATGAATTCGGTCGTCGTCGCGTGTCGCGAGCCGTCCTCTTCGAAATCGCATCGGTGCGGGATCCGAAGTGCCAGATCCGGTGTCCGCGATGCCTCTCTTCTCCGCGGTCGGCATCGACCGAAAGTTTGGCGAGAAACGGAGTATCCTGCAAGAGCACGCCATGAAACCGGATCCACTCGCGGAATATGGGGGAAAACGATCGTTCGACTCGACGCCCGAGCCCAAAGGTGAGGTGGCTCCTGCCGAGACGTTTCGATTTTGCGTGCAACGGCACGACGCCACGCGGCTGCACTACGATCTGCGCATCGAAATCGACGGCACGCTGCAAAGCTGGGCGGTACCCGTGGGGCCGACGCTCGACCCCAATGAGAAGCGCTTCGCGGTGCTGGTGGAACCGCATCCGATGGAATACGTGACTTTTGAGGGCAACATTCCCAAAGGCAACTACGGCGCGGGTTCGATGATGCTGTGGGATCTCGGCACCTACGAATTGCTTGAGAAAACGCCGTCCGCGAAGCAGATGGAGCGAGGCGATTTCAAGTTCCGGCTGCATGGGCATAAGCTCAAAGGCGAATTCGCCCTGGTGCGAATGAAAACCGCGGGCACCAAGGGCAACGAGTGGCTACTGCTGAAGAAGAAGGATGCCGCGGCGCAGGTGAATTGGAACCTCGAAGCATTCGCCTGGAGTGTTGCGACCGGGCGCACACAGGATGAGATCGCCCACGAGATGCCCGCGCGGACGTCGCGTCCTGCGACTTCGCCCGCAGAACTTACCGGCGCGCGGTTTACAGGCTCGCAGCCTGCGAAGTTGGAGGCAATGCTGGCATCTCCAGGCCCTGAGCCGAAGCCAAGGAACAACGGCGACTGGGTGTTCGAGATCAAGTGGGATGGCGTCCGCGCGTTTGCCAGTATTGAAAGTGGAGCCGTGCGGTTTGCGGGACGCCAGGGCCTGGCCATGAATCTGCAGTATCCCGAGTTGATGTCGTTGCCGCAGCATGTGCGCGCGGTTTCGGCGGTGTTGGATGGCGAGATCACGACCTTGGATGAGCAAGGGCTGCCGTCGTTTCATCGTCTACAGCAACGCATCATGGTGGCCGATGCTGGAGCGGCGGCGCAGCATGCGCGCAAGCAGCCCGCCGTATATTTCGCCTTCGATCTGCTTTATCTCGACGGTTACGATTTGCGCGATTCGCCTCTGGTGGAACGCAAACGGCTGCTACGGCTGATTTTGGATCCTCACGCGACCCTCAAGTATTCCGATCACTTCGACGTTTCGGCCGACCAGTTGTTCGCCCTTGCCAAAGCACAGGGCCTGGAAGGAATTGTCGCTAAACGCGCGCAATCGCGCTATCTGGGCGCCCGCAGCAAGGAATGGCTCAAGTATAAGGTCAATGTCGAGCAGGAGTTCCTGATCTGCGGCTACACGGCGGGCGAGAAGCGCGACTTCTTTCGCGGGCTGATTCTCGGCGCCTGGAATGAAGACGGGTCATTGCACTATTGCGGTACCGTGGGCACGGGCTTCGATCGCAAGCTGATGGAAGAGATTCATTCGCGGATGCAGAAGCTGTTGACCGATGTCTGCCCGTTCGGCAAACCTCCAACGATGGATTGCCCGGGGATTTGGGTGCGCCCTGAAATGGTAGCGACGATTCGCTTCCATTCGTGGGTGGGTGACGACGACAAGCTGCGGTTTCCGGTATTTGTGGGCTTGCGCGAGGATGTGCGGCCTGCGGAGGCCCGGCGGAATCCTGTTGCCGCGGTGGCCGTTACGAGACAGCCGCTGGTGACCGGCGACAAAGAAGTGACAGTCTCGGTCGACAGCCATCGCGTGACATTCACCAATCCCGGGAAGCTCTACTATCCCGCGACCTCGTGGAGCGAGGCGTACCACAAACGCGACCTGCTGAGTTACTACGACGCGGCTTCGGAGTTGATTCTGCCGTATTTGTTGGATCGGCCTTTGTCTTTGCGGCGCTATCCGGAAGGTATTGAGGGCGAAGGTTTCTTTCAGAAGCATGCCGACAAGGGGTTTCCGCCGTGGATGCGTGTGGAAACGATCCTCGCCGAAGACGGGCACGAGCGCCAGCAGATCATCGGTGGAGGCAAGGCCGAATTGATGGTGCTGGCCAACATGGGCTGCATCGATCAGAATCCGTGGATGAGTCGGGTGCAGTCTTTGGATCATCCCGATTTCATTCTGATCGATCTGGATCCGCATGGCTGTGGCTACGACAAGATCGTGGAGGCCGCGCATCTGGTGCGGCGCAAGCTGGACGTGCTGGAGCTCATTTCGTATCCGAAGACCACGGGTGGCAACGGGATGCATTTGTACATCCCGGTAGAGCCTGTTTACACCTACGAGCAGACAAAATCGTTCTGCGAAATTATTGCCAGGATCGTGGCGACGGAGCGTCCGGATCTGTTCACGACGCCGCGCGCGGTAGGGCGGCGGGACAAAGATCGTGTGTACTTCGACTACCTGCAGAACGGGCGAGGGAAAACAATTTCTGCACCTTATGTACTACGTGCTCACCCGGGGGCTCCTGTGGCGACGCCGTTGGAATGGCGGGAAGTCGTAACCGGATTGACTCCGCAGCAGTTCCATATCCGGAATGCGATGGCGCGGTTCGATCGCTTGGGAGACGTGTTTGCGGGGGTCCGGGGGAAGCTGCAGAGGATCGAGCCTGCGATGGAGAGGTTGCCGCTGATTTTGCCGAAGAAGTGATACTTAACACAATGCGAACTCGTTAGCGCGGGTGTCCAGGTGGTTGACCGTGATCGGTTCCGCTGAGTCTGGCAGTCTGATGGACATGCGAAAGTTCTATCCGAGCGCCGATCAGGTTGGCAGGACTTTGATCTTTAACTTGGGTGGGAACAACTACCGCTGGTTGTGCTGCGTGAGTTGGGAATTACGACGGCTCTTCTTCCGTGCGTTGTTCACTCACGCCGAATATGACCGAACCGATTTGGAGGCCCTACGCCCGTGATGGATGTCGTCGACGAAAAGAAATACGGCCAGCTTTTGGCGAAGTACCTTCCCCGTGTCATTCGCACCGAAGAAGAACACGACCGGCTGGCCGGGCTCCTCATGAAACTCTCGCTGGCCAGCGAAAGGACTGTGGCAGAAGATCGCCTGATCGAACCACTGGAACGCTTGCTGGACGACTACGCCGAACGGCGAACCGCAGGCAAGCTTGAAGCCCTGGATCCGCTAGAACTGCTGCAACACCCGATGGAAGAGGGTGGCCTGAAGCAGGTGGATCCGGTGGATTGTTTCGGTTCCCAATCGGTGGTTTCCGCGAAAGGCGCCCAAGACTTTAAACCCGCCAATCGTTCTTCTGACCTATTCATGCTTGCCGCAAAACGAACTTTCTATGATTTCAGCGGGCAATTGTCCAGTAGGGAATCTAATCAGTAACACGGAGAAAAGCAGTACGTCAGAGCGCCGAAGCGAGCCAATGATCAACACTCGGGTATCCCTCTTCTCCGTCTGAGGGTTCAAAGCCATCTTCGACCTCGACGAGAACCCCGTCGGAAACCCTTCGGAGGACATTTTCGCCAACGAAGGTCCGACCAACTTTGCCGTAGTCCGATCCCATAGGATTCTCTAGTCGCGATCGATCCCCACACGGCGCGCGAACCGACTCCCATTCTCCGAAGAACTCCGCGATCAAAGGCGTTCTGTCCAGCGTTTCTATTGAATCACTTGCGGGTCTCCGTATCGCCACTAACCGGCCTTCCCTGATGGCATCTAGAGTTTTGGCCCGCGCTTCTCTTACCTGTCATGGTCGTCAGAGACGAATCGACCATTCGAGCCTTGAGCAGATCAACGGCATACAGCTGGACCGATGGATGAAGGCACCTCAAGAGACAACTCGTGTGGCAAAACATTTCTTGATCGACGTGGCGCCGCTCATCCACGTCGGTGCATGTCGTGTAAAGCAAGCTAGCTGCGTCAGGCGGAATCGGATCGATTCCTGGACGCAAAAGCAGCACTGACGGGTGGCCTCGATAATCCGTTGTCTGGACTGTCTGGACATACAGTATTGAGATTCAAGCCCCAAAGTATCGGTATTCCTGATGAAACTTAAATAGCTTCGCAATCGATTCAGTATCCGCCTATTGTCACGAGCAGCGCCGCTCGCTGTCGACCGGAACAGATTTCCATGCCGTTCTCCTCTGTGCCCCTTGGAACAGGGCCTTTGCACTCAGGCAGTCAAAATGCACGCGGTTCCTACGCGGACCTCCCATGTTTAGAACTATGCCGCGTGATTTCTTCTCGCGCATGCCACACTAAGCAAATGCTGCCGCTCCTGCTAGTCTTGCTCGCCACCCTCGCCCAGGAAGCCCCTGCCTACGGGCCCTCCAAAGGCACCCTCATCATCGTCGGCGGAGGCAACCACAACGGCACCGGCATCGCCGAAACCTTCATCGACAAAGCTGGCGGACTCTCCGCCAAGATCATCGTCGTGCCCACCGCCGGAGGCAATCGCAATCCCGATGGCACGGTCCGCGTATTCAAGGTCGACGAGATCCTCGCGCCTTGGAAAAAGCTAGGCTGCACGAACGTCCACATGCTGCACACGCATGATCCGAAGGTCGCGGACACGGAAGAATTCGCGGCGATCCTGCGAGACGCCAGCGCCGTTTGGTTCAACGGCGGACGCCAGTGGAACATTGTCGATTCCTACGCCAATACGCTCACTTACCGCGAGTTCCACAAAGTGCTCGAACGCGGAGGCGTCATCGGCGGATCCTCGGCCGGTGCGACGATCCAGGGCGACTATCTGGTGCGAGGTGCAATCGCCGGACCCGACATCATGATGGCTCCCGAGCCGGAACATCGGAAGGCGTTCGCGTTTTTGAGAAAGTCCGCAATTGACCAGCATCTCAACACGCGCAACCGCTGGGATGATTTGATCCCGGTGATGAAGAAGATGCCGGACTTCATCGGTATCGGGCTTTCCGAAGCAACCGCGATCATCGTCACGGGAGATCGTTTTGAGGTGATGGGCAAGTGGAAGGTGACGATCCACGATGCAACGCGAATGCATGAGCCTTGGGAGAAGTCCTATTTTGTGCTCTCGGCGGGGGACGTGTACAACATGAAGACTCGCCGGATTGAGAAGTTGGGAATCGGCAACCAGATGCCGGTAGCGGTGAAGCCCTAAACCGTCCGTGCGAAAACTTCCGCGTCTGGACTTGCATTCCATTCTTTTGGCTACTGCGGAGCAAGTGTGACATCCGTCGGGGCCGGATAGAACACTGGACAATCTACACGCCGAGAATCCATGATTCCACGCGTGTCTGCTCAATTTCCGAGAGAGCGTAAGCGTACCATTCCACCTGCTGCGCGTGGGCGGCGGCATCGTCAATGGATGTTTTAAAGTCGACGATCACCCAGCCACCATCGGCTTCCTCAAAGGCTAAGTCGATCACACCTTCGAGGATTCGGCCATCGTCCAATCGCAATGTGATTGGATACTCACGCTCGCAACGCAGTGCCTGGCGGGCTCTTGCAAACAACGGATGCGCCAACGCGGCCTGTGCCACCGCAACAGCAGCATCGCGCTCCTCGCGATCACAATCGAGCAGCGTCGCGTGGACTCCGGCCCAGCGTTCGACCTCCGCCGCATCGAGTGCCGCATCGCGCAACACCGCATGGACAAGTGTCCCAAAGCGCCGCCCGCCGGGGCGGTCCACCGTCTGCGGAACCGTGGCCGTTTGCGGACGCGCCGCAAAAATCGTCGAGGGCGCAACCTCTTCACCCTTGCTGGCAAGCACCATCCGTAGCCCGGGCTTTTCGCCTTTTTCCAGTGAATTCGCGCGGTTTTCCAGCCACTCCGCATAGTCTTGCGCGCTCTGCGAGGAAGCTGGCTCGTGCTGCACGAGCAGCTCTTCCTGCTGCAGGCCATATTGTGTATCGACGGTGAGATCGAGCTCCGCCGGATCCCACCAGACGACACTGTGTTCGCCGGCCTGCGGACGATGCAGCCCAGGGTACACCGACTTGCCCTCATCGTTGTAATCGGGCCGTTCCAACACGGTCTCGTGACCTTTGAACGCCGGGCAACCCGCCGCATGTTCCACGCTCCGCCAATCGGCCTGCGTTGGATACAGCGCGCGATTGAGCGGTTCGAGCCAGCCTTCCTGCTCAATATCTCCGACGCCCGGGACCACAAGTAAATCGCGCGCCCGCGTCGCCGCGACATACGCCACCCGTACGCCTTCGGCGCGTTCACGTTCCAATTCGTCGTATTCGTTCTCGCGCAATTCCCAAGGTGAGCAGCGTAAAAGCCGCGTGGCGCAGAGTCCGCGATCGTTGTCGATGAAGCGATCCGGCTCGCGGGCGGTGAGGTTGGCGCGCATGTCGGCAAGAATGACGATGGGAAACTCGAGCCCCTTGGCCGTATGGACGGTCATCAGCCGGACGCCATCGGACGCGTACTCGAGCACGGGTGCTTCGGAGGCATCGCTGCGATCAGCCTGGCGGTCGAGTTCTTCGACGAAACCACGGAACGAGATACCACCGGTGATTTCGAAATTGCGGGCGAGATCCGCAACCCGGTAAACATTGGCTAATACCTGCTGTCCCGCGGGACGCAACGCGAAGCCGGCATGGGCGCGTGTGAACTCAAGCAACGCATGAACCGTATCCGCCACAGGACGCCAATTGCGCTTCTTGTGGAGATCGCGGAGCAGATCTAAAGCATCTCGGATCGGGTGGAACTCTTGCGCTAGAGCCGCGTCACGCGACGCGAAGGGCACCAGTCGGCCGATCTCAATCCGATAGCGCAACAGCAGCGCGTCGTCGATGGCGAACAGCGAGCCCTTCAGCGTCGCAAAGATCGAAAGTTCATCGTCGGGCCATTCGACAGCGGTGAGCGCGGCGCGCAGCGTCTCCACTTCTTCGCGCTTGTGGAACGATCGCGAACCCACCAGCAAATGCGGGATGCTGTGCGCTTCGAGAGCTTTCACATAAGGCCGTGTGACGTCCGCGCCCATGTTCACAAAGCGCCGGAACAGGATGCAGATATGCCGCGCGGCGATGGGAACCAGCTCATTGCTGCCTTCGGGGTTGCGCACCTGCCACCTGCTGCGGCGCAGCAGCCATTCGACGAAACCGCCAACCGCGGGAGGCAGGCTGGCGTTGATGTTCCCTTTCGTGATATTGCGCGTGCCATAAGGTTTCGGCACGGGCAGCGCCACCACCGAAGGCTGATCGTCGTAGCCGGGCCAATGCTCTTCGAGATCCGAATAGACGGCTTGGCCGCTGAGGACATCGCCGGTCATCGTAGGTCCGAATGCAGCGTTGACGAACTGTTGGATGGGGCGGGTCGAGCGGAACGACACCGTGAGTTGAACGTGTTGCACGCCGCGCGCCGTGAGTCGATCTTGAATGCCGCGATAGAGCGTGACATCCGCGCGCCGGAACTTGTAGATCGATTGTTTCGGATCTCCAACCGCGAAGAACTTGCCTTTCACCGGAGTGACATTGCGCCAGTTATCTTCCGCCGGATCGTCGGCCGCAAGCAGCAGTAGGGTCTCCGCCTGCACCGGATCCGTATCCTGAAACTCGTCGACAAACAGATGCGTGTAACGGTTTTGCAGATACTCGCGGACCTCGCGATTGTCGCGCACCAAATCGCGTACAAACAGCAAAAGATCGAGAAAATCGAGCTTTCCGGACTTCTTCTTCAGCCGCTCGTAGGTGGTGACGAGATCCTGCATCTCTTCTTTGAGCAGAGCCGCGAGATCGGCATCGGCGCGCGATTGAAAGTCGCGCAACGCCTGCCGGAACTGATCGCGCACAAGCACGGCTTCATCGCGCGTAATGCCTTCGCCATAGTGTCCCGTGCCCTTGCGTGAATCGCTCTGCATGTCGCGATTGAGCTTGCCGATCAAGGCTTCGAGAGTGTCGTAGTCGAGTGACGTATTTTCGTGTTGGTAGGTACGGGCACGGAATTCGTTAAGCGGCTTCAGTGTCTGCAGAAACATATCGCGATTGTTGCGCGCGCGTTTTCCGATGGCCGCGAGATCTTCGGCACGCTTCAATATGTCATCGATCTTGACTCTGCGGCCAAACATCTCGCGACGCCATGGTGCGGGAAAATCGCGCCAGTCAAGCAACTTGCGCCCGGCGAATTTGAGGCTCTCGATGGGTGGGGTCTGTTCCCAGGGATCCGGCCAGGCAAGGCGCGCGAGCGCCCGGCGAAGTCCTGGCGATTCCTGCGCAAGCCGATCCTGAAACCAGCGCTGAAAGGCCTCATCGAAGATGCGATTGCTCTCGGTATCGGTGAGCTCCTCAAACGCCGGATCGACGTGCGCTTCCACTGGGCGTTCTCTCAGGATCTGCCCACAAAACGCATGGATCGTACCAATGAAGGCCTCTTCGAGGCGCGACAACGAACGTTCAAGATTCTTGTGTTCGTCACTGGTTTCGGCCTGTGCGCGCGCGTCGTCGAGCCCTTGGCGGAGGCGGATCTTCAACTCGCCGGCGGCCTTGTTGGTGAAGGTGACGGCGACGATGTGTTCCACTTTGCCGAGTCCGCTCTTGAGCAGATTCACGATGCGGCGCGTGAGTTCGGTAGTCTTCCCGGTGCCAGCGGAAGCCTCTACAAGAAGGCTCTCGCCAAGCGAGTGACGAATGGTTTCCCGGGCCGCCTGATCGATCGCTTGTTTGGCTGCTGCGGGAATCATCGAAGCGATTCGCTATTTGCAACTCGCATCGTCGCGATTCACAAAGTAGGACTTGAAGTTCTTCGCCTTGGGATTCATGCAGCCTGTCAGGTTCAACAACTCGACGCGCCGAAATTCAACCGGCTGGCTTTCGGATTGTAGCCCGATGTAGCCATCGGTGAGAAGCGTGCCATCCTTCTTGAACTTCGGATCGAAGCCCGTGGCCACGCCTCCGCCGATCATCGGCCGCTCGTATTCCAACACCACTCGATCGCCAATGCGATGGCGCACAGTTCCCGCGCCGTTCACTTCCAGTTCCACGGCGACCCATTCGTCGTCCGCATAGCGTTTCGATGTGGAGTTCAGGCAATGCGGTTTCACCATCTGGCCGGTCTGATGGATCTCCGTACCGGGCGTGCAGACGTTCATCGTGGTGCGTCCACCGGCGAGGAACTGGGCTTCCACTGAGATCGGCCAGTTCTGATCTTTCAGGATACTTTCCGGCGCTTGGGAATGGAACATGACGCCGCTGTTGAGCTTAGCGTAGCTGGGTCCGTCTTTGATCTGCTGGCCGTAAAAGCGATACTCGAGGCGCAGCTTGAAGTGCGACAGTTTCTGGCGATAGAAGAGGTGACCGAAGCGCGAGCCGAACTCGGGATACTTGTCGTAAGAAACGCGCAAAACGCCATCTTCGACGACGCGAAAAGTGTCGGCGAAATTGTCGCCGACTTCGTGAAACGCGAGCTTGGGCACCCAGCCATCGAGGTTCTTGCCGTTAAAGAGGGGTTCCCACACTTCGCGGTTGGGCTGCGCGACGAGCGCGACGGCAGCGAGCGCACAGAGCAGGAAGAATCGCAAGACAATCGACACGGTACCGATACTGTATCATCGAAAAGCCTTGTCGAAATCGATTCTCTTCTGCGTGGCCCTGGCGATGTTGGCCTCGGCCCAAACCCATCCGCTGCAACAACTCATCGAAGCGGCGCGCACGGATTCACCCGCACTGAAAACGCTGCTGGGCAAGGGACTGCCGGAACTTCGCGGCCGCGACGGCGCACTCGTTTGGGGGCAAGAATTTCTCTTTGCGGTAGAGAGTGCGACACCAGCCACGGTTTCGATCGACAAACAGCCCGCGGTGGCGATGAGGCGCGTGGCGGACACGAACTTTTACTATCTGCTGAAGACCCTTCGGCTGGGTGCGACGCATCCGTATCGGTATTTCGATGGCGATGGAAAGCCGATCGGTACCTATGAAGTGGCGGGATACAATCCTGATTCGTATCCGATTGGGGGTGTGGCACGCGGCGTGTTGTCCGGCAGGAGGACACTCGCGTCGAAAGTGTATCCAGGCATGACGGCGAACTATTGGGTGTACACGAATCCGGGCGTAGATACGATGAATGGCTCGCCGCTGATGGTTTGGCAGGATGGCGAAACCATCGTTGGCAATCAGGATCTGTTGCGCTTACGGATGCAAATCGTATCCGACAATTTGGTGGCGAAACGTTCGATCCCGCCGATGGTGCATGTGCTGATTCAGCCTGGCGAAGGGCAGCCGCGGAAGCGCAGTATCCAATACGACACGGTGTCGAACACTTACGGAAAGTACCTTCTCGAAGAAGTGCTGCCGGATGTTGCGAAGACTTACACGTTGCGCAAAGACTCCTATTCACGGGCCATCGCCGGTGCTTCATCGGGTGCGATTTGCGCGTTCAACGTTGCCTGGTATTTCCCCGATCGGTTCAGCCGAGTGCTCTCCCACATCGGCAGTTACGCGGCGCTGCAGTGGAAACCAGAAGAGCATCTCGATGGTGGATACATCGTTCCTTACAGGGTTGGGCGAGAGGAAAGAAAGAACCTTCGGGTCTGGCTTTCCGACGGGGCCGACGACAATGATGGCCGCAACGGAAGCTGGCCACTGAGCAACATCGCTCTCGCAAATGCTCTGAAGGCCCGCGAATACGATTTTCACTTTCGCTTCGGAACCAGTATGCATGCGATTGCGCAAGGCGCGATGGATCTACCGGAATCCCTCGCTTGGCTGTGGCGCGACTACGATGCGGGCAAAACTTCGCAGACATATTCAATGGAAGAGTCCGAACGCCGCAGGCCAGTGTTCCGCGTCACGATCACCAACCGCGACGCCTGGTGAACATACAATGCAAAAGATGGCTGAAGCATTTCTGTGCGACGCGATTCGCACCCCGATTGGCCGCTATGGCGGCGGACTCTCGAGTATTCGCACCGACGATCTCGCGGCGCTCCCGATTCGCGCGTTGATGGACCGAAATCCTCAGGTGGATTGGGCTCAAGTGGACGATGTTGTCTTCGGTTGCGCCAATCAGGCAGGCGAGGACAATCGCAATGTCGCGCGCATGGCGCTGTTGCTCGCGGGTCTGCCGATCGATGTCCCCGGTGCGACGGTGAACCGTCTTTGCGGATCGAGCATGGATGCGGCGGCGATTGCGGCCCGTGCGATTCGCAGCGGCGAGATGTCGCTGGCGATTGCGGGTGGCGTGGAAAGCATGTCGCGCGCTCCGTTTGTGTTGAGCAAGGCGGACGCGGCGTTCTCGCGTTCGATGAAGCTTGAGGATACGACGATTGGCTGGCGGTTTGTGAATCCTCTGATGAAGGATCGTTATGGCGTCGACGCGATGCCCGAGACAGCCGAGAATGTCGCAGAGGAATGGAAGATCGCGCGTGCAGATCAGGATGCGTTCGCGTTGCGCAGCCAGCAGCGTGCGGCGGCTGCCGCGGCGCTGTTGGCGGACGAGATCGTTCCAGTGGTGGTGCCGGGCGGTAAGAGGGGTCCGTTGACGATTTTCTCCGATGAGCATCCACGCGCGGATACAACGCTTGAGGCACTGGCGAAGTTGAAGCCGATCGTCAAGCCGAGCGGTACTGTTACCGCCGGTAACGCTTCCGGCGTCAACGATGGATCCTGCGCGTTGTTGATCGCGAATGAAGCCGCTGCGAAGCTACATGGATTGACGCCGATGGCCCGCATTGTGGCGTCCGCCGTGGCAGGTGTGGCGCCGCGGGTGATGGGTGTGGGTCCTGTTGCGGCGTCGCGGAAAGCGCTGGCGTTGGCGGGGTTGACTATTGAGCGAATGGATGTGATCGAGCTCAACGAAGCTTTTGCGGCGCAGGCTCTGGCGGTGACCCGCGATCTGGGATTGGCGGACGATGCCGCGCATGTGAATCCGAACGGCGGGGCGATTGCGTTTGGGCATCCGCTCGGCGCGAGCGGGGCGCGGTTGATCGCCACGGCTGCTTATCAGTTGCGGCGGACGCGTGGCAGGTATGCGCTTTGCACCATGTGCATCGGCGTGGGACAGGGGATCGCAATCATTCTTGAACGGGTGTAGCGATGTGTCTATCCGCGGCGCGGGGCTTGCGCGAGGAGATGAGGAAGAGTTGGGCGATGCCGTACCCGTGAATCGGCGCGTGTCCCAGGGTTTTGAGGACGAGCAGATCAAGTGCATCTTGCATGAGGCCGGTCTTTTTAACGGATGCTTTGAGGGGAGGGCGCATTAGTTAGACGGGAGGACGCTGTTTGTGCCAGTCCGACTTGGACTGGAATTCCATGCCGACCTTCAGCAGTAGGTTTTCGCTGAAGGGACGCCCGACCAGTTGCAAGCCAACAGGCATCTTCTCTGCGAAGCCACAAGGCAGGCAGAGCGCTGGAAGCCCCGCCAGATTTCCTGCTCCGGTCAGTGCGCCGAGCCCTTTGTTGGGGCCACCGCGCCGCAACCGGTCGAGCGATTCCGTCACGCGCGAAGCGATCGACGTCCTTGCCGGTGCGACGAGGATGTCGATGTCGGCAAACATGTCGCGGAAGGCCTGCTGAATCAGTGTCCGAATGCGCATGGCTTTCAGATAATCCTTGGCGGGGATCTCAAGTCCGGCCTTCAATCCTTGCGCTTGGCGTTGATCTGCGAGTTCGTCCACTTTGCCGCTGGCAATCAGTTCCTCAAACATCGACGCGCCTTCGCAACTGACGATGGTCGCGCCAACCGCGCCGTAAGGAAAGTCAGGCAGCGCGACCTCTCTGAAGGGCATCCCGAAGGATTTCAGCAAGCGCACGGCCTCCGCAAACGCTGGCCGCAAGCCCTCTTCAGCGGACTCTTCAAAATCGACGGGCGCGTATCCGATGCGGATTTCGCCGAAGGGCCGGGCATACTGCGGTGCGAAGTAAAAGTTCTTGCCAGCCGATGCCGCGTCGTTGCCGTCACCGCCTGCAATCACGCTCAGCACGTGTCCGCAGTCTTCGGCACTGCGGCACATAGGGCCGATCTTGTCCATCGTCCACGACAGGGCCATCGCTCCGGCGCGGCTGACGAGCCCATAGGTTGGACGCAAGCCCGTGACACCGCAGAAGGCCGACGGCGTGAGGATCGAGCCATTGGTTTCGCTGCCGAGGGCAAAGCCAACGAGGCCCGCGGCGACGGCGCTGCCGGAGCCTGAAGAGGAACCACCAGACCAACGGGAGCGATCCCACGGATTGAGGCCGGGTCCGGTCAACGAAGCGTTGGGATAGCGGTATCCGCCGCCGCCGGCAAGTTCGACCATAGCGAGTTTGCCGGTGAGGATCGCGCCTGCTTTGTTGAGCTTCTTCACCACCGTCGCGTCAGTGTCGAAGACCTGACCGGCATAGGGTTTGGCGCCCCAGGTGGTGGGATGCCTGGCCACCGCAAGCAGATCTTTCACGGCAAACGGAACGCCTTGCAGTGCGCTACGAAAGCGTTCGCGCTTGATCTCTTCGTCGACTTCTTTAGCTTTTTTGAGAGCGTCCGGCTGCAGCGAAAGCGCCAGCGCGTTGTATCGAGGACCCTGTGCTTCCAGGCGTTCACAAAACGCGCGAGTCAGTTCGACCGCTGAGAATTCTTTGGCCTTCAATCGGCGATTCAGGTCAGAGGCGCTGGCAAAGAAGATGTCGTTGCCGATCATGGCTATCCTGCTTTGAAGATAAACGAAGGTTCGGTGGATTGAGGCAGCTTGAACTTGCTCAGCGCCTCAGAATTCGCACGAATGCCAGTGCGGGCGTTGTCTAGATCCTGTTCGCGAGTTGGTTTCTGAGGGGCTGCTTGCTGGGCTAACGCCAAGGTGGGAAGGACAGCCAAAAGCCCGCGGCGGGTTGTCTTCATTTCGCGCTCGAGGCTCCGTTGGATTGCAGTGGGAATCCCAGCGCATCGTGCGCGGCCTTTTCCATGGCGGCGCGCGGGGCGGATTCACCGGTCCAGATCTCGAATTGCCTCACGGCCTGCTCGATAAACATCTGCAGTCCCGGAATCACTTCTTTGCCTTGCTCTCGAGCGTGGCGCACCAGCGCGGTCTCGATGGGATTGTACACCATATCGAACACGACGTCGCCTGGAATCTTATCGGGAAAGAAGCACTCATCCACATTGGGATGCATGCCCAACGAGGTTGCATGAACGACAGCATCGAATTGTCCGGCAATGGCCTGTTCGCGGCTGAGCGGATCGCCATCGCAGATCTTGGCCAACGCTCGTACGCGATCGATGTTGCGTCCGGTGACGGCGATCCTGGCACCCGCCTCGGTCAACGCGAAGGCCGCGCCGCGGGCCGCGCCCCCATTTCCGACGAGTAGGATCCTGGCTTTGGCGAGGCGGATCTTCTTCGAGAGCGGAATCGTAACGCCTTCGGCGTCGGTATTGGTTCCGCGCCAGCGCCCGGCTTTCTTCCACACCGTATTGACCGCGCCAATGCGCTTGGCCAAAGGATCGATGCTATCGAGGTAGCGCAGCACTTTCTGCTTGTGCGGAATCGTGACGCTGAAACCAGTGAGCGGCAACTTGTCGGCAAAGCCGAAGAAATCCTTCAACTGAATCGGCTTCACTAAGAACGGCAAATACACGGCGTCGAGACGGCGCGCTTGAAAGGCGCGATTGTGCACGGTTGGCGAGATGGAATGACGAACAGGATCGGCAATCACACCGAAAATTTTGGCGGCCTTTGTGAACTTGTCAACGCGAAACATGTTCCGCAGCATTTTGGCGGACACCTGTCCGCTGGCGGTTCCTTCGACGGCGTTGGGCGAAGCGTATGTATAGATGCCGCCAAAGGCCGGTGAGAGCACCCGCGTCGGAAATCCGATCTCTCCCATGGCGAGCAGAATGAGATTCACTTTCGGGTTGGCCTTGGCAAGTGCCAGAACCTTGCTGTTGTCCGATGGTTTGCGCGCGGTAGTGACAATTTTATAAGCGTCCGCGGAGATCTTCATCATGCGGCGCAATACGGGATCCATTGCCGGTGTGCCGCTGAAGTTGTGATAGGAAACGATCAGCCAAGCGCGGCCCCGCAAGCCCTCGAGCTTCGCCGAAACATTCTCAGCGGATTCGATTTCCACATCGACAGCTTTCGCCCCGGCGTCGAGCGCGCCTTCGAGAATCCGGATCTCTTCTTCGATACTGCCGTTGTACCGGCCGCCGTTCTGATGGCGGCGGCAAGTGGCGAGCAGTGTGGCGTCGGGGTACTCTTCCAGAAATTGCGCGATGACCTTGTTGCCCTCGTGTGGTTTCGGAAGATAATCGAGCCGGAACTCGAGAAAACGTTCGCCAGCCTCCGCTTCTTTACGGGCGTGCGAAAGCAACTGCCCAACGTCGGGCAACCCTAAAGCGATACAGAATTTTGGAAGCGCATTGCGTTGAGACATGAAGCGGAAACGCTTTACGGAGGATATCACAGGCCCCACCGTTCGCCGCGCGGCCAGACCCGGGCACCGAACAAAACCGCAACGAAATCCGCTTCGGATTCCGGCAATACTTTGCGGGGCGCAGAGTAGCCGTTCTTGTGCGATTGCCCGCAAGAACGCCCGCTGGCTAAGTTGTTGCTAGACTCAAAGCGTATGTTGGCCGTGCATTTTGGATCGCACGCCTCTTCGCTATGATCGTCAAGTTGCGATTTCCGTCTGGACGTAGGGTCAAGAAAATGTCCGGCAAAAACCGTCACGTTGCGCTTGCCATTGCCGCATTGATGACTCCTGGCACCCTCATGATGTTTGTCATGGCGATGTGGCGCATCGGCGCCGACGTGGGCATTGCCACAGAATTCCCGATCATAGACGGCGTTTGGCAGCATTGGCAGATGTGGATTGCGGCGGCCGCTCTCTCGCATCTGGTGAGCGTACTGCTGAATCGATATGGCAGAGATGGAGATATGGGCGTTGGCAAGTCCCTTGCAAATGGCCTTTCGGTCCTGGCAGCACGGCAACCTGCTGTGAAACAGCAATCGGCGGAACCGCCTCCGCAACAAGGCGATTAGCGGCCGGTTGATCGGTATCCGGCTCGGCGCACGGATGGACACCTCAGGGAAGCTGTCCTGATTTCGAAATGTTCTACCGGCCGATCTTCAGGAACACGGCATCCGCGCTCACAAAGGAACCGATGCGCAAGATGACTTCCGCATCGCTTTCGGCGATCCCTTCGGGAACGACGGCATCCACGCGGCATACGCCGCTGCCCACTGCGCCAACGAACGACACTTTCGCAGGCTTGCCACCGATCGTCAACGATGCCGCCTCGGTGACCGGGGCCTTCGTGCCCTCTTCGGCAATTCGATCGACGGCCACTGGCGGATCCGTCGCCCCACAGCCCGTTCCATACAACCGGATCGCCTCGCCTGCCATTGCAGGCCGCGTCGGCACCTCATCGCCCAGCAATCCTGCAGGGCCGAGAAAACTGCCGTCGCTTTCGAGCCTCGCATCGACGTATTGGCTCATTTTCAGACGAAAGAATTCGGGATTGCGGGGTAGCGTATTCGCGACAAATCCATTGCTGGCCCTTCCATCGCGAAACAATCCGATCGCAAAGCGCGTGTTTGTCAAAGGATTTTCTGGCGCGATCGCGCGAACCTCTTCAGGGCTCACAAAATACGGAAACGCATCTCGATCGAACACCCGTACACGAACGCCTTCGAGTGTCGTCGGAAACTTGCCGTCCACGATATCCTCTGGCCGCAATTCCCGCGTGATGCCCGCGAGATCGCGTCCGCGAATGACGATGCGCGAACCATTTGCGAAACCCGGACCACCGGCACCGGCATCCTCAATGCTTGTGATCAGCGGGCCGGCGGCGCGCACCCGCAAGTGCACCAGCACCGTTTGCGGAATCGCTTTGTCCGATGTGGATGTGATCGTGACTTCGCCGCTGTAATCGCCATTGGCAAGTTCGGCAGGATCGGTGACGATCGACACCGTGAGCGGATCGCCACCCGGTTCCGGGCGCAACCAGGATGCCGATGTCGTCACCGTGAATTCTTCCGCCGCACCGTTGCCCGGGGAAATCCGCACCAGAAGTGGATCCGGGACGCTGCCGCCACGCGTGTAGTCTTGCGAAATCTCATTGCGATCCAGAGAATAATAAGGCTTCGCGCCCGGAAGTTCACTTGTCGCGGTGAGGGCGGCGAGCGCGTCCACTTTGCCGTAGCCCCATCGGGGATTCGGATCCGGCCCCGTATATTGGTCGCGCCGTGCAGTTTCCTGCAGAATCTTTTTCACCTGCGTTGCATCGAGTGCCGGATTCAGTTCCAGCATCAGCGCGACGATGCCGGTCACCTGCGGATTTGCAGCGCTCACTGCGTTCTGCAACGTATAGAATCCGCCACCATCCTGCACTTTGTTGGTGCGCCCGACGCCATATGCGGACTTCGGAGCGAGGGTCGCGAACACCGAGTTGCCCGGCGCTGAGATGTCGATGCCGAGCCTGCCGTCGGGAGTGGGTCCGATGCCCGAACCTTCCCACAAATCGCCAACGCGATCGACGCGAATCGACCGCACCACACCGTCGAGATCGGCCCACTTTTCCCGAAGCACATAGTCGTTCGGACAGATGTTGTTGCGTGCGGAGGCCAAATCCCAAACCGTGTATCCGGGAACGATGAAGTTCTTGAATTCGCCGCCGCCGTTGATATTGTTGAGCCAGGCGTGAAACGTTGCTCCGGTAGCGGATGCGCCGCGCAGCGTGACGGTGTAACGCCCTGCCGGGCCGGTGAAGTCCACGAGAATCTGGCGCTTCGTGATCGCCCCGGCGGTGGTCACGGCGGAACCGCGGTGCAGGTACGATATGCCCGTTGCCGTTCGCGAATCCGCCGCTTGATTGTTGGCAGGGCTGGCAAAAGGACCCGCGGCCGCTCCTGTCGGAGGCTGAATCGTCACGTCATAGCGATCCGCTTCCGGATACCAGGCTTCGAAGCGAAGTAAGCGAGCGTCGGTCTTTTCAATCTGCAGCGTGACGGTCTGCCCTTGCGCGATGGAAGTCTGTGCGTGGTTGTCGACGCCTCCGTCGTCACTGGATCCGGTGACCAAGACGCGCCCTTGGATGCCAGGTCCGAACTTGGCATCGATGTCGCGGGCGCGGACGCTGGTGCCATCCATCGGTCCCCCGACGGAGCCGATGTTGGGCAGCATCACCATGGGCATGTTGAGTTGACGCGCGCGCCCGAGAGCATAGTTGATCGCGTCGGGAATGGTGTTGGCCGTGGAGACAAACTGGGGTTCCGCAGCCTGATCGTCGTGCGCAGCGGCACCGGCCACGATCTTGACCACGACAAGAGTAGCGTTTGGCGCATAACCGCGATAGCGTCTGTCCGGTGAATTCCGTCCATTGCCGGCGGCTATGCCAGCAGTCGTTGTCCCATGGCCCACGGCATCGCGATGTGGAATGGCGATGCCGCCTTCTCGCAGTGCTGCGTCGATGGCGGTGCGGCTGTACACGACTCCGGCCGGCGACTGCGCCGTCATGTCAAAGATGGAATCGATGCGCGTGGAACCATCGGCATTGCGGAAATCGTTGTTCGACCAATCGATGCCGCGGTCGAGAATCGCCACGGCGACACCTCTGCCGGTAACTCCGAACTTACGTACGGCTTCGACGGTCCGAGTTTCCAGGCGGGCTTTGTCGAGTCCGCAAACAGGAACGATAACCAGGCACAATGCAATGAGTACGCGGGACATCCGCCATTATCTTAGCGGATTGCTATGCCACGAGACGAGAATTTCTGAATGATCGTCGACAAACCCCTTCGAAAATGAAGCCGCAAGATCGACGACGCCCACGCGATAGCTCGGCGTCACTGCGTAGCCTTCGCGTCGAAGCAGTAGAGTGCATTGTGCGTGCGCAAGTAGATCCGTCCACCGGCGATCGCGGGAGTCGCCTTGATGCCCGCATCGAACTCGCCGATCGCGAGAATTTCCCATTGCGGGCCTGCCTTCAGCACGACGGTCTTGCCGTCTTCATTGGCGAGAAAGATCTTGCCGTCCGCGCCAACCGGCGAGGAATAGTAGGTTCCCAATGCGCCCTGCAGCCGGCCTTGCTTCAGCACCTCGCCGGTCTTGGGGTTGAAAGAAGAAAAGATGCCACCCTCTTTCAATGTGTACAAAACGCCTTGATACAGCAGCGGCGAGGGAACATTGGGCAAGGTTTTCGAGTTCTTCCAGAGAAATCCGCTCTCGGTGATGTCCCCTTTGGCTCCATCGATTCGGTAGGCACGCAGCGCGCTCTCGCCCAGCCGCCGGTCCCGGAACCGATCCCAGTCACGCACTTCGAGAAAGCCGGTGTGATCCAAGTCGAGATACTCGTCGAAGCGCGCCTTCGCTTTGGTATCCACAATCTCATCCTTCGACAAACGCCCGTCTTTGTTCTTGTCGAGCAACACCAGCGCATCCGCGAACGCAGGAACCTTTTCCTGCTCGCCCGGATCAGACTCTCCTGAAAATGTCACAAAGTAAATCACGCCTTCGTGCACAATCGGTGTCGGCTTGATCTGCCAAGGCAGTCCTGCGATCCACCACTGCTCGCGCCCGGTCGCAAGATCGTACCCCGATAAGCGATAGGATCCAGCGACGATGACCTGCCTGCCATTCACCACAGGCGTCGCGTAGCCGCGCTGCGCATGGTCGCGCGGCGTCTTCCACAACGCCTTGCCCGATTTGCGATCGAGCGCCAGCAGAAACGAGCCGGTATCCTGATCGAGGTTCATCAGCAGCATGTCGCCCACAATCACCGGCGAGGATCCATGGCCGAAAGGATTGTTGAACGGGCCGAGCGCCAGGCGCCACAGTTCATTTCCATCGGGACCATAAGCAATCAGCCCGAAATCCTGAAAGAACGAGTAGACACTTTTGCCGTCGGTGGCGGGCGTTGCCGAAACGGGCGTGTTGGCGCGCTGCATTTCCTGCTTGCGCGGGCGAGGAGCCTCGCGCCGCCATAGGATCCGGCCGCTCTCACGGTCGAGACAGAAAGTGAACAGCTTTTCGTCCTCGATGGCGGTGACAAAGACCCGATCCCCAGCGACCGATGCCGACGAGTATCCAGGCGGGAGCGTGGTCTTCCAAACCACATGGCGGTCGGGTCGCAGCTCAGACGGCAGATTGACGTCCGCCGAAACACCGCTCGCATTCGGACCGCGAAACTGTCCCCAATCCGCCGCCAAGATGGAAACCAACGCACACATAGATAAGTGCATATGCGTTCCAGTGTATACGCAGCGTGTTTGCCCACAGTCGTGGCATAGTCCTAACGAAGGGGGGCTGCTGCTCCTTGAAATCCCTGCAGAGTCAACGCTTTGCTCGACGTTATAGCGTCGACGATTGAGCGAGTAAGAATCTAAATAACGCTGGTCTCGGTGTAGGACCCATACACATCGCGGAACGCCTCGCAGATCTCTCCGACAGTCGCATAGGTTTTAACTGCTTCAAGGATGAGCGGCATCGTGTTTTCGGTTCCCCGGGCGGCGTTGCGCAAACCGTCCAGACACTTCGCAACGGCCGCCCCATCGCGGCGCGCGCGCAGACGTTCTAACTTGTCGCATTGAGATTTCTGCACGCCCTCGTCAATCTGCAACAGCGGAATCTGCTCGGTGGCGGATTCAGTAAACGCATTCACACCCACCACTTTTTGCTCACCGCTTTCCACCTGCTTCTGGAAATGGTACGAAGCATCGGCGATCTCGCCCTGCGGAAATCCGCGCTCAATCGCCGGAATCATCCCACCCATCTCATCGATGCGCCGCATGTAGTTGAGCGCCGCTTCTTCCATGCGCGTCGTGAGCTCTTCCACAAAGTAACTACCGCCCAAAGGATCAGCCACCGCTGCGACGTTGCTTTCGTGCGCGAGTATTTGTTGGGTACGCAAGGCGATGGTGACGGCGTCCTCGGAAGGCAGTGCGTAAGCCTCGTCCATCGAGTTAGTATGCAAGGATTGTGTGCCGCCCATCACCGCGGCGAGTGCCTGAATCGCGGTGCGGACGACGTTGTTGTAGGGTTGCTGCCAGGTGAGCGAACATCCCGCGGTTTGGGTGTGAAATCGCAACTTGAGACTGCGTTCATCGGTGGCACCGAATCGCGAGCGCATCAGTTCCGCCCAGATCTTGCGTGCCGCGCGATACTTGGCGATCTCCTCGAAGAAGTCATTGTGCGCGTTGAAGAAGAAACTGAGGCGAGGGGCGAAGCTGTCCACCGGCAAGCCGCGAGCGATCGCCCATTCCACGTATTCGACGCCGTCGCGCAGGGTGAAGGCGAGTTCCTGCACGGCGGTGGATCCCGCCTCGCGGATGTGATAGCCGCTGATCGAGATCGGATTGAAGCGCGGCGTGTGGTGTGTGGCGTACTCGATCACATCCGTCACCAGGCGCATCGAGGGCCGGGGCGGGTAAATGTACTCCTTCTGTGCGATGTATTCCTTCAGGATGTCGTTCTGCAGAGTTCCGGAGAGCCGGTCGAGCGGCACGCCCTGTTTCTCACCGGCGGCGACGTACATCGCGAACAGAATCGGGGCGGGCGAGTTGATGGTCATCGAAACCGAGACCTCGCCCAGGGGGATCCCTTGAAACAGAGTCTCCATGTCTTCGAGCGAGGAAACCGCGGCACCGCACTTGCCGACTTCGCCCAGCGAGTTGGCATGATCCGAGTCATAACCCATGAGAGTGGGGAGGTCGAATGCAACGGAAAGTCCGGTCTGGCCCTGTTCGAGCAGGTAGCGGTAGCGACGGTTGGTTTCCTCGGGGGTGGCGAAGCCCGAGAACTGGCGCATGGTCCAGAGCCGCCCGCGATACATCGATTCGTGGATCCCGCGGGTATAGGGGAACTGGCCTGGGGGCGGCGGCTGCGGATTCGTTGCACTGTTGTAAACCGAATGCAAAGAAATTCCACCTAGGGAAGTGTTCGTACGGTTAAGGTCCACTTTGTTCACAGTCCTATTGTAGATTCGAATCCTGTCCGATCATTCCACTAGCGCAGGACAGAGCGAATTTGGACTCGCCTTAGTACCAAACTACAGTAGTTTACTGATCGCCATATTGTCCGGTTGGAAACATACTGGGTATGCCGATGGAGCTGAATTGGACGACGATCCGGAGGGCGTTCTTTATCATGCACCATTCGACAACGAGGTCGTTGCTCGCTGGGTTGTTTCTCGCCTCTGTGGTTTTGGGGCAAGAGCATCCGCGGGCGTGTAAGGCCGTACAGCAATTGATTGAATCTCCTGGCTGCCGCTTAACAGAGTGCAGACTGGGTTGGCTTAGCACTGTTTTGTTGGGTTCAGAAGAGGGTCCGCGGTTTGAAACGCGAGGCGATCTGACGTTGCTTGACCATGAATGCGATGCGAAATCGACCATACCCGGTTTGTTCGCGGCGCAGAAACAAAAGCTGAGGGACCTGGGCTTTGCTGTGGAAGGTTCAGAGCAAGTCAAAGAGAATTTTGGCGCGATCGTTTTTCAGAAAGACGGTCATTGGCTTGAGCTGACGGGATTGTGGCTCGAAGGAGCGCCGACCATGTCACTCCGCTCGGTGCGGACGGATGGCAAAACGCAGGCTCGGGTCTTTGCTCAGTCTGGAGAGTTGGCAGCGGAACCCGCTGTTGTCGCGCCACCGGTGCCGTTGGCAACCGTTCCCGCAATGTCACCGGAAGCTTCAACGGCTTCGGGTGCAGATCACGACAGACAGCCGAAAGTCGTGGCTCGCACGGAGGCAGTGTATCCCGTAGGTTTGGAACAGAATGGCGCGGCGGGAATTTCGATAGAAGTCGCACTCGATGACAAAGGTGTGATTGCGCGCATTCTTTCCACGAAAGGCAATCCGGCGTTGTTGACCTCCGCGTTGCAAGCCGTTCGGAACTGGACGTTTGAGCCAGCCCTGGCATCCGGCAAGCCTGTGCCGGGCATCCTGCAGTTGGACGTAATTTTTAAGACTCGCCGTTAGTGCGGGAAAGAGAGGATGGGAGTAAAAAAATGTCGAAAATCAAAGGGTCAGAAATAAAAGGGATCGATCAGATCTTTCCCCAAAAAACCGATCACACCTCAGCGGCGGGTAACATCAAGTTGTGGGCTGTGGCCGGGCTTGTGGCAACACTCGCTGCGGGCTATGCGTTTCTTCCAACGCGCACCCCCTCGGTCCAACATCCTGCGGTCAACCAACCTTCGGTCGCGCAACCTGTAGCTTCCAGAGCAAGTGTGACCGCGCCCGTCGCAACGCCCGCCGAAGCCAGGATCGCGAAATCCACTGTGGAAACCGTTGTCAAAAAATTAGACCCGGCGCAGGTCGTCGTGAACGATGTCAAGATCACCCGCAAGCACGAAGCCCAGCGCCAGCAACAGCAGCAGAGAACCGAAGTCTCGCAGAGCAGCGCACGGGAAGTAAAAGCCGCAAGCAAAGCGTTGGGTGGTCGTTCATGCGACTGCGACACCGCGGAATTGAATCTTCCCGCCCAGTGTCCCGCTGCGTCCTGCCGTCAGTGCAAAGCCACTTGCGGCATCCCCGGCAACTAGCTGGCCACCCCGCAGCAATTGAGAAAAGAGGAATCCCATCGAAATGCGTATCGCACTGTTTTTATCATGGATCGCGTTGGCTATGCCCGCCAGTGGCACACCCGCCGCAGCGGCCGCAGCCACCAACGGAACCCAGCCCGTTCCCAACCAATCGGTATCCGTCTTCGGCGGCGTCGAAATTGGTTCCAAGGGCGTCAAAGCTCGTCTATTTTCGTTCTCTGGAACAGGCGAAAACCGGACTGTGAAGGAACACTATTCGAAATCCATCAATACTTCGCTGGTGAGTTCGATGACATCCGGAAAGTTCAGTGAAACTGGAATCCAGGAAGTGTCGAATGCCGTCGTGCAACTTGCCGACGAAGTCAAAGCAGCTGCGGAGAAAGAGAAGCTTGGCGCGATTGAGATCTTCACAGTCGCCAGTTCCGCGGTGGCCAAGGGCACCAACAACAAAGAACTTTTAGCCTCGGTGAAGCGAGTGTCTGGATACGAGCCGGTTCTGATCGATGCCCGCACGGAGAACCTCGACGGATTCATCAGTGCCGTCCCGGAACCGCGTCGCGACGAGTCGCTGCTGATCGACACCGGTAGCGGCAACACCACCGCGGGATGCCTGGTCGATGCCGACTATAAGATCGCCGAGATCCCGTATGGGTCGGTTTCGCTTCGCAACACTTCTATCGATTCGAGTGACTACGAAGCTGCTCTGAAGGGCGTTCTTGATGCAATGGTGAAGCCTTCTTATAAAAAAGAGACGCTGAACAAGCCCTGCCTCGCCAATCGCGGACGCATCTATTGGATCGGTGGCGCGGCTTGGGCTGCGGCGACCTTCATCCACCCGGAACGTTCGACCAATGCCTACGTTGAGATCACCAGAAAGGAAATCAACGAGTTTCTGGGCAAGCTAAAAGATGGCTCGTGGAACGCGAACCAGCCCCGCATCACTTTTGCCAGGGACACTCCGGATTCGGTTCGCCGTACGGTCACCACGGCCGCGTTGAAGGATTGGAAAGGCGTGCAGAACGTGTTTGTGCGTGAGGATGTCTACGCTGGCGTTTCGCTCTTCCGTTCGCTGCTCGATGCGAGCAACCCGAACGCACGCATCATGTTTGTCCGGAACGGCAACTTCCTTTACGGCTACGCGCTGAGCCGGTATATCGAAAACAAATCTCAGCAGCCGAAGCAAGTAACGCAAGTTGCCGCGCCGAACGTGGCTGCGGCTCCTGTCCGATAGTAGGCAGGATGAAAGGTCCCTCAAGCCTTTTCAAGCAGTAGAGGCGACCCCCGAGGTATCCACACGCGGCAAACAGTAGCGTTGACGTGAGGCAAAGCGCTGAGAAGACAACAGTGAGCGACGGAATCAGTGTGTGTCCAAGCACGTCTTGCATGGACGCAAGGTCAACAGCAGCGCCCCAAATTGGCCGACGCGGCCCGATAATCCGAAGCCTCGAAAAGCAATCAAAATGAGACTCAAAACCAGTGGAGTTCCGTACCAAGGGCTGGCTCCGAGCGATGCACCTTTGGTAAACACAAATGACAAACCGGTCGAATAGAGGATCGCGCCAGCGAACATCATTAGACTTACGATCATCGGCCACTCCCCCGCCACCTCTTTTTTGGGACAGCGAATCCGATACACGACATAGGCAAACAGTCCGCAAGCCACGAGCGGTAGATAGATTTCGATCACCTTGTGGGAAAAGGACTGGAATGAGTTGTTTCCGGTCCACAGAAACGCATGCATCCTGTGCCAGATCGTGTCCCTCCACAGAAACTCAACCACGCCCCTGACAACCTGCATCACGCTCGTCGACTCCACCAACCCGCTCAGATTTCCGTAGAGCATCGGATTTCGCCAATACCAGGGTCCTGCGATTGCCAGCATTGTGACAGTCGCCAGTCCGCTGCTCGTGGGTCGACCCACTGCGAGCAGAGCCGGCAATACCAGTGCGATAAAATAGGCTTTTATCATTAGCCCCGCGCCTAATATGGCTCCCAGCACAATCGCCTTGCCTGTATTGCTGGTATTGCTGCCATCCCGGTTCACCCGGAGCATCTGCCAAACCAGCGAGAAAAAAATGCCCAGCGCCAGGTAGTCATTCGAGATATGCGAGTTGGCCGCCAACGTCATTTGGCATGGTGCAGCAGAAAACAGCGGCCGTAGCGAACCGCGGATCGATCTCCGGACAGTTTGCGACACCCGTCAATGAGAAGACAAGCAACAGGGTGCCGGGAATGGCGACAAGACTTCGGAGAATCCAAATACGCTGCAGAAGGGGCGAATCGCCGAAAATCGCATCCGCGACGGCAAGAGGCAAATAGGCAAGTGACGGATGATGCGCTTGATAGCTTGGATTCGCAGAACAACGAGGTGACTGGCGGGAGCATCCGCGAACGACCGGCGAATTTCCTCAGACAAACGGCTCCTCGGCAACGAGGTCAACGATCGATCCACCGAGTACTGAACAACGTTGGCGTAGTGGAAAGGTTCGTCGAATTCCTCCCATAAGGCCAGCGCGATCGCATAAGAAAGTGCTAGCGTCAATGCGACGGCATACAAAAAGAATAAACCAAAACGGGACATACCCGAATATTAGCTCAATAGCAACTCAAGATCTTCCTTCTGCAAAGACTTCACCAGGCTTTCATCGGCATGAATGATCGCATTTGCCAGATCCCGCTTGTGCGCCTGCAGTTGCAGCACCTTTTCCTCAACCGTTCCGCGCGCAATCAAGCGATACGTAAACACCTGCCGCTGTTGCCCGATGCGATGCGCACGATCCACGGCCTGTACCTCCACTGCCGGATTCCACCACGGATCCAACAGAAACACATAATCCGCCGCCGTCAAATTCAGGCCCACTCCGCCCGCCTTCAGGCTGATCACAAACACTGGACATTCGGGATCGTTCTGAAAGCGTTCCACGCGCCCCTGCCGGTCTTTGGTGCGTCCATCCAAATACTCGTAGCGGATGCCAGCGCGCGTTAACCGATCGGTCACAATGCTCAGCAAGCTCGTGAACTGGGAAAAAATCAGCGCTTTGTGGCCTTCGCCCGCAATCGACTCAATATGTTCCAGCAGCGCTTCCAGCTTGGCGGATGGCTCACCCACGCGGGTCTTGTCGATCAATCCGGGATGGCAAGCCGCCTGCCGCAACCGCAGCAGGGCTTCGAGAATCTGCAATTTGGCGCGTCCGATTCCCTGCTTTTCGATCTTGCCCAGCAGCGTCTGACGATAATGATCGCGCAGTTCGTTGTAAAGTTTTTTCTGATCGCCCTCCAGCTCGCAATATACGGTATTTTCCACCTTGGGAGGAAGTTCTTTCGCCACCTGTTCTTTGGTGCGGCGCAGGACAAACGGCCGGATCGCGCGCGCCAGAGTCCGCCGGGTATCCTCATCCGGGTTCCGCAGCGACGCACCCGACGTCTGAAACACCGACGCGCCCAGCATACCTGGATTCAGGAATTCGACCAGACTCCACAACTCGCCCAGATGATTCTCAATCGGCGTTCCGCTCAACACCATTCGGTGGCGGCCCTTTAGCAGGCGCGCGGCTTTTGCCGACTCGCTCTGCGGATTCTTGATCGCTTGTGCCTCGTCGAGAATAATGTAGTCGAACTCAAAGTGCCGGAACTCCACCGCATCGCGCCGCAAAGTTCCATAGGTGCTGATGACGAGGTCGTATTCCTGCATGAGATCCCGCTGGGTTTCGCGATCCGCGCCCGTGTGATCGAGGATGCGCAATTGCGGTGTGAACTTGCGCGCTTCCTGCATCCAGTTGTAAACCAGCGATCGCGGCACCACCACCAGCGACGGCGGTACGTCTGGACGCAGCAGCCGCCGCGTTTCGAGCATCGCAAGCATTTGCGGCGTTTTTCCGACGCCCATGTCGTCGGCGAGGCAGCCACCGAGGCCCATCTTGGCGAGAAACTGCATCCACGCCACACCCTCTTTTTGGTAGTCGCGCAGTGTGCCCACGAATCCCGAAGTAGGCTCGAACGGAATCACCCGTTCGAAGCCGCGCAACTGCTCGCGCGCTGTCGCGAAGGCCTCGTCGAAAGCGATTTCCGGACGATCGAGTAGCAGCGCATCTAAAAGGCCGGTCTGATTCTGCCGGAACCGCACGTGCCCGTCTTCGGTATGGGCGTGGCGCACCAGCGCGCCGAAGCGCTCGATCACTTCCTCGGGCAGGATGCCAAACGTGCCATCCGACAGTGCCACCATCGACTCGCCGCGTCGGATCGCCTTCAGCAACTCTGGCAGGCGCACAATCTCATTCGGACCGAACTGCAAGCCGCCTTCAAGATCGAACCAATCGATCTGGCTGGTGAGATGCACTTCGAAATGCGTTGACTGGCGGAACTGCTTCCCTTCCACCTCGACCTTCCAACCCAGCCGGATCAGGTGCGAAACCACCTCCGTCAGACGCTTGCGGCCGACATCCCAGCCGGGCAGCATCTGGCCGTCCTGGTACCAGTTGATCGCCTTCAGACGGAGCTTTTCCAACTCATCCCGCGCGGCTTTCTCTTCGGGAAGATTGCGATGGACGTAGCAACGCTTGGCCGAAGAATAGACGCCATTGCCGGGCTGCTGCGCACGGAAGGAGATACCGTCGTAGACAAACCGTAGATCGCCGATCAGGTTGCCCTCGCGCCCAACGCGCAGGCTATACCGGGGATCGGCGCGCAGCAAAAGCCAAGGCAACAGCTTCGGATGAATCTGCTCGAACTGCAGATCGGGATGCCAATCCACCGGCGGATGATCGTCGCGGCTCAGCACCTGTGCCAACAGATCCGCGCCGCCCGCCATCGGCATCGTCAGTTCGCGATTGCGCCGCAGCATGTCGAACCAGCTCTGGGAATTGCCGACCTCCAACGGACCAATTTGCCGCGCGGTCACAAACAGCCCGCCCATGGCTTTCTTCAGCTCATGCAACGGGATCCGCAGTTCCCCAACGCCCAGCGCACCCTGCACCACCCAGAACTTGGCGTCTTTCGCCACCTGCATGCGGAACTTCCAAGCCTCATCTCCCGCCCATTGCAGCGGCTCGTCGGGATGTCCATAAAGATAGCAGCGACCGGAATCGCAAACGAGTTTCGCCACCAGTCGGCCCGCCGCGCCGAGCAGTGAGTATTCGCTTGGCAGCAATTCGCTCACAAATTGATCCGCATTGGGGACGCCTGCCAGCAAGGTCAGAATCTCGCGATCGGCGGCATCGGGGATCTCTTCGATCTGTGAACGGAAAAACGTCAGCGAACGGTTCTTTGACCAACCGCCATCCTTCTTACGATCGCGCGCCTGCAATTGCAACGAAAGTCCGCCACCGGTGAGTGTGCGCTCGGGATTGATGACATATTGGATCTCGCGCCCCGCGGGCACCGGTTCGCGATCGCGGCGCACGGGCGATGGCATGAAGGGCGAACGCATCGCGTGAAAGGCGGCGGGCCAGGTTCCGGTGTCGCTATTATCCGAGGTGGCCGCGCCGTGGACACTGGCGAGCACTTCAGGCAGGCCATCGGAAAAACTGCCGCCGAGATAGCTCATGCGTTCCGATTGCAGAAGCGTGGCCCAGATATGGATACAGACGCCGAAATCGACGGCGGCGGCGCATTGGCAGACACCGAGCACAGCCTTGCCCTCGCGAACCAAGCGGACTCCGAAGATCGGCCCGTCTTCGATTTCGGCATTGACCTCGCGAACATTGCCGCGCTGAATGCGCACGCGGCTTGCCCAGAAGAGATCGCGCCCGCCTTTTTTGATTTGCTCGCTGAGCCCTTCACCCAGCCGGCTCAAGTACATTTATCGCTGCACTCCGATTCGAGCAGGTGAATCCGCAGGACAGTGCGCCGTACCAAAAATCCAATCCCAAAATGCAAAACTAATGCAGAAATTCCGGTTCTGAGGACCGGCTTCAGGATGCACATGATGCCATATGTGCAGTTCGGGCGTATTGAGAACATACTTCATCCAGCCAAACCGCAGCCGCAGATTGGCATGTGCGAAGTGGCTGATACCCGTGCTCAGAAATGCACATAGCAGCGAGGCTTCCCACCGGAAGCCCAACAGAAACGCCGGTGCATATAGAATCGATTGGTACACCACGGTTTCGAGAGGATGAAAGCGCCAGTTGCTGAGCCAGTCGAGTTCTTCGCTGGTGTGGTGGACACAATGGAACTTCCACAGCCAAGGCACGCGATGCAGAAGGTTGTGGATGCCATATTGCACCAGATCTTTGACCAGCCAGAGCGCCAGAACCTCAAGCCACAACGGCGCGGTTCCGAGCCACGTTAGCTTATAAGGCACGAGCGCTTCGGAAGGGATCGTCTTCGATAAGCCCAGCGCCACCACCCAGCCACCGATTTCCGAATGAAACAGTAGCAAGGCAAGATCCAGCACGATGCCACGGCGCAGCAAACGCTGGTTGGGATTTCGCGGCCACAGGCGTTCGGCCACCACAAGGGCGGCCCCGGAGACGACAAGAAAGATCGGGTATGTCAACATCCCTCCTTTCAGTATGGCCACAAAACAGGTTGAACGGGTATTGCGCCAGCTTGGAGGCGTTTAACGCAGTGCGAGCGATACAAACACCATTCGTTTGGGACGGCCAAACCGCTTGTCAGCGTTACGAAAAACACATCCGCTCCCACCGCGCCGCAGGGCGTGCGGTCGGTCGTGCATGTTGACTCGTACGCCTATTTCACAATCGCGGCATCTTTGAGCTTGCCCAATTCCCGCCGCGCGATGTCCGCCCAGTGGGACCTTGGATCGAGCTTCAAATAGGCGCGCCAGTGCGGAACGGCCTGCATGGACTGGCCGCGGCTCTGGAACAGCAGCGCCAGATTGTAGTGCGCATCCGGATAACCGGGATTCAGCCGCAGGGCCTCAGTATAATGATGCAACGCCTTGGTATCGCCGCGCTCGTCGTAGAGATTGCCGAGATTGAAGTGCGCGAGCGCATAGGCGGGATCCACTTCCACGGCGCGTTTGTAGCACTTTTCCGCCTTTGCATGCTGGCGGGCGTTGAAGAAGAGCGTACCTAGATTCACCAGCGCGCCAGTGGATTGCGGATCGAGGGCGATGGCCTTCTCATAGGCCGCGCGGACTTCGGCTTCCGCCGCCCCGGACTGTTCCAGTACCAGTCCGCGTTCGAACCACTGCTCGGCCTCATGCCGCTTCTTTGTATCCTGATTGCTGGCAGAGACCGTTGTGGGAAACGCCATGGTCGTTCCGCTGGGGCGCGGTTTGGCGTCGAAATCCAGCAAAATCTGGCCGGATTTCGCATCCGATGTTTGGCCGGCGACCTCAAGATACACGTCGCCGTAGTCGGTGGCGGAAATGCGGAACTCACTCAGTGGATCCTCGACGCCTTCGCGCAAAGCGACAACATTCATCAGCTTCTTTAGACGGGCTGAGGAAATCCGTTTGCTGGAAATGTCCGAAATTTTGCGGAGCTTCGCCAGATCGGCAAACGTATAGGCGTCACAACGCTTGACGAGGTTGAGCGATTCCCAACTGCGCAGTTTCTGCTCGGTAACGCCCAACAAACGCCGGACGCGTTCTCGGGACAGTTGGTTCTGCGAGGGCCGTAACTCGACGGCGAGAGCAGTCACGCGTCGATATTAGCAGATCCGGCGATTTGAAGACTGGATCCGTACGCGATAGTATGACAGGCAATGTCCTTCTATCGTCCACTTTTGTTGGCAGCCCTGATTGCTGCCACGGTTCACGCCCAGCCTGCCGCTTCCTCAAAGACCAAGTACACTGCGGATATCGAACGCACCAGCTATGGCGTGGCGCACATCACCGCCAAAGACTTCGGGAGCCTCGGCTTCGGCGAAGGCTACGCGCAGGCCGAAGACCATCTCTGTTCGATCGCCGACCAGGTAGTGAAGGCGCGCGGCGAACGGTCGAAATATTTTGGCGCTGGCAAAAGCAACGAGCATCTCTCGAACGACATCACGATGAAGGCGTACGGCATGAGCGAACGCGGTGCCGCGTATCTATTGAAACAACCGCGCGAGATCCAGGATTGGTACGCCGGGTTCGCCGCCGGATACAACAAATTCTTGAGCATGACTCCGAAGGATCGGTATCCCGGCTGGTGCGCCGGTACGGATTGGGTGCATCCGATCGCCGCGCAGGACATAACCGCCTATCAACAGGTGACGCTCCAGGTGACCACGAACTTCGCGGCGATGATCGCCACGGCGCAGCCTCCTGCTACTACGGCCGCGGTGCCCAGCGCAGGGGAAGATCTCGCGGCCATCGATTTTCCAAAGCTCGATCTCGCAAGCAACGGCTGGGCCATCGGTAGAGATCTCGCGGCTTCGAAGCGCGGGATGCTGATTGCGAATCCGCACTACCCGTGGGTTGGATCCAATCGCTTTTGGGAAAAACATCTGGTTGTGCCTGGAAAACTGAACGTTTATGGAGTCAGCCTCATCGGCAACATTGGCGTCAGCATCGGCTTCAACAAAGACATCGCCTGGACGCATACTGTCTCGGCAGGCAAGCGCTTTACGGCCTTCTCGCTCGATCTCGTGCCCGGCAAGCCGACCACGTATCGTTACGGAAACAGCGAGCGCGAGATGACCCGCAAGCAGGTTTCGGTGGAAGTGAAGCAGGCCGACGGATCGATGAAGATGATCGAGCGCGATGTTTGGTTCAGCCACTACGGTCCGATTGTCAATGTCGCAGGAATCGGCTGGTCGCCGAAGCGCGTGGTCTCCGTGCGCGATGCGAATGCCGACAACAATGGCGCGGCGGCGCAGTGGTTCGATATGAATCGCGCCACCGGTATGAAGGAATTTCAAGCCGCGCACGAGAAACATCAAGGCATGCCTTGGGTGAATACGATCGCTGCGAGCCGCGATGGCGTTGCCTGGTATGCGGATACTGCTTCGACTCCCAATCTTTCGAAGGAGGCGCTGGCAGAATGGCAGGAACGCTTGAAAAGAGATCCCATCACCAGGCGTTTCGATCAGCAGGGCATGGTTCTGCTCGACGGTAGCGATCCGCGATTCGAGTGGGAGAACGACTCCACCTCCACCAAGCCCGGCGTTGTTGGATACGCCAACACGCCACGCATGGAGCGCACGGATTATGTATTCAATGCCAATGACAGCTTCTGGATCGCCAATAGCCACGCGCCTTTGACGGGCGACTATTCGCCGCTGCATGGCGAACAGAATTCGGTTCGCTCGTTGCGAACGCGCAACAACGACCTGACGCTGTCGAACCAGTCTCCGGATAAGCCGGCGGGATCCGATGGGCGGTTCACTTTGGACGAGATGGCGAACGCGCTGCTATCCAATCGTTCGCTCGCCGCGGAGTTGCTCAAGGATCAACTTGTCGTGCATTGCGAACAGGCTGCGATGGGCGAGCCTTGTGCAGTCCTCAAAGCGTGGAACGGACGCTATGATCTCGATAGCCGCGGTGCGGCCCTGTTCCGCGAGTTCTTGATGCAGTATCAGCAGGGCGATTACCTGGGCAAGGGCAAGTTGTATGCAGTGGACTTCGATCCAAAAGATCCCACCAACACGCCTCGCGGACTTGGTGACAGCAAGGTGGCTGTTGAGAATCTGGCCAAGGCGGTGAAGGTTCTGCAAGGGCGGAACATCGCATTGAATACGCCGTTGGGCGAATTGCAATACGCCGACAAAGCGGGCAAGCGCATGCCTGTGCATGGCGGTGACGGCTTCACAGACGGCCTGATGAACATGCAGCGCAACAGCCGGAATACGACGACGCTGGAACCGATGGATGAACCGAAGGCTGTGAGCCGTTCGCTGACCGAGAAGGGCTATCCGGTGGTGCATGGTTCGAGCTTTGTGATGGCCCTGGAGTTTACGGACAAGGGTCCGCGGGCGAAGGCGTTTCTGACGTACTCGCAGTCGGGCGATTCGAAATCGCCGCACTTTACCGATCAGACGGAGCTGTTTGCGAAGAAACAATGGCGTCCCGTTTTGTTTGAGAATGCCGCCGTGAAGGGCGATGTGAAACGGCGTTACAAGGTGGCCAACTGACTCGATATCGTGTCGTTGCGTTCGCTGTTCTGCTTGCGGCGATTACTTATCTGGATCGCGTTTGTATCTCGATTCTCGCGCCGGAGATTCAGAAAGAGCTCGGCCTTTCGAAGCAGCAGATGGGCTACATCTTCAGCGCCTTTACGATCGCGTATGCGGCGTTCGAGATCCCGACGGCATGGTGGGCGGACCGTTCGGGAACGCGGCTCGTGCTCGCGCGGATCGTCACTTGGTGGAGCTGCTTCACCATTGCGACGGCGGGCGCATTCAGCTTCTGGTCTTTGTGGATCATTCGCTTTCTCTTCGGAGTTGGCGAGGCGGGTGCCTGGCCCTGCGTCGCTCGAACGTTTGCCCGTTGGATTCCGGCGAGTGAGCGCGGGCGGATTCAAGGTGTGTTTTTTGCGGGCGCTCACGCGGCCGGCGGACTCACGCCCATGCTTGTAACGTTGATTCTGCCGCTGGTGCACTGGCGCGCGATCTTCATCGGCTTTGGCTGCCTGGGATTCATCTGGGCGGTCGCCTGGCAGCGCTGGTTCCGCAACGAGCCTTCTGAACATCCTTCGGTGACGCCTGCGGAGTTGAAGCTGATCGAGGCGGGGCGCCCGACGGTTTCGAGCCATCATGAGGGCTGGGAATACTGGAAGCGGCTGTTGACGCATCCGAATTTACTGCCGCTTTGCCTCATGTATGTGGCGAATACTTGTAGCTTCTACTTCTGTATTACTTGGCTGCCGACTTATTTGTCAGAGGTCCGCGGATTTTCAGCGATGAGGCTGGGATTTTTCGCGGGGTTGCCGCTGATGGCTTCGGTGGCGGGTGATATTTCCGGCGGCTGGGTGACTGATTATGCGACGGCGCGATGGGGGCTGAAGTTTGGACGCTCGGGCGTGGGCGCGATTGCATACGTGATTGCCGGAATCGCGATGGCGTTGGGCGCGATGGCGGAGGGTCCTGAAGCGGCAGCGATGTGGATTTCGTTGTCGGTGGCCGCGAGTATGTTTACTTTGGGCGCGGCTTGGAGTGTTTGCATCGACATCGGCGGGAGTCATTCGGGTGTGGTGAGCGCGGCGATGAATACGGCGGGACAGATCGCCGGGATTGCGGGTCCGATTATTCTTCCGATGATTGTGGCGGCATCGGCGAGTTGGACGATTCCGATTTTAATTATGTCCGGGCTGTTCTTTGTTGGGGCGGTTTGCTGGCTGTTTGTGGATCCGCGGAACCGGGTGTTCGATTAGTTTTTCACCGCGACAGCGAGATCGCGAATTGCAGCAATGACCGCATCCTTACCATCCTTACCATCCTTACCTATCAGCCCGTAGTAAAAGTGGAATCCGCAAGCCGAACCAACGATCCGACTTGAACCGATGGGATTCTCAACGTTCAAGAGCCCACCTGCCGGGTGTTGTGGAGCTTCCCTTGGCGCGGGGTTTGGGCCAGCCCATTTTCCTGCCGCCCAAGTGGACTTTTACCACGGGCTCCTAGCCCTGAATCAAAGAATGCACGCTTATCGACCTTGTCCCGCTCCGCTCCAGCCGGGCAAAAACCATGTACACCATCGTTTTCAACTGGTTAAAGCTCACGTACGAAGAATGGAGCGCGTCGATGAGAAGCCGATGCTGCTCATGAGATTAAAGCGCCTAAAACCAAGGGGAGGCATTTCCGCCGATCTCCATTCAACCTATGTCTCCCTCATTGTCTTCGGCTTGCGAACGTTTCGTTTTTCCAGCGCGCTACCCATCGGCAACAATGAGAGCAGGGCGGATCCATGGTCGGCAAAACGACCAAGACAACAACACCCGCCGATCTACTTCCGAGTCGAATTCGCCGTGTTCGGACCCGGAGCGCCACCCGGCAGTTGATAGTTCGGATACGCGGGTCGCTTGGGATCCGCCAGAGGCTTCGCCTTCATCTCAGCTAGCACAATCTCGATCGCTTTCTCCAACTGCGGATCCCGACCCTGACGCCACAACTCCGGATCGTTTTCCACTTCGATATCCGGCTCCACGCCCACGTTTTCCGCAATCCACTTCGACGACGCCGGATCCCACACCGCCGAACTCGGCGACGACACGAATCCGCCATCCATCAACTGGGGCGCGCCCGCGCGGCCAACGAGTCCGCCCCACGTGCGCTTGCCGATCAGTTTGCCCGCACCCGCGCGGCGAAAGTACCAGGGCATTGCATCGCCACCGGAACCCGCCCATTCATTGATAATCATCGCCTTCGGCCCGTAAATCGCCCCCTGCGGCTGCACTTCATCCTCGCCATCGCGCGTCGCCACGCGGCTCAACGGCTTGCGGATCATCGCCTCGGCAATATCCGTCGCCAATGCGCCACCGGCGTTGAAGCGTTCATCGATGATCGCCGCTTCTTTGCCCACTTGCGCATAGAAGTAGCGATTGAAATTGGTCAAACCACCGCCCGCGGTGTCGGGCATATAAATGTACGCCGCGCGCCCGCCCGTCGCCTTTTCCACCTTGCGCCGATTGTTCTCGATCCAGGCCAGATTGCGCAGCCTCGATTCCGACCCCACCGGCACCACCGTGTATTCACGTGTCGCGCCCGATCCATCGGCGTTCGCACCCACCTTGATCAACACCTGCTTGCCGGACTTCGACTCAAAGAAGCTGTGCACGCTATCTTTCGCGGTGACTTCGCGGCCATCCACGGTCAACAAATAATCGCTAACCTTCACGTTGATGCCGGGTTGCGTGAGCGGCGCGGATAGTCCAGGATTCCAATTCTCACCGTTGAAAATCCGCTTGAACTTGTAGCGATTATTGTCCACTTCGTAATCCGCGCCCAACAGGCCCGTAGGCACAAACTTCACATCCGGCTGATCGCCGCCTGCAACAAAGAGATGTCCGACGCTCACTTCGCCCATCATGTCCGCCATGAGGTAGTTCAGATCGCGGCGCGACGATAGCCCTGCGAGAAACTTGCGGTACTTGGCCTGGAAATCGCTGACATTCACGCCATGCAAGCCCGGATCGTAGAACATCTCGCGCTGGATCCGCCAGGCGTCTCGATACATCTGCGCCCACTCTTCCCGCGGATTCACCTTAATTTCTATGTCCGCAGTCTTGAGCGGGGTTCCCGGAGGCGGTGGCGGCGCAGGGGGTGCATTGCGCGGCGTCATCGGCCTGATCGCAGAAATATACCAATTCTGCCCCTGGCGATAAAGCGATTTTTCGCCGTTGTCCGAAACATAGAAGCCCTGCGAACCGCTCATTAACTGATCGCTGCGGCGCTCTTTCATGTCGAAGCGGTGGACATTGAAGCCCGAACCAAAGCCGCCGCCAATCGGCACTTCACCGACGAAGAAGGTTCCCGCTTTGCCTGCCAACAATGCGCGATACTGACGCGGCGGCATTGGAATCGAAAGCACACGCTGCAGAATATCGTCGAAATCGATTTTCACCTCAACTGCCTTCGGAGCCGCCGCCACCGAAGCGGGCTTTGCACCGTCAACAGGCTTCGGCGCATCGGTATGTTTCTTCTCGTCGGCCTTTTTCTCATCCGCAATCTTCTCGTCATCGCTCTCAGGAGCAAACGGCGAGGGATCCGCCTTCGACAAGACAACCAGATAGATACTACCGGTGGATGTTTGCCCGCCAGACTGAATATCAGGCTGAATCGCAGGACCCGAATCCGTCGACGCAATAAAGTAAAGATACTTGCCATCGCGATCCCAAATCGGGCTGCGGGCATCGCTCATGCCATCGGTCACCTGGGTGCTCTTGGAATCGGTGAGATTGTGCACAAACACCGCGCCCATATAGTTGCGCAGCCCCTTCGTATATGCCAGCCACTTGGAATCGGGTGACCACGACGGCAGACTTTGACGTCCCCAGTACCGGTCTTTGTCGACCTTCACAGACTTGGCCGTCTCGATATCGACCACCCAAAGATTCAAGTGCGCATCGGTCAACGCGATCTTCTTGCTATCCGGCGACCAGATCGGATCGCTGTAGTAAGTGGGCTTGTCTTCAATTCGAATGCGCTTCACTTCGCCCTTGCCATCCTGCGGCGAAAGATGCAGATCGTATTCGCCCGCAGCGTCGGAAAGATAGGCGATCCAGCGGCCATTCGGCGACCATGCGGGGTCCCGGTCCATCGCTCCTGTGCTGTTGGTGAGATTGCGAACTTCGCCTTTTTCTGCGGGAACCGTAAGAATGTCGCCGCGCCCTTCGAACACTGCGCGTGCGCCTGTCGGCGAAATGCCTGCATTGGTTAAGCGCGTTCCAATACGCACAAATTTCTCGCGCACTTCGGCCACATCGCCCGATACGGTCACCTTCAAAGGATTCAACCTGCCGGACTTCACATCGAACAAGTGCAACGATCCGAATTGCTCGACGACGATCGCATCGGATGCCGCGGACGCGGACTTGAAATCCAGTCCCTTGTTCTCCACGGCGCGCGCCACCTTCTTCGATTGCGAATCGTAGCTGAACAGCGTGGTCACGCCCTCACGATCGGAAAGGAACCAGATCTTGGTGCCGATCCACATCGGGCAAAAGTCGTTGGAATTGTCGCGCGGCACCCGTTCGATTTTCGAGGTCGCGAGATCGGCGATCCAGATGGGAGTGGTCTTGCCTCCGCGATAGCGCTTCCAGACAGTGAACGCGTGATCGATCGGGACGTAGGCGAGCCGTTTGGCATCGGGCGAGTAGGCCGCCTCGAACCCGGTCGGCAACGGAATCAAAGTTTCCGGCCCTCCATCGGTCGCGATCGTGAACAACTGCGCATAACGCGGTGTATCCGACTGGCGCGAAGAGGCGAACACGATGCGTTGCGAATCCGGAGTCCAACCCACGGCGTTGTCGTTGCCCGGATGCCAAGTCAGGCGCTTGGGAACGCCACCATTGGCAGCCACGACAAAGACATCGACGCTGCCGTCATATTGGCCGGTGAAGGCGATCCTGGTTCCATCGGGGGAAAAGATGGGGCTGGTTTCGGAACCAGGCCCGGTGGTGAGACGCGCGGCGGCGCCTCCAGTACGCGGAGCGATCCAAAGATCGTTCGCGTATTCAAAGACCACTTGGGTCTTGCTGATCGAAGGATTGCGAAACAGCGAAGGCGAATCTTCAATAGGGGATTGGGCGAAAGAACAGACAGCCAGCAGGAAGGCGGCTGCCTTTGGAGAAAAGCGCATGAATCCATTAGCGCAGACGCCTTCGCGGCGTGCAACATGCCGCCTCCAACCTCCACGGTCGGCGCGCCCAAAAACTACCTCGCGTCGAAGTCAAGAGCAAGCTCGAGTCCAGCGCCGCCGGAACCGCAACCCCAACCAGGCGATCGCGAACGGTTTCGCGCTGACGTTGCCGAAAGGATGCAAAACTGAGTCCGGGTCGGACTTTCGGGAAGGAGATCTGGCCCGCGAGATGCCGGATGCTTCAATACCGGACCACTATTTCCACGGCGGTCCCAAATCACGCGTCCTCACGGAGCGCCGATCGGCATGAAACGATTCTCTCCTTTTTACGCTTGTCGGGGTAGATGCCGATTCTCTTCAAAGGCGCCAATATTGCGACCTGGTGCGTTGCGCACACTCCTTTCTGAGCATGTTGACGGAGGGCTTCGCCGCACACCTATCTCCCACCGCTGGTGATACAGCGCAGCCAGTTGGCCGGCTGCGGCCATTTCAGCATCGAGGATCGTGGTGATGAGCCGGCGCTCGTTGCCGCGCCCATCGCCATCTCCGCAACTTCCAGATCGAGGCGATCGGTCCGACGGCGATCGTTGAAAACGACCTGCATCAAGCGGGCGTTCTCGCGGACAACTTCTTGACGGTCGCTTCCGCCGTTCTGCCCCTGTTTCACGACGAACTTCTTGTACAGATTCTGGAATTCTGCGATCTCCCGTTCCGCCTTCTGGACTGCTGCCGGAGATCTGGTGGCGCTATCGGTCCTTCACAACTCAAGGGATTCGATGGACTCGGACCTCACTTAGCATGAGGCACTCCCCTGTCCTTGGAGCGTATTTTCCTATGCTCGGATAGATGTCGCAAAATAGAGGAGCCCCCGTTTCCCAGTTTTCATGTCGTGCACCCCGCTAGGACCCGTCGTACAGCCGCGGACATTGCTACTTTGCCTTCACAGTCAGTTTTCAGTGGGATGCAGCCTAACTCGAATCAACATACAATAAGAAGCACTGCGAACCATGTGCCGTCTCTTTTTGTCTCTGGCAATCCTGAACTGCTGCGCTATTGCCACAGCCGCTTCGCCGAGTTTCACGCGCGACATCCGACCGATCCTGCTAAGGCAGTGCCAGGGCTGCCACCAGCCCGCTTCCAAGGCATCCGATCTCGATCTCACCAACTACCAGGGCTTCGCCAAAGGTGGACGCCGCGGTGCCACCGCGCCGATCCTGGTCAAGTACATCACCGGTGAATCCCAACCGCGCATGCCCATCGGAGGTCCGCCCCTCACCCCCGATCAGATTCAACTCTTCAAAGATTGGATCGCTGCCGGAGCCAATGACGACACCCCAGGCGTAGCTGAACCCACGGGACCCGGTTCCTACCTGCAGCCGCCCGTCATCACCGCGCTCGCCTATTCGCCCGACGGCCAGTACATCGCCGTTTCAGGCAATCGTGAAGTGCTTATCCACAAGGCCGACGGATCGGCAATCGTGGCCCGCCTGCAGGGCAATGCCGAACGTATCCTCTCTATCGCCTTTAACAAAGACACGCTTCTGATCGGTGGAGGCACGCCTGCGCGCTCCGGCGAAGTCCAATTCTGGGACACCGGGACGTGGAAGCAGATCCGCGCGGTGCAGACCACTGAGGACACTGTCTTCGGCGCGTCCATCTCGCCTGACTCGACCAGGATCGCCGTGGGTGGCGCGGACAACACCGTCCGCATCATCGAAGCCGCGACTGGCAAAGAGCTGTTCAAGATCGGCAATCACGAGAATTGGGTGCTGGGCACTTTGTTTACCCTCGACTCAAAACGCGTCATCTCCGTGAGCCGCGATCGCGCTGCCAAGCTCACCGACGCCGCCACTGGCGCGTTTCTTGAGAACGTCAATCTGCTGCGCGGCGAACTCGCGGCGATCGCACGCCATCCTTCGAAGGAAATCATCGTCATCGGAGGCGACGAGAGGCACGCGTACATCTACCAGGTCGATCGCGGACGCAACATACGCATCGCGGACGATGCCAATCAGATTCGCAAGCTGGATCGCGAGAGTGGATCGATCTTCGCGCTCGCCTGGTCGCCCGATGGCAAGACCATCGCGGTCGCCGGCGGTGGCCCCGAGGTCAACCTTTATGACGCTGAATCGGGCAAGCTCACTGCCTCCTGCAAAGGCCATAGCGCGGGAATCTATGTGGTCGCGTTTTCGCCGGATTCGAAGCGCATTGCTACCGGCGGCTTCGATGGACAGATCCGCTTGTACGATGCCTCGAACGGCATACTCGCCAAAACATTCTCGCCGGTTCCGCTCAACGTGATCACCCAAGGAGGCACGAAATGAGAGCGTTCGTTTTCTTCGCGCTCGTTGCATCCCTCGCGCACGCCGCCGCACCCGTCATCGTGGAACTTCAGCCGCGCGGCGCGGAACGCGGCCGCCCCTTCACGCTCACCATATCGGGACGCAACATCGAAGAAGGCGCGCGTATCGTCAGCGGACTCCCCGCCACCTTTACGCCAATGGCATCGAAGATGGTCACCACGCGCTACGCAACCTTTCTCGTCGAGCCCAAAGGCGACATCGCCGTCGGAAGCTACCCGATCCGCGTACAGACGCCAGACGGCATCTCCAACATCCTGCTGTTCACCATCGGAACCTTCCCCGAAACTCAGGAAGAGGAATCCCAACCGGGAGCCAGGCCCAATTCCAACGACGGCATCGAATCCGCACAATCGCTGCAGCGAGCGCCTCTTGTCGTCAACGGCAAGTTGAACGGCGCGGAACGCGACGTCTATCGCATCGCCGCCAAGGCCAATGAACGCCGCGTGCTGGAAGTAGAAGCCCGCCGCGCTGGATCGGCCATTGACCCCGTGATCCGCGTACTTGACGCCGCAGGCAACATGATTGCGCGATCCGAGGACGCCGCAGGCGCAGGGCTGGACGCCCGCCTCGACCTCACTTTTCCGCGCGAAGGCAACTACTACGTCGAAGTCCACGATGCCCGTTATAGCGCGCAGGAACAGAATTTCTACCGCCTCAAAATGGGCTCGTATCCGTATGCCGAAGATCTCTTTCCACTCGGCGGCAAGCGCGGTGAAACCGTTGAGGTGACGCTTACGGGCCCTGGCGTTTCGAAGTCAGTCAGCATCAAAGCAGAGGGCCAATCGCAAACCTGGGTAAACCTGCCGGATAGCGCCGCGCTGCCGCTGCCGTTCGCGATCGGTGAATACAATGAAGTCCGCGAGCCGGTGAACGCGCCGGTGACGCTGCCCACTACCATCAACGGACGCATCTCGAAAGCTGCGGAGACCGACACATACAAGCTGAGCGTTCAGCCGGGCGACGCAATTCTACTCGAAATACAGGCGCTGGAAATTGGAACATCGAAGCTCATGGCCGTGCTCACCGTGCGCGATCCCAAAGGAACCAAGCTCGCCCGCGCGGGTGACGAACCGCCCTCGGTGAACCTCTTCAGCCTGTTGGCATCTCCTTCGGCGCGCGATCCCTACGTGCGCTTCACTGTGCCGGACGGTGTGACCGAAGTGAGCGTCTCCGTCGAGGATCTGGCGTCGCGCGGAGGGCCTGGATATGGCTATCGGATCATCGCCCGCAAGCAGAAAGAAGAGTTCACAGCCTCGATTTCGAACCCCTACGTGAACATCCCGCGCGGCGGAACCGCGCAAGTCATCGTCAACATCGATCGCCGTGGCGTCGATGGACCCGTGCAGTTCACCATCGCTAATCTTCCCAAGGGCCTCACGGTTGCCGGTGGACTCATTCCCACCGAGGGAGACCGCTCTTCGGGAGGCAGCAAAGTCTTCTCACGGCGTGGCGTGCTCACGCTCACCTCCGAAGCCGATCTGAAGTTCGAAGGCGAGCTCGATATCTGGGCAGAGGGCGAGACATCCGATGGTGTGGTGTTGAAGCGCCGTGCCCGCGGACCCGCGATGCAAGTCGCCGTGACGGGCGCAACCTCGCAGGGCGTGGTGGATCGGCAGCGTCCTGTAACCGCGCCGTGGTTGGGAATGCAGCTTCCGGCCGCGGTCACGAGCGAGCCCGCCGCGCGCCTAATCGTGAAGCAGGTGGAATACAAACGCGAGGCCGAAGGCGATCGCTATCGGTTCACCTGGAAGTGGGACCTCATGCCCGGTGTGCAAGTGGTTCGCCCCGATTCCTTGGGTGTCGACATCGTTGGCGCCAACGATATCCGCATCATCGATGTGATCCGCAACGCCACAGATCCGAACGCGGGTAGCTTTGTCATCACCACCACCAAAGTCACCATGCCTTCGTTCTATGACCTCGTTGCTTCGGGTCCTGTGATGCGCGACGGTGTCAACGAAGAGATCTACGCACAACCGATTCGGGTGGAAGTCCCAGCCCTGGATGCGAAGCCGGGGCCAGTGGGCAAGGATGTGGCCAAATGATGTTTGCGCATCCGATCCCACTCATTCACAATTTCTCTGAAAGCGGAGTCCAGGTTCAATGAAGTCTTTCGTAGCAATTCAACTCATCGCCACAGTCGGCCTGGTAACCGCCGCCGAGCCCACGACATTCCTCCGCGATGTCGCGCCGATTCTCAACAAAACGGGCTGCACTTCTGGACCGTGTCACGGCTCCGCCAAAGGCAAGAACGGCTTCAAACTCTCGCTGCGCGGTTACGATCCACAATTCGACTACGAAGCTCTGCTCTACGATGTTTCCTCACGCCGCTTCAATCGCGCCGATCCCGGCAAGAGCCTGATGCTCGCCAAGCCGATTCAGGAGGTCGCGCATCAAGGCGGTCTGCGTTTTGAAAAAGACTCGCGTTACTACAGGACCATCTACAATTGGATCTCGCAAGGCGTGCCCTACGGCGATCCGGAGAAAGATTCAGTCGACACGCTCGAGGTCGAGCCTAAAGAGATCGCACTCGCGAGGCCCGGTCTCGGATCCAAAGTCAAAGTCATCGCCAGGTTCAAAGACGGCACGCAGCGCGACGTCACCGCTGACGCGACAGTGGAAAGCAACGTCCCGGATGTCGCCCGCGTCGCCAACGATGCGGACATCGCCACCGAGCGCATGGGCGAAGCAACGCTACTGGTCCGCTATCAGGGCAAGTTCACCACAGTGCCGGTGACAGTGCTGAACCCGCGAGCGGGCTTTGTGTGGAAGCCGCTGCCGCAGAACAATTTCGTCGACGAACTGATTGACGCGAAGCTGAAGCGCTTGAAGATCCAGCCAACTGGTCTTGTGGATGACGCGACCTTCTTCCGCCGCGTCTCGTTGGATCTCGCCGGCCAGACTCCCACACCGGAAGCGATCCGCGCCTTCATCGCAGACCCCGGCAAGACCAAGCGTCAGAAGCTCATCGACAAGATGCTCGCGAGCCCAGCCTATGTCGATCATTGGGCCGTGAAATGGGGCGATCTGCTGCAGAGCAGCCGCAAGTATCTCGGTGAAAAAGGCGTTTACGGATTCCGCGAATGGATCCGCGCCTCGCTTGCCGCCAACAAGCCTTGGGACAAGATGGTGCACGAGATGATTTCCAGCCGCGGATCTTCGTATGAGAATCCCGCAGCCAACTTCTTCCGCATCACCAAAGAGCCCAAGCCCGCAATGGAAAAGACCACCCAAGTCTTCTTGGGCGTACGAATGGTGTGCGCGCAGTGCCACGATCATCCGTTCGAGAAGTGGACGCAGAACCAATATTACGAGATGTCCGCGTTTCTTTCGCCCGTTGGCGTGCGCGCTGGCTACGAAGTGGGCGAGGACATCGTATACGATCAGCGCGAAGATTACGAGATGAAGCATCCCAAGGATGGGCGGGTGATGGCGCCCAAGTTCCTGGTGGCTTCCGTTGGCGCACCGCCGATTCCCAACGATGCGAAACGTCGCGACGCTTATGCCGATTGGCTCACGTCGAAGAACAATCCGTTCTTTGCGCGTTCCACTGCGAATCGCATCTGGAGCTACTTTTTTGGGCGCGGCATTATCGATCCCGTGGACGACATCCGCGCTTCGAATCCGCCAGTGAATCCACAGTTGCTCGATGCGCTCACGAAAGAACTGACCACCCACGATTTCGACCTCAGGCAGCTCATGCGCGTGATTGTGAACTCTCGTGTTTATCAAGCGGGCATTGAATCCAACGAGTGGAATGCCCACGACACCGAGAACTTCTCGCATCAGTTTCCACGACGCCTGACCGCGGAACAATTGATGGACGGCGTTGCGCTGGCCACAGGCTCGCGGCCGAACTTTGCCGAGGTCCCACCGGATACCACCGCTGCACAAGCCCCCGATCCGCATATCGGCAAAGAAGGCTTCCTCGATGTCTTCGGACGCCCGTCGCGCGAATCCCCCTGCGAGTGCGAACGCCGTTCTGACTTCTCACTGCCCCAAGCCCTGAACCTCGTCAACGGACGTACGATCTCAGAGGCCGTGGCAGACCCCAAGGGCCGCGTGACCAAGCTCATTCTGAGCGGAGTCGACGATAGCAAGATCGTTGAGGATCTCTACCTGGCCTCAGTGGGACGCTTGCCCAACGCCAGCGAATCCAGCAACGCCCTCAAGTACCTCAGCGGCCCCGGAGGCCGCGCCGCGCGGTCGCAAGACCTGCTCTGGGCGCTGGTCAACAGCAAGGCGTTTCTCTACAACCACTGATGAAGCGTGTGCTTGCGGCGGCCTTTGCGGTCACGATTCTGTTCCATATCGAGTACACGAATCTCTGGCGCAGAGTTCACATCCCGTGGGATCTCGAAGGCTATCATTACCCGCTCGCGAATACTATTTTTCTTTCGTTGAAAGAGCATCGGCTCCCGCTGTGGGATTCCTGGAATTACGCAGGCATCCCTCTTGCCGGCAACATCCAGGCTGCGCTCTTTTATCCGCCAAGCTGGCTGCTGTACGCATCCCATCTGCCTTTTGGCAGGCGACTGCCCTATGCGTCGATCGAGGCGTTTCTCATCGCGCACATCGCGATTGCGTTCATCCTGTTCTATCTCTGGATGCGGCGTGGCCGCGGCCTTTCGGAAACCGCTTCCTTCGCTGGCGCCGCCATCTTCGCGTTCAACGGCTATGCCTGCTCGCAAATGACCCACTTGGGGCTGATTTGCAATTACGTTTGGTTTCCGCTGGGATTCTGGGGCATCGACGATATCGCGGTGCACGGCCAAACACGTCGCGGCATCGTGAAACTGACTGCAGCTTCCGCGTTGGGATTGCTCGCCGGATATCCCGCCACATGGGCCTGTTTCGCGGTCTGCATAGCATGTTATGGCTTGGCGAGCGTCCGCTCGATGCGGGCGACGCTGGCATTGGCGGTGACCATGGTCTGGTCTCTGGCCCTGTGCGCCGTACAGTTGTTGCCAACGATGGAAGCGGCACCGCTGAAGCAGTTCGATCCGAAATACGCGTGGCACTCAGGCATGACAGATATCTCCTATTTTTACGCGTTGCTCGTGCCGAACCTCTACGACTTCGACCTCAACATCGATATCAACACCAACCCCGGCAAAGAGTACGCTTACTTTGGCGCTCTGGGAATCGTTGGCTTTCTTCTTTTCTTAGTAGCCCTGCCACGCATCTGGCGTAGCGCACTGCCACTGTTCGCCGCCATGGCCGGAACCTTGATCGTGATGCTGAACCCCGGTGGATGGTTCGGCCGAGCGGTGGAAAAATCCCAATTGCTGCGGCAGGTGTTTTCGGATTGGTACTTCCTCGCCGGATTGTTCACCATTCTTTCCGCCTTCGCCGCCATAGGCATCGACCGCTTTCTGCGCAACGATCGGCAGCGCAGCAGCCAGCGCGCTGGCATCGTGCTTGCTCTCGCGGCGTTCGCATGGTCTGCCTATCTGCTCTCTTTGTGGATCTGGAGGCATCCCTTCGCCACCGGCTGGGCCTCCGCAAGAGACGCCATCGTCGGATCGATCCTGGTGCTTGGACTCCTCGTTTGCCTGAAGTTCTTCACCCCTTCGAGAGTCGCCGTGGCGGCTCTCTTCGTCCTCGCGTTCGTTGACTACAAGGTCTTTGGAACCAGTCGACGCATCAATAGCCGGGATGGAGCCAGCAACACCAGCCAGTCACCGCGGGACTTCCTCGGCTTCAGCCCTCCAGCCTGGAAACGCATCGTCCAGGGGCAGCCCGTTCGCACTACTGGTGACGAATGGGGACCTCACCCAACACACTTGCGTCACGGAAAAGTCGCCACAGTCAACGGCTTCGATCCCTTCCTGCCGATCGCCTACCAGAAGCTGATCGAAGCCCGCGGTGGGAAGTTCGTCACCAACCGGACCTTCAACCTGCCACGCGATCCCGAAGCGCTGCGGCTGCTCGGAGTTGGCTACTTCATCACGGCGGAAGCGAGTCCGCTCTACAAGGAATTCCTCGCAGACCCGAATTTCAAGTTTGATGAAAGCGGTTCAGACTACTTTAAGGTGTTCGCCCTCAAAGATCCACAGCCGCCGTACGCATTCCCGGGAGGCAGCGTTCACCTTGACCGCTGGACCTCGGAACGCCGACGCTTCGAACTCGAAAGCAGCGGCCAGACCGGCTTCCGGTTAAGTGAAAACTTTTACCCCGGCTGGCGAGCCACCCTTGACGGGCAGCCCGTGGCAATCACTCAATGCGAGATCGCGTTTCAGTGCGTGGCCGTACCCGCCGGCAAGCATTCGCTGGAGTTCGTGTACTGGCCAGAGTCCCTCAACCTTGGCCTTGGCACAACGCTTATGGCGCTAATCGCACTCGTCGCTCTTGGCTGCCGAAGCTCGAAGAAGAAGTAGCGCCCTCCCCCAACGGATGCTAAACTGAAGGTTCCCTCCCTGCTTTGGGGCACAAAGGCAGTATATTGCCCAAAGGATCATCGAACACTCGTGGCACAGACCGATAAGCTCTCGCATAAACAAGTCAAGGAAATGGCCAAGCACGATGCGTTCCAGGAACGCACCATGGAAACGGTCGACTACATTTCTCATCACAAGTCCGACGTGATGAAGTACATTGTGGCAGGCTTGGCGGCAGTGGTCCTCATTGGCGGGTTTTTATGGTACCGGTCGTATCGGCACGAAGTTCGTCAGGAAAAGCTACAGGCGCTGCTCCACATTCATGGTGCGACGGTGACTGCAGGCGAAGCTCCTCCGTTCGCCGCCAAAGTGTTTAAGACCGACGCCGAGCGGGATGCCGCGTTGCGCAGCGAATTCCCAAAGTTCATTGCCGAATACAGCGGCAGCGACGAAGCGGCCATCGCGTCTTACTATTTGGGCATCAACCTCGCCGAATCGGGCAACACCGCCGATGGTGAAAAGCACTTGAAAATGGCGATCGATACCGGTGGACCCTATTCCGCATTGGCCCGCATCGCTCTCGCCCAGGTTTACCAGATGAACAACCGGACCGATGATGCCGTAAAGCTCATCGATCCGCTGATCGCAAGCCCGACCGCGTTGATTTCGAAAGAGCACGCGACCATCGAGAAGGCGAAACTGCTGATGAAGTCCAACCCGGTGGAAGCCCGCAAGCTGCTCGAACCGCTCCGCACCTCCCGCGCGGCAGTTTCCCAGGCTGCGATTGGACTGTTGTCCGAGATCAAGTAGTTCGTTTCCCCGCAAGTATCAAATGGCAGCCCCCCTGGCCCGTCTTCGATTCGATGTCGAGCGGAGCCGGGGACGCCGTTATCCGGAACCCGCCGATCCCTATCGCGACGATTTTCAGCGGGACCGCCACCGCACCGTGCACGCTCGCGCCTTTCGGCGCATGGTGGACAAGACGCAGGTGTTCGCTTCCGGCGTCTCCGATCACAATCGCAATCGCCTCACCCATACACTCGAAGTCGCGCAAATTTCTCATTCCGTCGCCATCGCCCTGGGCTTGAACGAAACGCTGGCGGAAACGCTGGCACTGGTTCACGACATTGGGCATCCGCCGTTTGCGCACGCCGGCGAAGAGGAACTCAACCGTCGGATGAACCACTTCGGCGACAGCTTCGATCACAATCAGCAAGGGCTGCGCGTCGTCGAACAGTTTGAGTCCCGCTATGCGCGGTTTCCGGGGCTCAATCTGACGTTTGAGGTTCGCGAAGGGATCGTCAAGCATTCGCGCGATTTCGCGCCGGGCGAGGTTCCGGCATTCGATGAGTATCTGACCGGGTTCCGTCCGCCACTCGAAGCCCAGTTGATCGATCTATGCGATGAGGTCGCCTACAACACAGCCGATCTCGACGATGCCTATTCGGCCGGGCTGGTTCCTTTGGATGTCGTGCGGCAAGCGGTTCCCGAGTTTGACAGATTGTGGGTGGGCATGGCGGAACAGTTCCCATTGGCACCGGAGCGCGTTCGAATGCATGAGGTGGTGCGCGCTTTGATCAGCCATCTGGTTGTGGGCCTCATCGAAGGTACCGTGGCCGCAGCCGCCCATCTAAGCGATGTGGAAGCGGTGCGCAAAGAACCGGTGCGTGTCTGCCAGTTCGCCGATGCGGCCGGCCATACCGATCTGCAGTTAAAGCTGTTTCTGCGCAAGCATGTGTACGAGTCCGCACAATTGGTGGAAGAACGTGCGAGATCCACGGCGCGTATTGCCGATCTGTTCGCGCACTTTCTTGCCAAGCCCGAAGATCTGCCGCCGAGCTATCGGGATGCGATGCGGCAACAGCCCGCGCATCGGGTGGTTTGCGACTACATTGCCGGGATGACGGACGGATTCCTCAACCGAACCTGGAGCCAGTTGGCTTAGCTTTGGCCCGGCACTCGAACGCAAAGTCATCAGGTCATTGCCGCCGATTATCTGTGTCACACTTACATTTCTCTGTCTCTTTTATTCCGTGAAATTCGCCTCTTTACACAGAGAAGAAGACCGACGGAGGAACCCCGTGTATTTCAAACTCGCTGGTCTGGTCCTGGCACTGCTGTTCGCTTTGCCAATCCTAGCCGAAGACATTCTATCGACCGGTGTCGCGCTGGCCGCCGACAACAAACCGATCCCCAACGCCAAGGTCACCTACAAATCCAAGGACGGTAAAATCGTGGCCACTGCCACAACGGATGGACAGGGGGCCTTTCAAGTCACTGTCGCGGGCGGCCAGGACTACGACGTCACTGTCGAAGCGGAGGGTTTGGCTCCGCTCGTGAAAGCCGTTGCCAAGTCCGCGTTGGAAAAACTCGGCAAACTTGTTCTCCCGGCGAAACCAAAGGCTCCAGCACCGGCTCTCGAAGAGGCCTCCGGACTTGTTCTGGACAACGAACGCAAGCCGATCGCGAAGGCGAAGGTGACGCTGAAGAGCGGCGAGAATCAAACGACCACTGTTTTGACCAATGAAAAGGGCGAGTTCGTCGCAAAACTCCCTAACGAAACCAGTTACGACATCAAAGTGGAAGCCATCGGCTATTCTCCAGTCACCCTTCAAATGAAGAAGGAGGGCTTGCTGCTGGTTCAAGTGGTACTGGCAAAGTCAGGGGCCGATTGCTGTCAACCGGCAAAGACAGGGCCGTGGATACTTCTGATTTGTCTCACGCTGTATTGCCTCGTTGCGTTTGTGGCCCGTTACTATAACATCTCAAAGATCGATCAGCAGATCATTCTCGCAATTCTCCACTCCCTTACGCAGGAGGCAGAAACAACAGCGGCGTCGACAGTGAAAACCAGAATCGATGCGTTAATCACAAAGGCCAAGGCTTCACTAGAGAAAGCCGACGGCTGGAGGACTTTTCTCTTCGGATTCCGTGGTGAAGCGATCGCCGCGCGAATCAACGTCTGCGATGCAAGACTGATCCTGGCGGAAACCTACACTCGCGACCAGTTGCTTTCTGGATTGCGGACAGTCATCGAATCCTTGCGGCCAGAATACTCGAATATAGCCCTAAAAGTGGAAGCCACACTGACGACGGTCACCAACGACGAGCCATCCACTGACTTTCTGCGCGCAACTTACATCAGTGCGTTGAACTTCTCGCACCAGAAGGCGGAACGGGCTTTCGTTGCCGTCACGAACTGGCAAAATAAGGCGTTTGCCCTGATTTTTCTGGGAAGCGGCCTGCTGGGAGCACTGGCGATTGCTCTCGACAACCAGGTGCTCGTATTTCTTGGCCTGCTGGGCGGCTTCGCCAGCCGCCTGATGCGAGGCAAAACAACAGCTAGCAGCGACGGATCTCTGACCTGGACAACCATCCTGCTCAGTCCGCTCTATGGGGGCTTCGCAGGATGGGCTGGCATCCTGATTCTATCGGGAGCGAAAGAACTCAAGCTTGTGGGAGACCTCTTCCGTACCGTCGAATGGGAGCAGGCATCCTGTTCCAGCCTGGCTCTTGGCTTGGCATTTCTCTTCGGATTCTCTGAACGCTTCTTCTCCGCTGTGACGGATATGGCGGAAAACGCGATCACCAAACAGAAGAACGCCAGCGCCGCTGACTCGCCCGATACGAAGCCGACACCGTCCGATCCCAAAGCCGGCATCCCAACCGCGACGGCAGGGGCTGCTGCAGTCATCGGTAGTGGCGTGCTAGCGTCCGACACCAGGACCGTGACCCTGACCGGAACCAATCTCAAGGCAGTCAAAGAGGTTAGGCTGAAGGGACTCCCAACAGCTCTCACAATCACAGCCCAGACCGACACCCAGATTGTCGCGAATGCCCCGAACCAACTGGCTAAGGGTATCTACGCCATCCTGATCAACGGTACCGAAACCGCGAAATCCATCGACGTACCGTAGACTCCGGGAATGAGGCGGCGCTACTTCACCCGTAGCGCCGTCTTTAACACCTTGCCCGTACCGCCCTTCGGCAGCGCATCCAGAAACACCACCGACGTCGGACACTTGAAGTGCGTCATCCGTTCCCGACAATACCGGATCAACTCGCTATCGCTCAACTCCATCCCCGGACGCACCACCACCACCGCACGGATCGCCTCTCCCCACTTCTCGTCCGGAACCCCGATCACCGCCGTCTCCAGCACCGCCGGATGCGTCATGATCATCGCTTCCACCTCCGGTGAAAAGACGTTCTCGCCGCCGGGCTTGATCATGTCCTTCTTGCGATCCATCACATAGACAAAGCCCAACTCATCCATCGCGCCCATATCGCCGGTATGCATCCAGCCGCCGCGCAGCACCTCGGCATTCACCGTATCGCGCCGCCAATAACCCTTCATGCGATTCGCGCCGCGCGCGAGGATCTCTCCCGGCTGCCCCAGCGGAACATCGCGATCGAAATCGTCGACGATCCGCACCTCCACTCCCATCACCGGACGCCCCGCCGACAACAAGGGATTTGCCTTATCAACTGGCCACTTGGTGCGATGATCCTCAATCGTGAGCACCGTGATGATCGGGCTGGTCTCGGTCATCCCGTAGCCTTGGATGAAGCCACAATTCGGCAGCTTGCGCATCGCCACATCCAACAGCGCCAGGGGCATCGGCGACGCTCCATACAGCACAACCTGCAGCGACGTCAGATCGTAGTCGTCGAACTTCGGATGGTTCACCAGCATGTTCACCATCGTCGGAACCAGCACCGCTGCATTGGCGCAATGGCCCTGCACGCACTGCATAAATCCTTCCGGATCGAAGGCCCGCTGAAACACATGCGTGGTGCCTCGAAAAGTCGTTTGATACAGGTTCGTCACATCCGCCAGATGGAACATGGGCGCGGCATGCAGATAAACATCGACGCGTGGAATCGCGTCCATCATCACATGCACTGCGTTGGCGTAAAGATTGGCGTGCGTGAGCATCGCGGCTTTGGGTCCGCCGGTGGTGCCTGAGGTGTAGAAAAGCCCGGCCACATCGTCCGCATCCGGCTCGACGATGTCCAAGAGCGGACCGGCTTGCGCCAGGCCCTCCGCAAAAGAAGAAGCCCCCGCGGGCGTAGGACCATCGCCCGCAAAGAGAAAGTGCCGGATCGACGGGCATCGTTCACGAAGCGCCGGAATCAATGGTGCAAACCGCTCATCGACAACGATGGCGCTGGTTTCGGAATCATTCAAAGAGAAAACGAAGTCCTCGATGCCCCAGCGGATATTGAGCGGAACGATCGGCAGCCCCGCAACATGGCAGGCGAAGTACGATTCCAGATACTCCGCGCGATTGAGCAGCAGAGCGGCCACACGCTCGCCCCGTTGCAGACCGCACGTACCCAACAGGAACGACGCGCCCTGGCGTGAACGGACGCCGAACTCGGCATATGTATAGCGGGTCTCGCCATCGATCACGGCGAGTTTCTTTGCGTGTACAGTCTCTGCGTGGCGCAGGCAATAAAGCAGATTCATTTGTTCTCCAAAGGAAATCCGAACTCCTTCAACACAGCCAATGTATGCTCGCCCAATTGAGGCACCGTATCCGCATAGACGCCCGGAGTTCCACTCAGGCGCGGCACGGGATCCACACACGGACTCGCCGAAACCAGGTCGCGAACGGGCGTCACGCAACAGTCCTTGTCGCGCAACTCCACAAACCACTCTTCCGCCGATTTCTCCAGGAAACGCGCAGAAAGCAGGCGCTTCAACTCACCCTGCCGAGGCTCGTCCGCGAACTGATCCCGGATCCACGCAGGTTCACCCAACGCCTCACACAAAGCCAGCCAGAACTTCGGTTCCAACGCGCCAACGGCGACGAATCCCTGAGTCGTGCGATACACCCCATAGCAAGCGTAGCGGCCCGTCAACAGCGCATCCCCGCGCGAAGGCAACACGCGGGTAGCCGCATAGGAACTCAAGGGAATCGGCAACAAAGACGCCACACCATCGGTCATCGAAACATCCACAAACTGCCCCTCACCCGTACGCTCGCGCGCCTGCAAAGCCAACAAAATTCCGATCACCACCTGCATCGATCCGCCCGCGAGATCCGCCAACTGCACCCCTGGAATCACTGGCGTTTCGCTCGTGCCGATCTCCGCCAGCACGCCCGACAGCGCGAGGTAGTTGATGTCATGTCCGGCCATCTGCGAATACTCATCGCGTTGTCCGTAGCCTGTCAATGCAACGTAGATCAATCGCGGATTCAACCCGCGCAAATGCTCATAGTCGATTCCCAGGCGATGCATCACGCCGGGGCGAAATCCCTCAATAAAAACATCCGCCTCCATCGCCAACAGGCGCAGCGCATTGCGTCCATCTTCGTCTTTGAGATCGAGCTCGATGCTCTCTTTGCCGCGATTGGTGGCCGCAAAGATCGGATTGACACCGCCCTGGGTGAAGCCATGCCGTGCGTAATCGCCAATGCCGGGCTGTTCGATCTTGATGACACGGGCACCGTGCGCCGCCAGAGTTTGGGTCGCCACCGCGCCGGGCAGTAAGCGTGTGAGATCGAGAACCAGAAGACCGTTCAATGCGCGCATGAGACAGGTAGGTCGAATGATATCACTGATATACTGGTGTTTTCCCCCATCCTCTCACTTCAGGAATCAACATGCGTAAGAAAGTAACAGTAGTTGGCGCCGGCAACGTCGGCGCGAATTGTGCCCTCAACATCGCGTACAAAGAGCTGGCCGACGTTGTTCTCGTCGACATCGTAGAAGGCGTGCCGCAGGGCAAAGGTCTGGACATGCTCCAGATGGGACCCATCGAAGGCTACGACGTCAAGATCACTGGCGCCAACGACTACGAGCCCACCAAAGATTCCGACATCGTCATCATCACCGCAGGCTTTCCACGCAAGCCCGGCATGAGCCGCGATGACCTGCTGATGGCGAACTACGAGATCGTTAAGACCGCCGCCGAGAATGCCGCCAAGTATTCGCCCAACGCGATTTTGATTCTCGTCACCAATCCGCTGGATGCCATGTGCTGGACCGCATTCAAAGTCACCGGCTTTCCGCGCGAGCGCGTCATCGGCATGGCCGGCGTGCTCGACACTGCCCGCTACCGTACGTTTCTCAGCGAAGCGACCGGTGTCTCGATCGAGAACATCACTGCGGTTGTGCTCGGTGGCCATGGAGACACGATGGTTCCGCTGGTGCGTTTGACCAGCGTCGGTGGCATCCCGTTAACAGAGATCCTCGACAAGCCCACCATCGACGCGATTGTGGACCGCACCCGCAACGGCGGCGCGGAAATCGTGAAGTACCTGAAGACCGGTAGCGCCTATTACGCTCCTTCGGCTGCTGCCGTGGAGATGGCGGAATCGATCCTCAAGGACAAGAAGAAAGTGCTGCCTTGCGCCGCGTATCTCGACGGCGAATACGGCATCCATGGCTTGTTCGTGGGCGTTCCGGTAAAGCTCGGTGCAAAGGGCATCGAGAAGATTTACGAAGTGCTGCTGCTCGACGATGAAAAGGCAGCGTTGGCAAAGAGCGCCATCGCCGTACAGGAACTCGTCGATGTCCTGAAGCAGAAGGCTGGCATCGCCTGATTCCTCCCAGGCAGCGAAGGCCACCAAGCCTTCGCTGCCGACTCGCGGGCACCTATCTATGAGTCTTCAATCCAGCCACAGCCCTCTGGCCGAGGCTCTGAATCAGCTCCGCATCCTCAACAACCTTCCGAAACTGAAGCCATTCCCCGACAACCTCATCGCCTCTGGATCCATCCAGACTCTCCAAATCAACGTCGGCAAGGTCTGCAACCAAACCTGCGCCCACTGTCATGTCGACGCCGGGCCTGACCGGCGCGAATCCATGTCTCGCGAAATCGCGGAACTCTGCATCGACGCCGTGCGCGCCGCCAGAATCCCCATTGTGGACATCACTGGCGGAGCGCCCGAATTGAACCCCCATTTCCGTTGGCTCGTCGAACAAGCCCGTGCACTTGGCGCTCATATCATTGACCGTTGCAATCTGTCCATCCTTCTGGTGCCCTCGCAGGCGGATCTGATCGATTTTCTTGCGCAAAACCGCGTCGAAATCGTCGCCAGCCTGCCGTGTTATCTCGAAGAAAATGTCGACCGCCAGCGTGGGGAAGGTGTGTATGTAAAGTCTATTGAAGCGCTGCAGCGCCTCAATGCCGCAGGTTATGGGCGTCTGCCGCATCTCACGCTGAATCTGGTTTACAACCCTGTGGGGCCTTCGCTTCCGCCACCGCAAGCGGCTTTGGAAGCGGACTACAAGCGCGAACTGGCCGCGCGCTACGGGATCGTTTTCCACTCGCTCTATACGATCACAAACATGCCGATTGCGCGCTTTCTCGATTCGCTGATGCAGGCGGGACGGCATGAAGAGTACATTGAGAAGCTCGCGGGAGCCTACAATGAGACGGCTGCGCGCAACGTCATGTGCCGTTCGATGGTCTCGGTTGGCTGGGACGGCGTGCTGTACGATTGCGATTTCAATCAGATGTTGGAGCTACCGGTGAACCATGGCTCACCGGCGCATATCCGCGGGTTTGTGGCGGAAAAGCTGGCGAATCGAGAGATTGTGGTTGGGTCGCATTGCTATGGATGCACTGCCGGGGCTGGCTCCAGTTGCGGCGGCGAAGTGGCGGCCTGAGGGCTCATCGTCCAATCCGGGTCATCGCCCGGTCCGCCGCTTGCACGCCGCGAAACTGCGCTTCTTCGAAAATCGAAAAGCCGCTGAGATCGGAGTTTGCGTAGAAGAGCCCCGGCTCGCCTTGGATCCAACGCCGCCGCTCTGGCGAGTTCAGGAACCCCGGCACGGGCCGCGCCATCGCATGTCCCAACCGCATGATGTCCACCCGGCTCACGCATTGCCGGATATCCGGATGTGCCTTCGATAGATCGCGCAAGATCAGTTCCCGCCAATAGCCCCAGTCTTTTTCCAAGAGGATCTTGCGATACTCCGCAGGACTCTTGTCCACCAGCGCCCAATAGTACGTCCACACAGACTGTTTCTGCACAGTCTTCAGGTTCATGTGCGTGGCGGTGACGTAACCAAGCGACGGCGAGTCATAGATGACGTTGTCCCAGGCGAGATCGCCGACGCGATCGGGCATGCGGTCAAGTGTGAGATTGGCGGTGATCCAAGGCGAGTACGTGAATCCACAATGAGGCGGTGCGCCCTCGACAACATAGGACCCAACAAACGTCGGTGCGGCCCAGATCACGGTATCTGCGAGGTAGGCGGCCTGCTCGGTCCAGACCTTCCACTTCGCGCCTTCGTGCGACACGCGGTACACCGGCGCGGATGCCGTCAGGAATCGCGAGAGCTTCTCTTTGAGGCGCTCCACCAACCATCCGTTGCCTTCCGGCCAGGTCAGCGGACCTTTCTCATCCGGCTCGCGGCTGGCGAACTCATGGATACCCGCCCAAGCTGAAGTCGTGTCAATCGAAGCTCCATAATCATCGCGGCACGAGTAGTTGACGTACCATTCGAGATACGGCGAATCGAACTTTTCACGGCGCATCCACTCGCGGATCGTGATGTTGTCCAGGGGTGACGTACGCGGGGCAGTGGCTTCGAAAGGCTTCGTGAACTGACCCGTCGCACGCAACTCGTGCATGCGCTGTTCGAAGCGATTGTATTGCTCATGGTCTTTGCCGGTGGCACCGATTTCGGGCTCGACGCCATCCTGCCAACGGCCGTGGATGTAGAGCCGTTCCTGCGGTGAGAAGCAGAGGTGCCGCTCTTCCCAAACGCCGTCTTTGATCAAGCCGAGTTCGTTGCAGAGTTCGCGCACCAGGGCGGATTCGCGATTTGCCACCGGCAGATAATGTGCCGCCCACGGATAGCGCGAGACTTCGTTTTCACCCCAGCGCGCGTTGCCGCCAATCTGCTGTTCCATTTCCAGCAGCACGAAATCGCGGAAGCCGCGTTTGTTGAGCCGCCAAGCGGCGGAAAGTCCTGCACAGCCGCCTCCGACGATCACTACGGGAACTTTGCGGATTTCCTTGGGCACGGCGAAGGGATGTTTGTCGCGGAGCTTGTGTCCGAGTGGGAAGCCGTCGTTGACGAAGCCTCCGGCGATGGGGCGATCAGCGGCCTTGACTGTGAGTCCAATCAGGCCAGCGGAGACGAAGCGGCGACGGTTCATACGCGTACTTATTTTGAGTAACACGGAGAGCTGCCTCGTCGAGCTTCAACGTTTCGGGGATCCGCTGACATCCACCCGCAGCGACGCGGTCGCAACTTCTTTTCATCAGGCCGCAACGCGCGTTCAAGATCCGGCAAATTGGGGTGGTGTGAAACGTTTCCAACCGTTTTGCGCTTGTGAGCTAGAGGGATCGGACACCGGATTCCGTTTTAAAAATGGCGACATCGAATAGGAGCTACCTTTGCCGTGGGGCATCGGGATCATGATTTATGCGCTCGACTTGCCCATCCAAACGAAGGGAAAGCAGTTGTGCGGTGGCATGGTCTACGCCGCGCCGGACTTCTTTCACGGTGCCAAAAACATCCCTGTTCACACCGCGCCTCCAGCCGTGGGTACTTCGTTGAACAACTACAGCTACAACCGTCAGGTGTCTGCCCACATCCTAGCGAAATCGAAAAGCTCCGCAAGGCGGTGTCGATCGGGCCGTGCCGATGTGTATCGCGCGGAACGGCCATTCAGGGCATCGTCTGCTCGCCCTGGGGGCCACCGGTGACGACAACAACCTCATCATCAAGGCCTACGAACCGGCGGTTCCGGACGTTACCAGCACGCTGACTGGAAACCCATTGAGCGGGTACGTCAACAACCAGAATGGCGACAGATTCTACGGCTTCTTTGTCGACGACAGCTATTCGCGATCAACTCCGAGCGAGATCGCCGCTCCAGATCCGGAAATTGCTGTCGAAGGCGAATGGCGTTGCTGCACCGCGTCTAAGCCGCAGCCTACTACGGCTTCGGTTCCGTATACCCCAACAGGAACTTGCGCCGATTCTCAACGAACGTCTTCATGCTCATCGCAGGAGCCCCGCCCGGACCTCCACGTCCAAAACCTTGTTCTTCCTCGCGATCCACCGTCAATCCCGCCGTGAACGCTTCCGTCGAATCCAGCTTGCGGGTATCGGTCTTCACATCCTCCGCGATCAACTCCTGATACTTCGCCGCCATCGGACCCAACTTTTCCCACGACATCCAATCCCGCGCGATCGTCTTCATGTTCGCCAGATACTTCGCCCGCAGTGCCGGAACCGCCAGCAGCCTACCGATCAGTACTTTTTTCGCATCCTGCGACCCCGCGAAGGGATCCAGATCCCAACCCTTGCCCATGCTCTGGCCACGCATCCCTGGGCCACCTTCCGGCGTGCGGATAGTCTCATTCGAATCGTGCGGAATCACATGAAACTTGCCTTTCGCATCGAGATAGATCGTGTAGTCGCTTGCCCGGATCCAGTATCCATCGCTGTTGATGAAGGCCTTTTCCAACGCGAGGAACCACAATGCGCCATCGACGTCGAACACCGGTTCCAGCGCCTTCCGCAGTTGATCGAGCGGCGTTTCGGTCAGGGTTTTGGTGAGCTTGATCAGCGCAGCCCAGTCCTTCGGATCATCCTTCGACCTGATGTCGTAGATCTTCTTGTAAGGCGCGGGATCCTCGCCGAGATACGAGAGTCCGCCTTGGCCCATGGGGCTACCGCTCACCTTCCAGCGCGCGCCTTTCGACTCGCCGAACGTCTCTTTCACGAACTCGCTGTTGAACTGTTGCTGGCTCGGATAAATACCCCAGCTTTCGCCGTTGATCACCACGCGCATGAAGTTGGCTTTCGGCGCCGGGATGTACTTGCGCGCGATGTCGAGATACATCACCGTGCGCAGAAGTGTCGGATCACCGTGCGAGTTCAACAGATTCAGAGTCTTGTATCCGCAGAGCCGCTGCTCTTTGTTGATGTAGTCCATTGAAAGGTTCAGAGAACGCTTGCGCCCGGCGGAAACCATCATGAACGACGACGCGCCGCGAAAGTGTACGCCAACGCCCTTGTAAATCTTGCCATCGACACGCAGCGTTGCGGGAACCTCAACATCGGTGTTGTTGAAGTCGGCCATTTCCGCCTCCCAATCGGGGTTCTCAAACTCGAGGAAGAGCGTCCGCAGCACCGTTGAATCGTAGAGCGATTCGTTGCCGTAGTTTTTGACTTGTTCGGGCGTGAGCTTGGGACCTGGTTGCGGGGGAGTGGCGTCGCCACCGCCGCCAAAAGGTCCGCGACGGCCGCCGCTACCGAAGCCTCGGCGCGGCGTCTTGGCCAGATGCTCCCGCGCAGCCTTGCGCTCCGCGGCGTCGAGGCGGCCGTCGCCGTCCTTGTCGAAATCCTTGACGAGCTTCGTGATCGCGCCGGGGTTGAAGCCACCGGGAGGTCCGCCCCGGCCCCCGGGCCCGCCGCCGGGCGGAAATCCGGGAGGCTGGGCGAACGCCGCGCCGAAAGCGCAGATGAGCAAAAACGTGAGCTTCATTTCGAGGGCTCCTCTTCCACATCGCGGTGCAGAAGCTTCACTTCCTGAACGCCTTCGATGCGATTCAATACGCGGATCAGTTCCTGCGGGGCTTCGCCTTCGCGCAGAGCAACCGAAAAGCAGTGATCGACGCATGCGCCTTGTTTGGTGGTGCGCAGTGCGGCGATACGACGGCTGGAGACATAGCGATCGATGATGGCACCGGCGGTCATTTCGAGGTCAAAGTCCGCAGTGGCCCGCACGATCAATCGATAGTCATAGGAGGTGATCGTCTGCTCCACAGCGCCAGGACGCTTCGAAAGCAGATACGCAGTGGCACCGATCACACTCACCCCCGCCAACGCAGCCCACGGAGCTTGCGCTCCCACCGCCATGCCGACGGCGACGGCAAAGATCACAAAGGCCGTATCGCGCGTGTCCCGAACAACGGTTCGAAACCGGACAATCGACAACGCGCCAACCAGACTGAAAGCGCGCGCGACATTGTCGCCAATCACTTGCGTGACCATTGCGATCAATCCGGCCAGCAGAACGAGCGTGGCCTGCAGTGGGATGCCGCTTTCGCGACTTCCACCAGTGGATCGGGCGTGGATCCAGGCGACGACGCCTCCCAACAGCACGGCTGCGAGGATTCGGAGAAAAATGGCAGCCGGTGGCACGTTGAGAAGCGACTCGCCATAGGCGCTTGCGAAGAGTTCACGCACAGCTTGTCTCCTGCTTTGCGAGCGCCGTTGCCGCCAGACGGAACTTCGATACGCGCTGCGGCTCCAGGTCCAACTGTTTCGTGAGGTCGCGAAACAGTTCCGGCATCGCGCGGCGGAACTTCAACTCAAGAATCATTTCCTGCTTATCGAACAAGGGCGTCGCTTGTGCATCGCGGAATGCGATCGAATCGATCGGGACGCCCGACAGATGACGGACGAGAGTCAACCGGATCGGACCCTGATTGGTCATCAGTTCCCGCGCGGTGCGTTGGTAAGAGATCTGCCAGGCAGGGCGTAGATCGCGGGCACGTAGCCGCCGTTCGAACCAGTGGGCTTCGGGCAACTGCGAGAGTTCGTCCAGGCTAGCCAGACCAACGATCGAACGCCGTTTCACCACCACTCGATCGGTGCGCAGTTTGCGCTCGACGAAAACGCTCGAAGACTCGCCATAACGGCGGATGCGGTATTTTGCCCGTCCAAACGATCCATCGCGGCGAAACACGCGCGAATCGGCGGTGTCAAAGTAGAGACTGGTGACACGATACTGCGCACCATGAGGGTCGGCCGAAAGCCAGCGCAAGGCCCAGCGTTCAATCTCCGAACCTTGTTCCGGCGTCGCTATGAACTTCAGTTCGGACGCATATTCTCGTGTTTCGCAGCTGTCCACTGCCTTCAACGATACATCGAATGGAGACCGGCAATTGCTAAGGTTTTGCAAAATCGTTACAACGCAGCAATTCTGTAACGATGGCTGTGGATTCGTTCCGTTGGCGGAACCGAAGTTCCGAAGCGACTATTTCCGCATCAGCACGGTGATCGTAGACTGTGGCGCACGCGACCGGGCAACCATCCGGACAAAGTCCACCTGGCGGCCATCGGCAAAGTCCAACAGACGGTAGGTTCCATCCTCAAGCGGCGATTCGTTGAAGTCCACCACCTGTGTCTGGCCGTTGTTGAAGGTGACCTCGGCAAAGTCCACCTGCACGCGTCCGGCGACGCGGAAGTAGAGGGCTTCTCCGCGGTTGTTCACTGTATAGAAGGTATCCACCCAGTCTTCGCGGCGGCGGAACGTCTCGCTGTCTTCCCATACCATCCGGTCGCGCGGAGGCAAAGCCACCACGGCGCGGGTCCAGACGACTGAAGGCGCATACACGACTTTGGTTCGCACCACCGGCGCTGGTCTGCGGACAATCACGGTGCGAGCGGGTCTGCGCAGCGGGTGCCCTGCACCTAAATTCACGTTCACACGGACCGCAGCCGTGGCGATGCTCGCGACTGCGAGTGCGACGAGCACGATTTTTCGACGATTGATCATTTTGAAGAGTCTCCTGCTGGCTCTAACACATTATGCGCAAAGTCGTTTCGTTCGCGATCATGAATGTTCTCTCACTCTTCCACATCAGCGTGTGGAGAGAATCCGCTACACGAATGAAACTGTTCGTTTTAGGTTTTCCTGCTTTCGAAGTCAAGGTTCTAAGAATGTGGATCGTATGGTCCGCATGCAAACCTGATGTCGCAAGAACGTTGTCGATCCGCGATGCAGTGCTCCGGTGGGTCTTCACTGGATCGCTTTTGCACCGCGGGATGCGAATGCTATTGTTTCGCCGGGATCTCACAGGGCTGCGCGCAGGCTGCGCGGAAGATGCAGATCTTTCGGGCGGCCGTGTTCCGCCAGTTCGAAGCCGTGCGCCTCAACGAAAAGACTCGCAAACAGCCTGTTGTTTTGAACGTAGATGCCTTTGAGGAGAAGATCCACATTCTGCTGCCGCAGGGTTTCAAGGTGGACGAGATCCCCGATGCGGTGACGGTCAATAGCGAGTACCGCAACTATCAGGCCGGGTGGGCTTCGGAACTGGGCTCGGTCACCTTCACACGCAAGCTGGAAGTCCCGCCGCGGACGGTTCCCGCTGCACAATATACGCAGCTCAAGAAGTTTCTCGACACGGTGTATGGGTCAAGCAATCAGCCCGTGGTCCTGATGCGCTGAGTGCTTTCCGATCTCGTGCGAAACACGATTCTGGTGTCGCGCGAAGCACGATTCTGGTGTCGCGCGGAGCATGATTCTGATATCGTGTTGACATGACGAATTCTATCTCTAGGCGGTCGTTCTTGGCGGCGGCAGCCGCCACGGCTCCGTTGGCACTAGCCGCGAAAAAATCGAAAATTCCCGTAGGACTCGAACTCTATTCTGTCCGCAACGAACTCACCAAAGATCTCATGGGCACGGTCAAGGCCGTCGGCAAGATGGGCTATCAGGGCGTCGAATTCTACTCGCCCTATTTCGCCTGGAAGGTCGATCAGGCAAAGGAAATGCGCAAGCTGCTCGACGATCTCGGCATGAAGTGCCTTTCCACCCACAACGGTGCAAACGCCTTCACACCTGAAGGACTCAACCACGCCCTCGAACTCAACACCATCCTCGGTTCGCGCTTTGTCGTCATGGCCAGCGCCGGACGCGTGCAAGGTCTAGACGGCTGGAAGAAAGTCGGCGAGACGCTCGAGAGCGCAGTGGCGAAGTTGAAGCCCGCCGGTATGCTGCCGGGCTTCCACAACCATCAGTTGGAATTCCGCCTGCTCGACGGCAAGCGTCCGTTGGAAGTGATCGCCGCCAACAGTAGCAAGGATGTCGTGCTGCAACTTGACGTCGGCACGTGTGTGGAAGTGGGTGTGGATCCGATGGGTTGGATCAAGCAGAACGCGGGTCGGATCAAGTCGATTCACTGCAAAGACTGGTCGCAGGAAAAGGGGTACAAAGCTCTCTTCAACGAGGGTGCGTCGCCTTGGGCCGAGATCTTCAAGACCGCGGAGAAAGTGGGTGGCGTCGAGCATTACCTTATCGAACAGGAAGGCAGCGACTTCACCCCGTTCGAGACCGCGCAGAAGTGTCTCGACAATTTCAAGCAACTGCGCAGCGGCAAAAAGAAAAAGTCCTAGCGCTATTGTTTGCGTGGCGCATTGATCTGCACCAGATCGGTTTTCTTCGAAGGCGGGATCAGCAGCTTCTTCGCGATTCCGCCCCTCGACAGATTCACAAACCGCTCCACCATCGGCAATAACTTGCGCACCCACTTACCGTGGAACAACAAACTGCCCGCCACCAAGATCGGATGCGGGATCGTGGTGAAGCACTTCGCGCACATCTCGATCTCGCCCGCCCTGCCCTGTTTATGCATCCGCCGCAGGTGGCGCATCGCCGGACCATCGTAAATCTCACGCAGCGGCCGCTCTCCGATACGACCTACCGGAGCCCCATCCAACATATAGCTCTGACAGCACGGATAGACGTCGCCGTTGTGCTTCACATACACCGGTCCGCGCCATAGGTAGTGGCACGGATGTTTCCAATCCTCGGGCGCGTGTCCACCCTCCGGCTGCAGGACATTGGTCTCGTCGTTCTTGACGCGCACTTGATCTACGCCAGGCACAGACTGCCAGAACGCCATGAAGTCTTCGACCTCATTCCAATTCTTTTCCATGCGCACCATTTGGACGACGATCTGCGTCTTGAGACCCAGTTCGTTTTTGCGTTTTGCGAAGCGCACGAAGTTGTCGCGCACCCTTTCGTACTTTGCGCCCTTGCGGTAGAACTCGAAGGATTCCTTGGTGGATCCGTCAAAGCTGAATGTGATGTGTTCCAGTTTGGAGCGCAGCAATTTTTCGGCCGCGTCACCTTCGAGCAGGACGCCATTGGTGGAAATCAGTGCGGAAACCCCATGTTTGTCGCAGTGCCCAATACGGTCGAAAATTTTTGGATCGAGTAGCGGTTCGCCTAAGCCGATCAACATCATGTGTTCGCCGGTCTCGCGCGCATCCTGAACGAGACGGTCAAACACCTCGTCTTCCATGTCTTCTTTTGGCTGTTTGTGCGTCTCACGCGGGCACATCGGGCAATAGAGATTGCACTTGGCGGTGGTTTCGACGATGTACTCGACAGGCAAGCCGCCTGTAGTCTCTTTCTTCAGCAAATAGGACCACAGCAGCTTGGCACGATTGATGGCTCGCATGAATGTTTGTGCCGTTTTCATTGTAACGGTGCATCCTATAGGAAGTGGAAATCCGTGTTCGATGTTTGAATGATGCCCCGGTGCGGCGCGACGCCAGGTATGTGCTCTATTGGAGCCAGATGAATCGCCGCGTGGAATGCAACCACGCTCTCGCACATGCGATCGAGTTGGCGAACTCCTTGAGGCTGCCGGTGCTCTTTTACGAAGCGCTGGGATGTACTTACAAATACGCGAACGACCGGTTGCACGCGTTCGTTCTCGAGGCTGTTCCGGAAACGCAGAAGCGCGCTCGTGCGGCGGGTTTAGGTTATGTGTTCCATCTGCGCAAGCGCACCTCGGATGCGAATAACATCCTTTACCGGCTCGCCGCCGAGGCCGCCGTTGTGGTGACGGATGACTATCCGACGTTCATCGCGCCGCTGCATAACGCCTCGGTTCCGGCGAAAATCGGAATTCCCTATTTCGCGGTGGATTCGAGCTGTATCGTGCCCATGAATCTGATGGAAAAGCGCGAGTACGCGGCTTATACGATTCGCCCGAAGATCAAGAAGCTGCTGCCCCGGTTCCTGCAGCGGTTCGACATGCCGGTCGTGAAAACACGGTGGAAACTGGACGTACCGGCGGACATGCACACCGAAGTGGACGATGTCACTGCCCTGGTGGCTGCGTGTGAGATCGATCATTCTGTGAAACCTTCTACCGTTTTCCGCGGGGGACGCACGAACGTGGAGGCCGCCTTAAAGCACTTCGTAGAACAGAATTTGCGGCGCTATGCGGAAGGCCGCAACGAACCGTCGAAGCATGTCACTTCGGATATGAGTCCGTATCTGCACTTCGGGCAGATTGCTGCTCTGGAAGTTGCGATGGCAGTGAAGGAGTACGCCGAAGAGAACAAGCTGATCGCTGACGAGTATCTTGAGGAACTGATCGTGCGCCGGGAGTTGGCGTTCAATTTCGCGAAGTTCAGCAGCGATCCGGAATCATTCGCGAACCTGCCGGATTGGGCGCGGAAGACCTTGAATTCGCATGCGGCGGATCGTCGCGAGCCAGTCTACACGCGCGAGCAATTCGAAACGGCGCGGACACACGACGCCTTGTGGAATGCCACGCAAAAAGAGATGCTGTTTCGGGGCAAGATCCACGGTTACTACCGCATGTACTGGGGCAAGAAGATCATAGAATGGTCTCCAACGTGCCAGGATGCTTTGGAGACGATGATTTACTTGCATGATCGTTATGCGTTGGATGGCCGCGACCCGGCCACTTACACGAATATCCTATGGTGTTTCGGCATGCATGACCGCCCGTGGACGGAGCGGCCGGTTTTTGGAATGATTCGTTGGATGTCGCTTGACGGCATGAAGCGGAAAACAGACGTGGATTCGTATTTGCGTGAGATCGGCTATATTGAAGCCACCGGGAAGGATTTGCATCGGATCGTATGAACATTACATTGACGGGGGCATCTGGTTTCATCGGCGGACCGCTGATTGAGAAACTGAAGGCCAAGGGACACAACCTGCGGATGCTGGGGCGCCGCGATAGCGGCGCGGAAAATTTTTTGAAGTGGGATTCCATTTCAGATCCTTTTCCCGCCGCGGCTGTGGAGGGCACCGACGCCATAATCCACCTGGCCGGCGAACCCGTGGCGCAACGTTGGAACGCGGACGTCAAAAAGCGCATCCGCGATAGCCGTGTGAATGGAACCCGTGCGCTGGTCGCGGCGATTGGTAAGGCTACGGTACGCCCAAAGATGCTGATCGCGGCTTCGGCGATCGGCTTCTATGGCGACCGTGGGGTCGACCAGTTGGATGAGATGTCGAAGCCCGGCACCGGTTTTCTTCCAGAAGTTTGCGTGGAGTGGGAACAGGCAGCGATGGAGGCTCGCAAACTAGGCATGCGCGTCGTCCTGTTGCGTATCGGTATCGTTTTGCACGAAAGCGGTGGCGCTCTGAAGACAATGTTGCCGTTCTTCCGTATGGGACTCGGAGGTCCGGTCGGTAACGGGTGCCAGTGGATGTCATGGATCTATCGCGATGACTTGGTCGCGATGCTGCTCTGGGCACTTGAGAATGATAGCGTTTCGGGTGCGATCAACGGAGTCGCCCCGGAACCTGTCCGCAATGTCGATTTCGGCCACGCTTTGGGAGAAGTTTTGAATCGTCCGGCGGTTTTGCCTGCGCCGGAATTCGCGCTGCGGCTTCTCTATGGTGAGATGGCAAGTGTGGTGCTAGCCTCCCAAAAAGTGTATCCACGCGTCCCCATAGCCAAGGGTTTTGTATTTCAGTATCCGGAGTTGAAGGGTGCCCTGCGAGCGTCTGTTGCATGATTCTGACGAGCCTGCAGAGCCCGGTGTTGAAGAAGATCCGCAAGGCGATTGCTCAAGGTGGCTTGACGGACGATGGCTTGGCTGTCACTGAGGGTCTGAACTTGGTGTTCGAGGCAATGCAAAGCGGCTGCAGGATCGAACGCGTGTTAGCAGTGGAAGGCCTCGAGGTGGACGAAGAATTAGGCGAGGTCACTGAGGTTTCCGCGGCGATTTTCCGCGAGATCAAAGGCACCGAGCACAGCCAGGGTATCCTCGCGTTGGTGGAGGCCCCGATTTGGACACTGCGTCAGGTCGAGAAGAACTTGGTTTTAGTGCTAGACGGCATCCAGGACCCTGGCAACGCGGGCACCATCATTCGCACGGCGGAGGCCTTTGGAGCGACCGCCGTGGTGATGTTGAAGGGCTGCGTCGATCCGTGGAATCCGAAGTGCCTGAGGGCTTCCGCCGGGTCGCTTTTCCGTATGCCGGTAGTGGCGGGTGTTTCGGATCTGACGGAGTTGTCCGATCTGGCCTGGTACGAAGCAAGTGGGCGCGGCGATACTACTATTGATGTCGTTGATTGGAGCAAACCCTCTTTGGTGGTGATTGGGAACGAAGGCAGGGGTGTGAGTCCTGAAGTGGCCGCTTTGTGCCAGGCGGTGAGGATTCCTACTTTGAACGTGGAATCCCTGAATGCCTCGGTGGCGGCTGCTGTTATCCTGTACGAAGCGCTGCGGTCGAAGCGGAATACTCTTATTGGTTCTTAAGAGAATGACCTTCTATCTTTACCGAATTGATAGGTCCTGTGGGAACAGTGGGTAAGCTGGTAACTGGCTTTTTATCGGTTGTTTGAGAGAAACAGCTTCTGTTGGATTAGGTGTTGTAGAACCCCCACGGAGTAAGGATTTCTCTTTACCCGCACAGGGGTGCACAGTGAGAAAAGGCGATGGTGTGTGGATATCAATCGGTTCTGAAGGACTTAGCCGTTGGAAAGACCGTTGAATCCTGTTTGGTAGCGCCCTTTGTTCGCCCTTGTCGACGGGGTGTGAGTGAGGTGTGGATATCTACTACGATAGTAGAAGGTTCATTGAGGATCCTATGTGGAAAGCGGCTTTCGCCTGTGAAGGTCCAAGCCGCTTGCGACGTTAGGCGCGGGGCGCGCGCAGGTGTTTGTTAAAGAACCCGACCGTTCGTGACCAGGCATCACAAGCTGATTCGGCGTTGTAGGCGGCACCGGTATCGTTATGAAATGCGTGACCGACACCCTGATAGATGTTGATGCCGAATGCCTTCTGGCGGGTGATCATTTCGGTGATGATCGGAGCCATACGGAGAGTGAGTGCACGGTCGGTTTCGGCGTATATAGCCAGTACCGGGGTCTGTATTGTGGCGAGAGCCTCCACCGTTGGAGGTGCCCCGTAGAAGGGAACAGCGGCTTTGAGTTCAGGGACGTTGACGATGAGGTCCCAAGTATTGCCGCCACCGGCACAGAATCCGAAAACGCCGATGCGGTCGAATACGACACGGTCGCTGTTCTTCAGATAGTCAAGCGCTGCGATGAGGTCCAGGCGGCGTTGTTCGACGGTCGTCCTGCCATAGGCTGCGGTTTGCTGTGTTGGTTCCGGGAAAGCCTGAACACCACCTTGCCGGGAGAGGAGATCGACTCCGACAGCCACAAATCCGGCGCGCGCGGTGCGACGGGTGACGTCGCGTATGTGTTCGACCAATCCTCGGTTCTCGTGAATCACGATGACCCCGGGCTGGGGTTCGGTCATATCTTTGGGATATGCGAGATGCGCCATCAGCTTCGCACCATCGCTGGCTATGAATTCGACATCCTGTACAACGATGTCTTCGGCGTCGACCGGGACCTTGATGCCAGCGGGACAGGGGCTGGGCTGGGCCTTTAGTTCTTCGAATCCGCCAAGGGCGACTGTGGCGGCGGCCATGCTGCCGGTATACTTGGCAACACGCTTCCATAACTCCCGGCGCCCGAAAGCGCCATCGACATACAGGTGAACCAGTTGGTGTACCGGATCGTCATTTTCGTACATGGGTTTAGACCTCCTAGGAATACGTGATACGAATCCTATCACAAGGAGATGATGGCGGGAAGGCTAGGTGTGGCAAAAATTACGAAGAAGAGACCCGAACCCTTTTGTACTACTTAAAACCCCTAAGGGCGCCGGAGAGGGTTGCTTCAGGGGTCTTAATGAGGTTAGTCTCGCTTTGGTGGGAGTTGACCTCCCCGGCTTAATTCCAATCTTAGTATATGAGATTTGGAATTGCAAGACCTTTTTACAGAATTTCACAGATCGAAACATTAAGAAACGTTAGCGTGCCCAACTTCGTCTCTTTCGGAGAGACCCTTCAAGGGGTTACAATGAAAACTGGAGATTCAGCCAATGCTTACCGGCTCCACCCCACGCGTTCCGGCGGCCTCTACCAAAGATAGCCTGACGACTGTAGCAGATGCCGATGGTCTTAGTTTAGAAGGCCTTACACCGGAATTTCTGATTCAAGCTTTGCGGTTGATGGTCACAAGCCGCCGCATTGACGATCGTGAGATTCTTCTCAAGCGACAGAATCGCGTTTACTTTCAAGTGAGTGCGGCCGGTCACGAAGCGATCCAAGTCGCTACCGGATTGCACATTCGTGCTGGGAAAGATTGGTTGTACCCCTACTATCGGGATCGCGCCTTGTGTCTTACCCTTGGTGTTTCCGCCCACGACATGCTTTTGGGATCGGTCGGCGCAGCCGATGACCCGGCCTCCGGCGGACGCCAAATGCCCTCTCATTGGAGTTCTCCAAATCTTCATATAGTCACAGCTTCTTCACCGACGGGTACGCAGTTTGTCCAAGCCATGGGCTGCGCATCTGGAGGACGCTACATTGAACCCTCCTCAGACGAAGTCACTGTAGTCTGCACCGGCGACGGGGCCACCAGCGAAGGCGAGTTTTGGGAGATGATGAACATCCTCTGCCTGGAAAAGCTGCCCGTGCTGGTTTTAGTGGAAGACAACAACTACGCGATTTCTGTCCCGGTGGAACGGCAAACGGCCGGCGGTAGTATTTCCGCTCTGTTAGCGGGATTTCCAAACCTCCTACGGATCGAGGTGGATGGCACCGATTTCCTTCGGTCCTACAGCGCGGTTGGACGTGCGATGGAGCACATACGCTCCGGTCGCGGACCAGCCATCGTCCATGCTCACTGCATCCGCCCCTATTCTCATTCCCTGTCCGACGACGAAGTTCTGTACAAATCGGCGGCCGAGCGCAAGGCGGAAGCCGCGCGGGATCCGCTTTCCACCTTTCCGGATTTTCTGATGGCCAACGGCCTCCTGCATCCGGCTACTTGGTCGCGTTTGAATCGCGAGATTGAGGCCGAAGTGCAGGACGCGTCCGACCGCGTGCTGAAGGCTATTCCAGCTCCTGCTGCTTCGGTGATGCAGTATCTCTATTCGGAAAGCATCGACCCGACGTCGAATGATTTCGATACGCCCGCCCGGTCGAGCGGCGATCCGCGGACGATGGTGGATTCGATCAACCTGACGCTGCATGAAGAGATGCAACGGGACCCCCGGGTAGTGGTCTTCGGTGAGGATGTCGCGGACTGCAGCCGTGAAGAAGTCTTGAAGGAAGTGAAAGGCAAGGGAGGCGTCTTCAAGGCGACCCACGGCCTGCAATCGCGCTTCGGTTCGCGCCGCTGCTTCAATTCGACTTTGGCCGAGGCTGCCATTCTTGGCCGGTCGATCGGTATGGCTACACGTGGGTTGAAGCCGGTAGCGGAAATCCAGTTCTTCGATTACATCTGGCCCGCAATGATGCAGATCCGTGACGAGATGGCGACGATGCGTTGGCGCTCGAACAACGCATTTTCCTGCCCGGCGGTGATCCGCGTGCCGATCGGCGGATACCTCACTGGCGGCGCGGTTTACCACTCGCAGTGCGGCGAGTCGATCTTCACCCACATTCCTGGTTTGCGCGTCGTGTTCCCTTCGAATTCTCAGGATGCCTGTGGTCTGTTACGGACAGCGATCCGATGCGACGATCCTGTGCTGTTTCTCGAACACAAGAGGTTGTATCGTGAGCTCTACAATCGGGCACCGCATCCCGGGCCTGAGTATTTGATCCCCTTCGGCAAGGCGCGGTTGGTGAAGCCCGGCAAAAGCTTGACGATTGTGACGTATGGTGCGCTGGTGCAGAAGTCTCTGCAGGCGGCGACGCTGATTGAGCAGAAGAGTCCGGACACATCGATCGAGATTCTCGATCTGCGGACATTGGCACCTTACGACTGGGAAGCGATCCGTCTGTCGGTGACCAAAACCAATCGAGTAATGATCACGCATGAAGACACGATTTCATGGGGATATGGAGCTGAACTCGCCGCCCGCATCGCTGACGAACTGTTTACAGAACTGGATGCGCCGGTGGGGCGTGTGGCGGCGAAAGACACTTGGGTGGCCTATCATCCGACGCTCGAAAACGAGATCCTGCCGCAGATCGACGATCTGGTGAGGGAAGCGGAGCGGCTTCTGGCGTTCTAGTGGTTCGTCGTCCAGATCTTGGCGATCAGCGGCGAACCCATTTCTGCACTGAAGTGCAGCATGTCGGTGAACTGATTGCTGTCGCCAGTCGAATCGGTGGGAGCTGAAAGATCGACCAAAGGGGCGATTTTCGCCAAGTCTTTCCTCATAGATGCGTATTCTTCACCCAACCCGAACTGGGAGATCAAACGTGTGGCGTCGTCATGTTGCGGCAGAATCACAAATTGCAGTCGTGTCCCGTTGGCGTGAGAGTGTTCTGAGAGTTCGTGCAGGCGCGTCTTGTAGCGTACAGGATTTCGCCAGTTCCGCAACGACGCGGAATAGGTTTCGACACCTTTGTCCCAAACCATCTTTTTGCTCATGCGATCCAGTTGAAACTCATCGGAAACTACGAAGCCTAAACGCTCACGGTAGGCCTGGAGTGAGGCGTCGATGACATTGCGGTTTGAAAAGTAGAGCATCGGGTTTTGCTGGATCGTGCGGACTGTGGCAATTTCGCTGCCGACGCGGAAGTCGTTATAGGCATCGAAAGAAACGCCAATAGTGACCGAGCGCAGTTTGGTCTTTTCCGCCGCCAGCCAGTAGGCGTCGACCGTGGTTTCGAGGGTACCGCCGGGGATGGCCAGATTCGCGATGTCCTGCCCGGTATGTTGTTTGATGCGCTCGGGATGGAACAAATCCATGCGCGAGTCTCCCAACACGATGTCCGGCAACGGGTTGCTTTCGTACTTCGTGAAGCGGAAGAACGCGGGATTGACCGGTGCGGCATAGTTTGCGCGGACCGTTGCGCTGGTGATGTTGAGCGGCAAGTGAAAGAGATCGTAGGGATCGGCGATCAGGACGAGTATGCAATGCAGGAGCGGCAACACCATCAGCGGTGCCAGCCGAACGGTGAGGTCGCGTAGGAAGTCAGCGCGATCCTGTTTTGCCTGATCGGCCGGGACCTCAGAACTGGAAATAGATGAATTGGCGGACACTGTTGAAGGCTCCAAAGATAACGATTCCGATCATTGTGGCGTAGTAGACAGCCCAGCGGGTGGGGCGTGGCAGTTCCAGCAATCGATTCAGACCACCGGCGCGCCGTAGTGCTGCTTCCGCCACCGTCAGGGCCACGATGCATACGATTGCGGTGAAGAATTCCTTTGTGGGACGGTTTAGCATGACATTCGCTCGAATGTAGCCGAGGTCGTTCAAATGGGACGGTAACGTCAGCAAGTCGCGGCCGAGTCCGTTTACCACCAGTAGGGCTTCGCTGAGGTTCTTGGCTCGGAAAAAGATCCAGGCGAAAGAAATCGCGGTGAAGGTTACGATGCCGCCGATGACTTGGCGCAAGATGCCGGATCGGGTGGTTGCACGATCTTTTTGCGTGGACGGAACCCATCCGGTGACTTGTTCGAAGACAAGGTAGAGGCCGTTTAGTCCGCCCCAGATGACGTAGGTCCAACTGGCGCCGTGCCACAATCCGCTTACCAGAAAAGTCACGAGGAGATTGACGTAGCGCCGAACGCCCGGCGAACGGCTGCCGCCTAGTGGGATGTAGACGTAGTCGCGGAACCAGGTGGAAAGCGAGATATGCCATCGGCGCCAGAATTCTCCGACCGAGGTGCTGAAGTATGGCATGTCGAAGTTCTTCATCAGCTTGAAACCCATGACTTGGGCGCTGCCGAGCGCGACATCGGAGTAGCCGGAGAAGTCGCAGTAGATCTGGATTGCGAAGAAGAATGTGGCGATGATGTAAGAGATGCCGGGCCAACCTGCGGGGCTATCGTAGACGGTGTCGACAAATGGCGAGAGGCGGTCCGCGACGGCGACTTTCTTGAGCAAGCCCCAGCCCATGAGCAGCAATCCCTGACGGACGTTGGTCGTGTCATAGCGATGCCATTGGTGGAACTGGTGCAGGATGTTTTGCGGCCGCTCGATGGGCCCTGCGACCAGTTGCGGATAGAACATCACGTAGAGCGCAAAGATGCCGAGGTGGCGTTCCGCGGGCTGGTTCCGGCGGTAGACTTCGATGGTGTAGCTCAAGGATTGAAAGGTATGGAAGGAGAGTCCGATGGGCAACAGCATACTGAGGTCGGGTATCGACCAGTTGACGCCGAGCGGGATGGCGAGATCGTGGGCGGTATGGTTGAGGAAATTGTAGTACTTGAAAATCGCCAGAACCCCGACGTTGGCGACGATACTGGCGATGAGCCAGAAGCGCCGGGATTGTCCTTCTGATCGCTCAATCTTCAATCCAGCGGCATAATCGACAACGATGGTGAAGGCCAGGATCAGGATGTAGACAGGCCGGAAGACCATGTAGAAATAGCAACTGGCAAGCAGGATCCACATCCAGCGAAAGCGGGGGTGTAGAAGATAGTATCCGGCGGTGACCAGAGGAAAGAAGACGAGAAAGTCTACGGAATTGAACAGCATTTTGTCAAGGACGAAGCTGTTCCAGTATGGGCTTTGGAAGTGAGCCCGGTGGCGCTGCCGAGTGTACTAATGGGGCTAGTACCTGGCTGGACGTCAAGTTACGAGGGCGGGTGTGATTTGTGGAATGATGTTAGGTGGATCGGGGGGGTCCAGTTTCAATGGCAAAGAAGTTGCGGTGGGGAGTTTTGGGTGTCTCGAATTTTGCGGTGCGGAAGGTGATTCCGGCGTTTGCTGGTTGTGAGGATTCGGTTCTCGTGGCGATTGCCTCGCGAGAGCTGGGTAAGGCGCGAACGGCGTCGCAGGAGTTGGGCATCGAGAAGGCCTATGGTTCTTACGAGGATTTGTTGGCGGATCCAGAGATCGATGTTATTTACAACCCGTTGCCGAATCATTTGCATGTTCCCTGGACGATCCGCGCGGCCGAGGCAGGCAAACATGTGCTCTGTGAGAAGCCGATTGCTGTTTCGACCGCGGAATTGCGCGATTTGATTGCGGCTCGCGATCGTTGTGGCGTACGGATCGCTGAGGCTGTGATGGTTCGGTTTCATCCGCAGTGGCTGCGGGTGATCGAGTTGGTTCGGGGAGGTTCGATCGGTGAGGTGCGCGCTGTCTCCACGATGTTCAGCTATTTCAATCGAAAGGCGGAGAACGTTCGGAATGTATTGGCCTATGGAGGTGGTGGGTTGTATGACATTGGGTGTTACGCGATCCATGTTTCGCGATGGTTGTTTGGTAGCGAACCGGTAGGTGTTTGTGGCGCGTTGTCGAGAGATCCGGGTTTTCAGGTGGATCGTTTAGCGAGCGGATTGCTTGAGTTTCCTGAAGGACAAGCGGTTTTCGTTTGTGGCACCCAGATGGTTCCCTATCAGCGTGTGCAGATCTTTGGAACCGGGGGCCGAATTGAAGTGGAGATTCCGTTCAACGCATTGCCAGGTGAGGGCATGCGGATTTTCATCGACGATGGTTCCGATGTGAAGGGTAGTGGCATTCGTGAAGAGCGTGGGGTGGCTTGCGACCAATATACGTTGGAGCTGGACGGGTTCTCTCGAGCTGTGAAGGGAGAGATGGCGTTGGTGAATTCTCTGGAAGAGTCGTTTGGGAATACGGCTGTAATAGAAGCGATGTTTGCGTCGGCGGAGAGTGGGCGTCGGGTGGTGCCGGTGTCGCTGTGAAGTTTGTTTGGTCCAGCGATGCATCGGTTCTGGTTCGTAGCGAGCGGGCTTTGGGGTTATTTCGTGGATTGCGGCAGCGCGAGTTGGATGGCGTTACGGGGTTGTCTCCGGCGCGAGAATCCGTTATGGTTCGATTCGATCCGTTGATCCTTCGGCACGAAGATGTGAAATGCTGGATACAGTCTGTGGGTGATGTATGTTTCGTGGAAGAGGGAAAGTTGGTTGAGATTCTAACCTTATATAACGGGGATGATCTGGAGGAGTTGGCTTCTGTCTGCAGGATGAGTACTAGTGAAGTAGTATCGAGGCACTGCGGGCGTGACTACGATGCTTGGTTTCTCGGTTTTGTTCCTGGATTTGCTTACCTTGGGGAAGTAGATGAGACGATTTCGGCTCCGAGGCGGGCGGTGCCGCGGGTTCTGGTTCCCGCCGGGAGTGTGGGAATTGCTGGTAGGCAAACGGGGGTCTATCCGAGGGCTACTCCCGGTGGGTGGAATTTGATTGGTCGAACTGACGAGATAATGTTCGATGGTTCGAGTGGAAAGTCGTTGATTGAGCCGGGAGACCGTGTGAGGTTTGTGCCGTTGTGATTCGTGTGTTATCAGTGGGTTGGATGACCACCGTGCAGGATTTGGGGCGTCCTGGGTTTAGCCACTTGGGTGTGTCAGCGGCTGGGGCGGCGGATCCGGTGTCGTTTCGAGTGGCGAATCGATTGGTAGGGAATGCAGAGACGGCTCCGGCCTTGGAGATGACGCTCAAGGGGGGCCGTTTTTCGTTCGACGGGGATGTGGTTGTTGCGGTGGTGGGTGGGGAGTTCGACTGTAGTATATCGATGGGGCGTGCGGTTCTCCTTGCGGCTGGGGTTGTTTTGGATATTGGTTTTTGCCGGGCTGGTGCGAGGTGCTATTTGGCTGTTCGCGGTGGTATTGATGCGAAGTACGAGCTCGGTAGTGCGTCGACTCATGCTCTTGGCGGATTGGGACGAGTGATCGGCAAGGGGGATGTGTTGGGATTGGCTGGGCTGGTGGTGTCAGATGCGGTTAAAGGGGCTGTCACGAGATGTGTGTTACGGGATCGTGTTCGCGTGACTGCGGGTGCGGGTACCGATGATTTTGGCGGTGAGGCGGTGATGAGGTTGTTGACGGAAGAATGGACGGTGAGGGGGCAGTCGAATCGGCAGGGGATCCGGTTGGATGGTCGAGCGATTGTGGGTCGCTGCGGTGGATCGATGCAAAGTGAGGGTGTGGCTTTGGGTGCGATTCAGGTGCCTCCGAGTGGTCTGCCGGTGATTTTGTTTGTAGATTCCCAGACAACTGGCGGGTATCCAGTGATTGCGAATGTTGCATCCGTGGATATTGGGTTGGTTGGTCAGTTACGGCCTGGGTCCAGGTTTCGTTTTGAGGTGATTGGCTTTCCGGAGGCGTTGGCGCTGTTGGTTGAGCAAGAGGAGTGGATTCGTGGTTGCGTTTGATTTGAACTGCGATGTCGGTGAACTCGAAGAGTTGTTGGTTGACGGAACCCAGCAGCGGTTGATGCAGTATGCGACTTCGGTCAATGTTTGTTGCAATGCACATGCGGGTTCTGAGGATTTGATTCTTCGGACGCTCGAGATGGCGAGCGGACTTCGCGTGGGGGCGCATCCTGGGTATCCCGATCGCGTGGGTTTCGGGCGAGAGCCTTTGGTTTTGACCCACCGGGCTCTGATCGAGTGTATTCATGAGCAGTTGGTTTGGTTCAGAGATCGATGCCGTCGAGTGGGGGTCTCTGGGATCACGCATGTGAAGGCGCATGGGGCGCTGTACAATTCGGCGGTACGCGATGAGGCGATAGCGAGTGCTATTGCTGAAGCGTGCGTTGAATGGGATCCTACGGTGGTGTTGGTGGGGCTTGCCGGGAGTCAAATGTTGGAGGTTTTTCGGGAGGCTGGTTTTCGTGTGTTGGCCGAGGGATTTGCGGATCGCGTTTATGAGTCGGACGGTACGCTGCGGTCTCGCAAGTTGAGCGGTTCCATGATCGAGGATCCTGCTGCTGCTGCTGATCAGGCAGTTCGATTGTCGGCTGTGGCGGACACGATTTGTGTTCATAGCGATAGCGTGGGTGCCGTTGACATTGCGGCAGCGGTTCGGGCGCGTTTGGATGGCATGAGTAGAATGAAGAAGTGACGACATCCCCCCGCCGTTTCGATGTGATTGTTGTTGGCGCTGGCCACGCTGGTTGTGAGGCCTCGCGCGCGTGTGCGCGAATGGGCCTGAAGACTGCCATGGTTACGATGAACGCCGATCTGATTGCGCAGATGTCCTGCAATCCTGCGATCGGTGGTATTGCGAAGGGTCATCTGGTTCGGGAGATCGACGCCCTTGGTGGTGTCATGGCTGAAGTTACGGATGCTGTTGGGATTCAGTTTCGCTTGTTGAATACGAGCCGGGGTCCGGCGGTATGGTCTCCTCGGGCGCAATGTGACAAGAAGCAGTACCGAATCCGAATGAAGGAGGTTTTGGAGCAGGAGCCGAATTTGAGGATTGTTCAAGCTGAAGTGGGCGGCTTGGTTTTGCGGGACGATCCGCGTCGGGTTGAGGGTGTTGTCCTTCGCGATGGGCGAGAGTTGTTTGCGGGAGCGGTGGTGATCACAACCGGCACCTTTCTGAATGGATTGGCTCACGTTGGTGAGCAGCGATATTCGTGCGGGAGGAATGGTGAGGCTTCGGCGGATATGCTGGGGGATGGGTTGCGGTTTATGGGTTTGAATTGGACGCGACTGAAGACGGGTACTCCTCCGCGTTTGGATGCGCGATCAATCGATTGGACGCGGTTTGAGCCGCAGGAGGGTGACGCGGATCCGACGCCGTTTTCTTTTCTTACTGGCAAGATTACTCGCGAGCAGGTTCGGTGCTACATCGCTTATACAAATGAGAGGACGCACTCGTTGTTGAGGGAAGCGATACCGCGGTCGCCTTTGTACAGTGGGCAAATTGAGGGGCTTGGTCCGCGGTACTGCCCTTCGATTGAGGACAAGGTCGTTAAGTTTCCGGATAGGGTGCGTCACCAGATTTTTCTGGAGCCTGAAGGGCTGGATACCAATGAGATTTACGTAAACGGTATGTCGACGAGCATGCCGGTGGACGTCCAGGAGGCGATGGTGGCATCGGTCGATGGTCTGGAGTCGGCCGAGATGATTCGTCCAGGTTACGCGATTGAATACGATGCGATTGATCCGCGAGAGTTGGACCACAGTTTGGAGGTGAAGAAGATTCGCGGCCTGTTTCTTGCTGGACAGATTAACGGCACTTCGGGGTACGAAGAGGCTGGTTGTCAGGGTTTGGTTGCGGGGATCAATGCGGCGTTGAAGCTGCAGGGGCGGGATCCGATGGTGATTGGGCGAACCGAGGGTTATACGGGGATCCTGATTGACGATCTGATCAGCAAGGGTGCCGATGAGCCGTATCGGATGTTCACGTCTAGGGCGGAGTTTCGTTTGCATTTGCGGATTGACAATGCGGACGATCGGCTGACGCCGATGGGGCGGGCTGTGGGGTTGGTGGATGATGTGCGGTGGGAGATGTTTGAGGCGAAGCAGAGACAGAAGGCTTTGGTTCGTTTGCTGCTTGATTCGCGGCGGGTGCCTGCGGATTTGGTTACCGGGGATGATCGCCCGATGATGTCGTCTTGGTTGAGACGTCCTGAGGTTCGGATCGATCCGATTGCCTGGTTGATTGAAGAGGGACTAGGGGAGCGTGTGGTAGGTGGAGTTCTTACCACTATTGAGACCGAGATCAAGTATGAGGGATATATTCAGCAGCAGCTCCGCCAGATATCCCGGTTGAAGGACAGTGATGGCCGTCTAATTCCTGTCGCCTTCGATTTCCGAGGTATCCCAGGTTTGTCCAATGAGGTCCTTGAGAAGCTGGAACGTGTTCGGCCGGTGGATTTGGGTCAAGCGCGTCGCATCCCGGGAGTGACTCCCGCAGCCGTCGCGGTTCTCGATTGTTATCTTACTTTGCGTGGAAGCTGTTAGTTCGCCCTCGTATGTTTCACGTGGAACGTACTGAATTCTAATGAGGAACTCCCATCAAGCATGTTTCACGTGGAACATTTCGGATACGTGATAAGATCGTCTACATCGTGAGCAAGACTATAGCGATCGCGAATCAAAAGGGTGGAGTCGGGAAAACTACCACTACTATCAACCTAGCTGCCTCCCTAGCTGCAAATGACCTCAAGGTACTCCTCGTCGATATTGACCCTCAGGGTAATTCCACCACCGGACTTGGAATTCCCAAAACCCAAGAGATGGCAACAATCTACGATCTGCTGTTGGGATCGAAAGACGCTGCTGAAACCGCGCAACCTACTGAATGTCTAGGGTTAGATATCGTACCCGCCAATCAGAATCTCGTTGCCGCCAATCTCGAATTAGTCGACGAAACTGAGCGTGAGTTCAGACTAAGGGACAAGCTACTCGCGGTGAAGGACAACTATGACTTCATCCTCATCGATTGCCCCCCTGCCCTCGACCTGCTTACAATAAACGCACTGCTGGCCTCAGATTCAGTGATCATCCCAATCCAATGCGAGTTCTTTGCACTGGAAGGAGTGTCCCAACTGATGGACACCATCAAGGCCATTCGCGAATCCTTTCAGCACAACCTCGCAATTGAAGGCGTGCTGCTCACCATGTACGATGACCGCGCCAACCTGACCAAAATGGTCGCTGCCGATCTTCGTGAATTCTTTGGAGACAAGGTATTTGAGACCGTGATCCCAAGATCAATTCGCCTCGCCGAAGCTCCCAGCCACGGAAAGCCAATCATCCTCTACGATGTCCGCTCTAAGGGTGCAGAAAGCTATATTCAACTTGCCAAAGAGATTCTGGGCAATCAAAAGCAAGGAGCCATCAACCAGCATGGGACCCTCTGACAAGAAGCGCGCACTCGGCAAAGGGATCTCCGCACTCCTTCCTTCCCGCTCACCCGCCGTTCAAGCCCCACCGCCACCGCCCCCAACGGATGAAAATTCCCTCCTCCAAGTTCCGATCAATGAGATCGAACCAAGCCCCCACCAGCCTAGGCATATCTTCGACCACGCCAAGCTCGAGGAACTCGCGCAGTCCATTCGGGAAAACGGAGTAATACAACCTCTTATCCTCCGCCGTCGTGACAACAAATTCGAACTGGTCGCCGGGGAACGCCGTCTCCGCGCATCCAAACTCGCAGGACTCGCCACCGTTCCCGCCATCATTCAGAACATTGCTCCAGACCGCCTGCTAGAAGTCGCCCTCATCGAAAACATCCAGCGCGAAGATCTCAACCCCATTGAACTCGCACTGGCCTATGATCGACTCAACCGCGAAATCGGACTCACCCATGAACGAATCGGCATGCGCTGCGGCAAAGATCGAAGCTCCGTCGCGAACACAATCCGTCTCCTGCGACTACCGGAACCTGTCCAGCGAATGGTCTCCGAAGGACGCCTCCACATGGGCCAGGCTCGCGCGCTGCTTGCACTCGAAAACCCCGCAGACATGATCCGCATCGCCGAAAAATCCGTTGCCCAGCACCTTACTGCAAGGCAAGTTGAAGCGCTAGTCCGCTACTCTCAAGAGCCCGGCCGCAAGGAAGAAAAAGTCGAAACTAAACAAGATCCCAACATCAAGGCTGCTGCCGATGAACTCGAACGTACCCTCGGAACACGGGTCCGCATCGTCGAATCCAATGAGCAGCGAGGTCGAGTCGAGATCGACTACTTCTCGCAAGACGAACTCACGAGAATCTATGAGCAGATTGTGGGGAAGTAAATGGAATGGTGCCGGCGGAAGGACTCGAACCTACGACCTACGGATTATGAGACCGTCGCTCTAACCACCTGAGCTACGCCGGCAAAGGCAGAAAAGCTATCTCACTCAATAGAATAAAGCCTAACACGAGCAAAAGTCAAATTAGTAATACACCAAACACAAATAGCGTCCAGCCGACAAGCCAGACGCCAAAAGTGGAAAAACGAACTACTGGCGCTGTGATTGCGCGATCTTCGACAAAGCCAACATCAAGGCCCCGGAACCGAGGGTCTTGATCAGCGCCGGATGCTCCGCATAGATCTCGCTCAGCCTGTCCATGATCGACGGATCCTGCTGCGCCGCGGTCTCCGCCAATGACTGAATCTCTTCAGGCGAAACCTGCGACGCCTCTTCCGCGGATAACTGCCGCATATCGCCACCACCCTGCATCATCCGCCCAAGGATTCCCGCCAATCCACCCCCAGCCATCGCCGCGCCTGCACCGCCACCCATAACGGAACCGAGGATATCGCCCAACCCGCCACCGGAAGCACGTCCACCGCCACCCATAACGGAACCCAGGATATCACCCAAACCGCCTCCACCTCCCGCCTGTTGCTGACGACCACCTCCGCTCATCATCTGCTGCATGATCACCGGACCAGCAATCGACAATAGCGTATTCAACACGCTAGCCTGTTGCGATCCGCCAGAGTTGCCGAACAGACCGCCGAGCATGCTCGCGAATGGAGGCGTCTCATTCGAACGAAAAGCCTCAGCCAAACCACCGGCCAAAGCTTCCTTGGGTAACATCCCCGCCAACTGGTCAAACTGCCCTTCAACATCCATACCCTCAGGCGCTTGAGCGGTCACACCGCCTTGGCCAAACTGCTGCAAAAGTTCTGAAAGATCCATGTCCTAAATGCTCCTTGCTGAAATAAACCGGCAGCTGAACCCTGCTGCACGACGAGCGATCGCCGGCGAACTAATCGCACCATCCTCGTAGAGGATATCATCAGTTTCAGTGGAACAGTTGCACCTCCTGCTCGGCCGCGACCGCAAGTACCTCACCGTAACCGAATTCACCGACATCCTTCGCGGTATGTTGGAAGAAGTCTTCCCAGACGTCTGGATCGCCGGTGAAATTTCAGGCGCAAAAGCCCAGCCGAGCGGTCACGTGTATTTCACATTGAAAGATGGAGAAGCAACGGTTAGTTGTGTCGCCTACCGAAACGCCGTTCGCTATCTCAAATTCAAACCCCAAGACGGTGTCGCCGTACTCGCCCGTGGACGCGTGGACATCTGGCCTCCCAGCGGACGCTACCAACTCATCGTCGAAGCACTCGAACCCCAAGGCCGCGGCGCACTCCAATTCGCCTTTGAACAACTCAAGCACAAACTCACAGCCGAAGGTCTCTTCGACGAATCCCGCAAGCGCCCCATCCCGACACTCCCCCAACGCATCGGTATCGTCACCTCGCCTACCGGTGCGGTTATTCAGGACATGCTTCAAATCCTCGAACGGCGCTTTGCAGGGCTACACATCCGTCTGTTTCCCGCCGCGGTCCAAGGCGAAGGATCAGCCAGCCAGGTCTGCCGCGCCATCGAATACTTCTCAGAGTCCGGATGGGCGGACGTGATCATCGTCGCACGCGGCGGCGGATCCCTCGAAGACCTTTGGACCTTCAACGAAGAGTCCGTCGCCCGCGCGATCGCCGCGTCGGCGGTCCCAGTGATCTCCGCCATCGGACACGAGACAGATTACACCATTGCAGACTTTGTCGCCGATCTTCGCGCGCCCACTCCATCGGCTGCCGCGGATCTCGTCATCCAGTCCAAGTCGCGTCTCCAAGAACGCTTAATGCTTTTGCAAGGAAAACTCAAGCAAAACACTCAGTATCGGTTCGCCCTCGCATCGCGAAGACTAAACCAACTCGGAATCGATCGCGCCGCCAGCCTACTCAGACGCCGCATTGGACGCCTGCAACAACGCAACGACGAACTCGACTTTCAACTGCGCGATCGCATCCGAATCTCTCTACAACGCAATCAACGCAGACTCGATCAAGCGCGAGCGCAACTCCGCCGCATGGATGTCCGGCTCAAACTCGCGGACGCACGACGCCGACAGGAATCACTTCAAACTGTACTCCACCAACTCATCCAAACGAAGCTGACGCAAGCACGTACCTCCATCGAAAAACCCTCGGCGCATCTCACACAACTCAGCCCCTTGAAAATCCTCGATCGCGGCTACGCGCTCATCGTCAATCAATCCGGAGCTTTGGTGAAATCTCCGAAGGATGCTCCGCCCAAATCCAAAGTCACGCTTCGGGTTGCCCAAGGCACCCTCACCGCGCGCATCGAAAAATGACTGCTCCCAACCTTCCGTCGGAGTGAGCAGACGCGGTTTGGCAAATCACAATCGCCAACAACAAACAGAAGCGATCCACCGGAAAGTATAAAATAGGCCTCTGTGATCAGAATCTTTTTACTCTGCGCGGCCCTCGCCTCCGCCCAACCTACTGCCAACAGCTTTTCCAGGATCAACTCACGCCTCAAAGAGTTCATCGACAAGGGAACCGCCGCCGGATTCGTCACCCTCGTCGCACAGCACGGCAAGATCCTTCATCATGACGCCGTCGGCTTCACCGACATCGAAACCAAAGCGCAGCCGATGAAGACGAACAACATCTTCCAACTGCACTCGATGACCAAGCCCATCGTCTGTATGGCGGCGATGATGCTTGCCGAACAGGGCAGGCTCCACATCGACGATCCCGTGGAAATCCATCTCCCCGAATTCAGAGGTTTGCAGTGGGCAATCGAATTCAAAGACGACGAGCGAATGACCCTGCAAAAGCTGAATCGCAAGATCACAATCCGCGACCTCATGACCCACACCTCGGGAATCGTTCTCAACCCGCCCGCGGCAATCGGCGAACTCCACGGAGCATTGCACAAATCCCTCGCGGACGTTGTTCTCGTCTATGCGCAACAGCCCGTCCTCTTTCAGCCAGGAACCAAATGGTCCTATTCCAACGGAGGCATCGCCACAGTCGCGCGCATCGTCGAAGTGGTCAGCGGCATGCCTTACGAGAAGTTTCTCGAAGCCAAAATCTTCAAGCCTCTCGGCATGATCGACACCCACACCTATCCACCCAAAGAGAAGTGGAGCAGGATGCCCACCGCCTACATTCTGAAAGATGGCAAACCGCTCAAGTACACCGCCGACCCGTTGGGCGAGGGCAAGATGAAGTTCCGCGAAGGTGCCAAGTATCCGCTCCCTGAAGGCGGCCTGTATTCCACCACCAGCGATCTCTTCCGCCTCTATCAGCTCTTTTTGAACGGCGGCGAATACAACGGGTTGCGCTTGCTCTCGAAAAACTCGGTGCAACAGATGACCACCGTCCACACGGGCGATCTCAAAACCAGCCAACCCGGCGCGGGCTGGGGACTCGGCTGGTATGTCATGCAGCCCGACAGCAAACTCCTGATGCCGCCTGGCACCTTCGGCCACGGCGGACGCTACGGCACGTTCTGCTTCATCGACCCTAAGAGCAAAACCATCGGCATCTTCATGATCCATCGCGAAGGCGGTTCCGCCGAACGTATCGCATTTGCCGAAGAGGTCTTTGGACAATTACAAAAAGGAACATCGGAATGAATCGCAGGCTCTTCGGCATCACCATCGCCACTTCTGCCGCAGCGCTCGGGCAGAAGAAACCTCTCGATCTCACGGAATTTGCGCCTGAAAGCCGCTTGTCCGTCGCCCAAACGAACATAGAACGTGCGCGTTTTCCAGTAATCGACTTCCACTCGCATCTCAGTGGAGGCAAGGCCTCACCCCCTGTGGATCTGCTCAAGGTCATGGATCGTCGCAACATTCGGACCCTCGTGAACCTCACCGGAGGCTATGGTCCGAAGCTGCGCGAAGCCATCGCTAAGTTCGACAAAGCCCATCCTGGCCGCTTCATCACCTTCACCGAACCCGCATGGATGCGCGTCAACGAGGCGGGATACGAGGCCAAGCAAGTCGAGCTGATCCAACAAGCCAAGAACGACGGCGCGCGCGGTTTAAAGATCCTGAAAACTCTCGGACTCTACGCGCGCGATTCGCAAGGCAAGCTGATCAAGATCGACGATCCGCGCTTCGACCCAATGTGGGACGCATGCGGGAACCTCGGCCTGCCCGTCGCGATTCACGTCTCTGACCCCGTCGCGTTCTTCGCGCCCATCAATCGCCTGAATGAGCGCTTCGAGGAACTGAACAATCATCCAGACTGGTCGTTTCACGGCAAGGATTTTCCCAGCAATGAAGAGCTGCTCTCGGCGCGCGACCGCGTGTTCGCGAAGCACCCCAAGACAACCTTCGTCGTTCTGCACGTGGGAAACTTCGCGGAGAACCTCGCACATGTCTCGCGGATGCTCGATCGCTTTCCAAACACGCTCGTCGAACTCGGCGCGCGCATCGGCGAACTCGGACGCCAGCCCCGCACTTCGCGCAAGTTCTTTGAAAAGTATGAGGACCGCATCCTCTTCGGCACCGATGCCACACCCAATGGATTCGAGTTCCCGCAGCAGTTGTTTGGCGATGAGCTATACAAGATCTACTATCGTTTTCTCGAGACCGAAGACGAGTACTTCGACTATGCTCCCGCGCCAGTGCCTCCGCAAGGCCGTTGGCGGATCTACGGCATCGGGTTGCCGGAAGCGATTCTCGACAAGGTATATCGGAAGAATGCGATTCGCTTGCTGGGCTTGGTCTAATCTGGAAGAATGACGCAATCGACGGTGCAGTATCGCGACCAAACCACCGGTGAGGTCTTTCGCGAAAGATGCGAGCGCCGCATCCTGCACACGCCCAACCTCATGACCGTGGTCATCGACTTCAACAATGGACCTTGGGATATCGCCGACCCGATGCACTCACATCCGCACGAGCAGATCACATACATTGCGGAGGGCGAGCTTTTGTTTCTTGCAGACGGCCAGGAACCGCGCCGAATCCAGACAGGCGATCTCTTCGCGGTGCCGTCGGGACAGCCTCACTCGGTCCGGTTGCTTTCAAAATCGGCGCGCCTGATCGATAGCTTCAATCCGATCCGTGAAGACTTTCTTAAGCCTTAGGATTCGCCTCGATGATTCTCTTCACGTAACTGAAGTTGCGGCGCATGTCCGCTTCGATCCCACCCGAGGGCGAGTTCGTTTCGAGATTCGCCCAGCTACGGTAGTCCGCATCGGCCAGTGAGCGCAGCACGCGGTTGAAGTCCACTTCGCCTTCGCCCAGGTATCCCTTGTCTTTGAAATGGACCTGCGCGATGCGCTTCGACGTCAGCCAACGGATCTCTTTGTAGATATCGAAGCCGGCCTTGTGCGCATTGTAGGTGTCGTAATAAATCTTCACGGCCTTCGACTTCGTACGATCGATGATGCGCGCGTTGTCTTCCGCAGACAGAGTATTCTCGAGAGCAAGAATCACTTTGGCCTTCTCCGCCAGTGGACCGAACTCACGCAGGATATCCGCCACGCGATCTTTCTCTTGCTGTGTCTCAATCGCGCCCTGGTTGAAAAACGGCAGCAACATCACTTGCGTATCGAGAGCCTTTGTCGCTTCGATGCCTTCTGAAACCCACTGTTCCGCCAGCTTGTCGTTCTTCAGGAAATTGACATGCAGGATATCGAGGCAGGTGGCATTGATGGCGATGTCCGTTTTCATGGCCTCAGCTTGATAGAGCAACTGCGTGCGGCTATGCGTGAGCGGCAGTTTGCCGCCAACTGGCTGACGTCCGAGCGAGATCTGGATGCCTTCGAAACCGATGCGCTTCGCCATCGCTAACGCCCCGATCTGCGAAGCCATTCGCAGGTTCCAATCGGTGACGCCGACCTTGATGCCGCGGCCTTTGGCCAACGCGAAAGATGGGCCCGCAATTCCCAGAAGCAGTTGCCGACGAGTGGTGGACATTACGTGCCGATTGTAGCGAACCGCTTCATCCCTGTTGATAAGCGAGGTAGCTTTTCCACCAACGGCCGACCCGCGGCAGGGGCGGCATCGGTAGGCGGACTCACCGCAGTTTCTTCGAATGAAGATGCGCTACCAACGCCGCGGGATCATCGGTGATGATGCCGTCCACACCGGCGTCGATCAGTTTATCCCAATCGGAGGCACCGTTCGCGGTCCACGCCAGCACGCGGATTCTCGCCGCGCGCGCCTGCGCCACTTTCGCTTTGGTGACGATCGACATATGCATGCTCACCGTGCCTGTTCCGCCCGCGTCGTTAGAGACATCGAGAAAGCTGCGTCCCCGATCGGTCGCGCTTCCGGGATACAAGGCAGACAGCGGCAATGCGCTCAGCTTCCGCATCGCACGAAGCGGAGCGAAGTCGAACGATTGCACCAGCACCCGCTTTTGCAGCTTGTGTTTGTGAATCGCATCCAGCACCATCTTCGCGTAAACATCGGGCGCAGGTTGCAGTTCAGGCTTCTTCGGATCGCTCTTGATCTCAAGGTTGATCGCGAACTTCTTATACTTTTTTGCTAGCGCGAAGACTTCATCCAGAGTCGGAGGCGGCGTGTTGGGAACTCCCTTTTGCCGCGGCCAATCGGGATTCGCCACGCCGCAATCCCACTTGCGGAACTCAGCCAGCGTCATCTTGCGAATCGTGCGTTCCGCACTTGGCGAAGGATTTTTGCAGTGCTTGAGGTTCATCAATGCATCGTGCGCCACCACAACCACATTGTCTTTGGTGACCCAAGTGTCGATCTCGATGAAGTCCACGCCTTGTTGGATCGCGTACTCGTAACCTGGGATCGTGTTTTCTGGCAACACCATGCGCGCGCCGCGATGGCCGTGGACCTCGATCGCCGTCAGCACTGCAAGCAAGGTCAGCATCTAAGCGACCGCGAATCCATGTTGTTTGCGATGATGGGGACCTTCGAATTCCGAAGTCGACTTGAAGCGTTCGAAGCGTCCGTCGCCGGCCATATCCTTCACTTTGGCGAGTAGTGCCTTCTTTTCCGCAGCCGTCATCGGCTTAAAGTTGCGCGCGATGGCGATATCGGTCTTGAGATGCTCCATCGAATTGATGCCCACCACTTGCGACGCGATCGGCAAGTCCAGGCAGTAACGGTAGCACTCTTCGACGTTCAGTCCCGCTTCGTGCAAGAAGGCACCGTGCGGATAGCCGCCTCCCAAACCTTTCATGCCAATCACACCGATATTGCGTTCGATGCAGACCGGAACCACCTCTTTTTGGAAGCTTCGATAGGTCGCGTCCATCGCGTTGATGGGCATCTGCGACGTGTCCCACTTGAAGGGCTTCGCGATCATCTTCAGATGCAGGCGCGGATCTTTGTGTCCGGTGAATCCGATGAAACGAACCTTGCCGGCCTTCTTCGCTTCGAGTGCGGCCTTCATTCCGCCCTTTTCGAAAATCCAATCGGGATCGTTGTCGTAATTGATTTCGTGAAACTGCCACAGATCGAGATGATCGGTCTTCAAACGCTTAAGCGATTGCTCGAGATTGCGCATCGAACCCGCATAGTCGCGCTCGCAGTTTTTGGTCATGAGAAAGACCTTGTCGCGGCGCTTGTCCATCGCAAGCGCTTTGCCCATGATCGTTTCCGAACGCCCATCGAGATAATCCCAGGCGTTGTCGAAGAAGTTGATACCCTCGTCGATGGCCGCATGCATGATGCGGATCGCTTGCTTGTCGTCTTTCACAGCACCAATGTGCCAGCCTCCGAGGCAGAGAATGGAGACCTTCTGTTTGGTCTTTCCCAGAACGCGTTGTGGCAACCCTGTTGCCGATGAAGAAGTGGTTTCGATGGCGGGCATGTTCAGAACCTGATTTTATCGTATGTGCGTTACGCTTCCACAATGAGTCAATCGTCCGCGTGGTTCAAGTTGTTGACGCCCCTCTTCGGAATCGTGGTCGCGTTAACAGTTGCCCGCGTGAAAGGCGTATCGCTTCGCGAAGACCTCGGGTTACGCTGGCCCAGCGCTCGCCATGCCGCTGTCTGGCTTGGAACATGGGGGATTTTGCTGGTGGTTGGCGAATTCGCGATCCGCACCTTCGGCTTGGCCGATGCCGAACGCTGGGAGAATCAGGAATGGTCCGCGGTGCTCCTGCGAGCCATTCCGCTGGTGTTTCTCGGGCCAGTGCTTGAAGAACTGGCCTTCCGCGGATTTCTCTTCTTTCGCCTGTCGCCTCATACGGGTCCGCTCGCAGCGATCCTGATTCTCTCTGTCGTTTGGGCCGCGCTTCACTATCGCTATGGATTTGCGAGCGTCGCGTTGATGGCAGTGGATGGCTTGTGCCTTGGTATGGCTCGATGGCGTTCCGGATCGCTATTATTGCCCATGACGATGCACATGATTGGAAATAGCATCTCCGTTGGCCAATCCCTCACGCGATGAACATCCACGAAACCTACCACTATCCGATTCGTGCCCGCCGCGATCTATTTGACGCGCTTCAAAGCGCACCCGATGAAGTTCTTTCACGCCCGCTACCCAGTGGTTCAGCATTCCAGTGCATCAAGGATCTGCTCTTTCATCTCGTCGCCGTGGAAGATGGTTGGATTCACGAGGACATACTGCGCGTAGATCCAGTGCTGCTTGGCAATCCCGGGTTGAAAGACACAACAGCCTATGAGGATTCCCTCTGGCCACGCTGCTCGACTATTGGAAGGCGGTAGAACAAAGCACTCTCGCTTATCTCGCCACACTCACAGACCAGGAACTCAGCCGAATCGTGACAGTACATGACTCGCCAACCGAGCGTTTCACTGTGGATGGTCTGCTGTGGCACATCATGATCCACGAAATGCGGCATACCGCTCAGATCGCAATGCTGTTACGCATGCTGGACATCAAGCCTCCTTCTCTCGACCTGTTGTTTTACCTGCCACCCGCTTAGTAGACTCGTTGCATGACTCGACGAGACATCCTGCGCGCCTCGGCCCTGCTGCCTGCCGCCTCTGCCTTGCATGGGGGCTCCCAAAAAATTCTTCGCAACATGGGATCCGCGGGCCCGGGACTCACGGCCCGCATCAAAGCCATGGGCCCCAAGTGGGACATCGTCGAATACTGCCACGAAAAAGGACTCGGTGCCGCGCACACCGCGCTGCCCGCCGATCTGGATCCGGAGAAGATCAAGAAAATCCGCGATCAGGTTGAGCGTTACGACATGCGTCTCACCGTCGGCTTGCGCACCGCACGCACCGATGCCGATCTGCCCAGGTACGAGGCGGCCGTCAAAGCCTGCGCGGAGATGGGGGGACGCGTGGTCTGCGTGCACGATCCGTTTTCAGGACGCCGCTATGAACAGTTCAAGAGCGCGGCGGAATTCCACCAGTTCGACGCCATGTGCAAGGCCAACGTGCGCCGTGTGGAACCAATTCTGCGCAAGTACAAAATGCCGCTCGCGATTGAGAATCACAAAGGCTGGCGCTCGGGTGAACTTGCGGAATGGGTGAAGTCGACTAGCAGTGAGTATGTGGGCGTTTGCCTCGATCTGGTTAACAATGTCTCGTTGATCGAGACGCCGCAGCAGACCATTGATACCCTTGAGCCTTACACGATCTTTGTCAGCTTCAAAGACATTGGCGCGGACTTCTACGAAGACGGCATCCTGCTCTCTGAGGTGCCTCTCGGTGACGGCCATATGGATCTGCATGGCCTTGTGAAGCGTATGCAAAAGCGAAATCCAAAGATGCTGTTCCAGTTGGAAATGCTGACTCGCGATCCGTTGCGCGTGCCCGTGTTCACGGAACAATACTGGAAAGTTTACGACGAGAAGAGCCCTGCACCGGCTCGCGATCTCGCGATGCTAGTCGCGTGGATTCGCAATCATCCACCGAAGAAGCCGCTTCCGCGAACCTCGGGCTTAGCCCCTGAAGGCGTACTAGCGCTCGAAGATCAACTCAATCAGCAGTGCATCGATTGGGCGCGCGCGAATATGCCGACGCTCGCCTGATGAACTCGTGTCCCATCTGCCGCGCCGCGCTTCCTCTCGTCTCGTCGCTTGCTCACGCGGTGTGTCCGGCGTGCTTCGCGATCTTTGAGTTCAACGAAGGCAAATGGCAGCCAGTGCCTCCTTCGCGGCAAGCATCGGGGCCGATTCCCATCCCATTGGGAACTATGCTGCGGCTGCGCAGCACCGACCATCGAGTCGTGGGATTCGCGAGCTATAGCTATCAAGTTGAATACGGCCGCGAGCAATGGGACACTTTCGTGCGGCACGAATACACACTGACCGATCTCACCGGCGGGAACCCGCGGTTGCTCTGCTGGACGGCAAGCAACTGGTTTCTCGCGCGTCCCGTGGATGCATCCCTCATCACCATGAAAGACTGGACGGAGCTGCAATGGGAAGGCCGCGATTATCGCCGCCAACAGCCACAGACCTACACAGCCGATCGCGCATGTGGATTTCTGACCCATCCCTTTCAATGGCGAGAGTTTGTGACGATCTCTGATTTTGTTTCGGAGCGCCATATCGTCGCCAGCGAGCATCCCGGAAGAGTTCTGCGTTGGGTTGGGGAAGTCTTGGAACCCCGAGAACTACTCACCGCGTTGGCGATCCGCGAGTTTCCAGCGAACTCCCCTTACTTGACCTCGGTGGCAACCCCCGCGCAGGTGTCACCGATGGCGATGACACGAGCCGCAGCACCGATTTCAGGATGGCGTTGGGTAGGTGTTCTGTTCGCGTTTGTCGCCACGTTTGCAGTGATTGGAACCGTGGCTTATCAATACGAGCGGCGCACGAAGCCGATCGTTTCGCACTGGTTTGCCTGCGAAGCGAAGCCTGCGCAAAAGCGCGTAGAAATTCCACCTGGAGCTTCAAAGGTCGAGTTGGATCCGCATTTGGCACAAGGGGGAGTCAACTATCGGCTTCGGATCCTCAATGCCCAAGGCATGGTACTGGAATCACGCAAAGACTTTCTGGACATGAATCCCAAACGGCGGATCTTAAAGGTGGCGCTGCCTGCAGAAGCCTTCGCGGTGGATGCCACTTGCTCTGTGTCGTATGGTGTTGCAGGCTTGCCCACCTGGCCGGTCGAGCTTCGCTTCTTCCGCTAAGACGCCGTCCCCATCTTGATGACGTCCCGCAATTCGGCGAGCGATACGGGTTTCAACAGGTACTCATTCGCGCCGCTGGCCAGAACTTCGCGTCGAAAATCCATCGCGTCGTCGGTTCCGACCACAACGATGGGGATCTCGCGGCCCTGCGCGCTACGAATGCCATGCACCAGGTTCAAACCCGTATCGTCCGGCAAGCGGACACCGAGAAATACGATCTGAAATACTTCAGACCGCACGAGAAGAGCTGTTGCCCGCGCACTGTAGGCCACACGGCAGGCGATGCCACTTGCTTGCAACGCCTCGCGGACAAGGATCGCGAAGAAGGGGTCCATCTCCACGATGAGCGCAGGTAACCCGGTCACAGTAGCCACCTGACCCAAATCCCCGAACTGTGCCTCATCCGTCGGCAGCTCATAATCTACTACACGGGATTTTCAACCTAAAGTCGTCGGTACGTAGGTTGGTTTTTGACCGTAAACAAAACCTTAGCTTGAGACTGGTCCGTCCTACTATCGCCCCATCCACTATGCGAGAATGCGTCATGCACTTCTTCCGGAAAGCCTTCTTTACGATCTCACTTGCGGTCGTTCTACAGGCGCAGCCGTCCCAAAAGCAAATCGAAGTGGACCGCATTTTTTCGGCCTTCAACACCCATACGCCGGGATGCGCAGTGGGCGTCGCCAACAAGGGCGAGATCGAACTACGAGCTGGCTATGGCATGGCCGATCTTGAGCGGAACGTCGCAATCACACCTGGCACGGTGTTCGAGAGCGGATCCGTCGCCAAGCAGTTCACCGCTGCGGCGCTCATGCTGCTGGCGCAACAAGGCAACATCTCGCTCGACGACCCAATGCGCAAGCATCTTCCGGAACTGCAAGACTACGGCGCGCCGTTGACGATCCGTCAGATGATCAGCCACATTAGCGGGATCCGCGAATGGCGCCCCATCGCAGCGTTCGGAGGCTACCCGGAAGGCAAGTATGTTTATACGAACCAAGATCTGTTGCAGATGGCCGCGATGCAGAAGTCACTCAACTTCGACCCCGGCTCGAACTACAGCTACTCGAACACCGGCTACAACATCTCAACGATCCTGATTGAGCGAGTCTCGGGCAAGACTTTCCAACAGTTCACGCGCGACATGATTTTCGGACCACTCGCGATGACGCACACGCGCTGGCGAGAGGACTTTCGCGCCGTAATCCCCAACCGCGCTCTTGCCTACGGACCTTTGCAGAAAGGCGGTTGGACACAGCAGACTCCCATCGAAAACATCATCGGAGCGGGTGGTTTGCTGACGACCGTTGGCGACCTTCTCTTGTGGAACGAGAACTTCACGCACGCCAAAGTGGGAGGCGCAGATCTGGTAAAAGCGCAGCAAACTGCGGCCACGTTGAACAACGGCCGCAAGATCACGTATGCCGCGGGGCTTTCGGTCGGTGCCTTCGAAGGCATCCGTGAGGTTTCGCATAGCGGAGCAACCGGTGGCTATCGCACCTGGTTGGGACGCTATCCCGATCAAGGCGTTTCTGTGGCGGTTCTTTGCAATTCGGCGAGCGCGAATCCGACGGCTCTCGGCCACGCGACTGCGCGGCACTGGACCGGATCCGTGGCTGCGCCCAAACCCGCCCCTTATGCCACGAAACTGCAAAGCTACGAAGGTCTCTACCGCAAAATCCGCGATAATACGGTGGAAACAATGGCCATCAAGAGCGGCGAACTGCACCTCGGCACCGCGAAACTGACCCCAACCGGCGAGGGCAAGTTCATCATTGGTTCCGCGGAAAACCAGCTCAACTTCGAGCCGGCGGGGTCGAGGTTCCGCGTGCTCACTTCGACAGACGACGTTCTTTACGAACGCGTAGAACCAGCGAATCCCACGGCCGCGGAACTCGCCGTCTTCATCGGCAAGTATGCCAGCAGTGAGACCGGGACAGCGGTGACGATCACCTCTGGAACCAAGCCCGGCGAGTTGAGCATGCAGATCGCCGGCGAATCCCCGATCGCTTTGAAGCCCACATTTCGCGACGGGTTTGAGAGGGCATCGAAAGCCGCAATCCGCTTCATTCGCGATGCGGATCAAAAGGTCATCGCGATGAGCGCGGGCGAAAGCCGCGTGTGGGACCTGCGTTTCACTCGCTTAAAATGACAGTTGCAGCGTGAAGCGAAACGCGCGGCCATCGTTGAGCGTGTTGGTGATCTGCCCGAAGTTCGCGTTTGCCAGCTCAAACCCCGGATCCGCAAATTGCGGGGTGTTGAAGAAGTTGATCGACTCCGCCGTAAACTGCAGTTTCGCTTCACGCTTCAATGTCCAGGTGCGCACAAGAGACGTATTCACGTTGCGAATCGGACCCTTGCGAAACACATTGCGTCCCAGGTTGCCGGTCTGTTCTCCGAGTCTGATGTAAGTGAAAGCGCTCCGCGGCAGGAGCACTTTTGACGTATCGGGATTGCCGATCGTGCGTCCTAAAATCGATGGATCCAACAGGTTTGGGCGGTCGCCTCCATTGCCGTCGACATTGCCGAAACCAGGGCCGTCCGATCCCGTCTGCACATTGAACGGCGTCCCCGATTTCGCCAGCACTACAGCCGAAAACACCCATCCCCAATGCACATCGTAACTGCCGCGCCACAAGAAAGAGTGCGGTTGATCGAACGAGCTGCGGCTCTTGCCATCGCGCTGCGTTTCGAATTCCGATTGGCTGCGCGACAGGCGTGTGTCCTGATCGTAAGCCGTGTTTGTATAGCTGGCCGCGAGATCGAGCGACTTGCTGAACCAGTAGGATGTCTCGAAGGTGAATCCGCGCCAGCGCAGTAGTTGTAGATTGATGCGGCCCGCGTCGAGGTAGCCGCGCGATCCGTTCAACACGAGGCGCGTTTCCGCTTCATTCGGTTTGGCGCGGCGCTGATTGATGGTGGCGGTGATGAGTGGGATGCCTTCGCGCGGTTGAGCCCGGTTGAGATACCACATCACCAGAAGCTTATGCTGGCGCGACCCGATATAGCCAGCCTGCAGCTTCCAGTATTTCGAAAGGCTGGTTTCCCAAATGAAGTTGTATTGGTGCGCGTAGGGAACCACAAGATCGGGCGAAAGGATGTAGAAGTTCGGCGCGCCACCGGCGTTCGACGAGAGCGGATTGATCAGGCTGGCCGCGGGTACGGCAAACTTCGTAGATCCTGGAGGCGTCAACCGTACCTGTTGAAACGTCACTGGAAAGATCTCGCCGAAGTGGACTCCATAGTTCGCCCGCAACACGCCGAGTCGCTTCACACGATACGCCAGGCCCAGCGAAGGCGCGATGTTGTTGCAGTCGCACGGATACGGAATCGTGTTCAGTTTGTTTACTTCGGTTGGTGTGGACACAGGTTGATAACGAAGCCCCAGTGTCACTGTGAAATCTTTCGACGCCTTCCACGTGTCGCCCAAGTAGAACTGCGGTTCCCAATTGCGGAAACCGCGATGCGTATCGCCGATCGAGATGATGTACTGCGTGGGGATGCCGAGCCGAAGGTTGGCGATGGAATCGCGCCCGAAATCATTGGCGAACGAGAAGAAGCCGCGATGCGTATCGGTTTCGCGTCCATTCAACTGCCTGCGCAGGACATCGAATCCCGCAGTGAATGTGTGATTGCCGCGAACGGATCGCAACAAGCCCGCATAGCGAAACATGTTTACAGCGCGGTCGATCGGAATGCTGCCGTCGGGGCCAAGCGAGGTGAGTCCCGCAGTGCTAATGAACGAGCCAACAGCGTTGCGCTCTGGCGTGAGCAGTGAGCGGATGCGATCGAAACCCGCGGAAAGATCGGTTGTGGTTTGTGGTGTCCAATTGCGCGTGTGCGTGAGGCGCGCGCGATGCGACTTGGTATCCGTATTCGGATTCTGCCCTTTCACCAACTGAAAGGCGTCGACGCGTTGCCAGGTGAATTGATAAAGCGCGCCTACGAGGTCTTTCGTACCAAGGGGGCGATCGAGCCGGATCCGTGCATTCTCGTTGTCGATCGCCTGCGCTGCGTTGCGATTCAGAGCTCGCGGATTGATGTCGGTGCGGTTGGGCAGCTCTTCGGGATACGCTCCAAGGAACCGCGCTACGAGCGCGCGCGTAGCGGGATCGGTGGCAAGCGGCGTTCGCTCATCGGGCTGCGGCACTAGCACATTGCCGTTCACAAATCCGCGGATTCTCTGCTGTCCAGCGTCGATGTTGAGACGGAAGCGATGCCATTCCGGCACTGAGACGTTGAAGCCGTAATCGTTGTCGCGCGCGGGCTTGACGTCACCGACTTGAAAGAAGGCACGTGCCGAGAAGATGCTGTTCTGATGCATCGCTCTGACCATACCGTGCCAGTTTTGGCTGGAACCGGCTCCGCCGGGGCGGGCGCGTCCCGCAAGATGGATGGGCTGCGAAGGTGCGCCTCCGAATTCGGATCCGAAATAGCCCCGCTCCGCCTTAAACTCTTGAATGAGTGTCGCGCTCACGCCGAGGCGGATGTTGAGTTCTTTGAGCGCGCCGTTGTCGATGAGATTGAACTGCACGTTCTCATTGCGGCGGCTCTCTCCGCTGGCGGTGTCGGTCTTGCCGAGCAGGTTCAACTCTGTCCTGCGACTCTCGACGGGCGGAGGAGGTTGTACTGGAGGTTGTTGCGCGAGAAGAAAGAAGAGTCCGAGATGCACGAAGGGTCCTTTTCTATCATCGGTGAAAAAGGCACAATGTGAACATGCGTTCGCTCTGTTTGTTTGCATGCAGTGTTGCGATCCCAGCACAGGACATCGTCGGCGTAGTCATCGACGAACGCCACTAGCGCCGACGATGGAAAATTCATCTTCCTCAAAGCCGCCACAGGTCAATACTCGGTTGATTGCTCAAAGCTCGGGTACCTGACCGAAGAGAGAAGTTTCCAGGGAGCCACAGTCGAGGTGAAAGCCGATGGATCTTTGGATCCAGTTCTGTTGAGGATCCGGCTGATGCCAGAAGCGATACTGAGTGGTCGTTTGTTGACAGAGGACGGCAAGCCCATTGCCGGTGCGGTGGTGAGGCCCATCTATGGATCCCAATCGGCGTTTACCGACAAAACCGGTGTCTTCGAGCTGAAGGGCTTGCGGGAGTGCCAGAAGGATTGCAAGCTGCGCGTTGAAATCCAGGAACTCACGCGCCGCTTGCTGCTGGTGAAAGAAGACAGCAAAACGCTTGGTCCGCCCGATTGGGTTGACACGACGATAAGCCCTTGGATCGCGGGTCAGCAGATTCGCAACCTCGAACTTCGCGTTGCCAGTGTGCCGCTGATGAGCTTTTCTGGCGTTGTCACCAATGCGCCCAAGAACTCGCTCGTGCAACTTCTGCGCGAAGGATCCACCGCGAACACTTTAGAGGAACCCCTCAAAGACGCCAAGCTTGCCTTTGAACTGTTGCCCGTCGGCAACTATCGATTGCTTTTCAGGAAAGCGATGGACTACCGCTCAGCGCCTGGAGAAGTGGAGATCCGCATTGTATTCCGATCTCCGCGATCAAAAGATCACGTTACCCAAGCCGCTGAGCATTGCAGGTGTGGTCCGGCTCAATGGCAAACCGTTTTACCAGCCCGGCTACCAGGTCTCTTTGTCCCAACAATCCAAAGGCGTCTACCTCGGCGCTCAAGGTGCTGTGCGTGAAGATGGTTCATTCGAAGTATCCGGCGTGTCGCCAGAAAAATGGCTGGTGTCACTCAGGTACTCTGCGACAAGGCCCGATCATGAACGTGAGAGTACGGCGACTGGAACATCTGGAGACCGTCAATGGAGAGAACGTTCCGCTCGTTGTGGACGTTGTCGAAACTGTCGCCGTCAGTGGCCGGATTCTCGACGCGGATGGGTTGCCCTTGGCGGGATTGGTGATGTTGAAGGGGGCTGGCGGTGCGACGATCTTTCCCAGCGACCGCTTCGGAAACTTTGGTTCCGGTCTGTTGCCAGGCACCTATCAGGTGACGGCATGGAGATCTAGAGACGCCGCTGATTATCGAAATCCACCCTCATGCCCTACCGCGCAGACGATGACATTCACGGCGGATCTGCCCAAGTGGGAAGTCCGCGTCTGCCGTTGATTTGGCGCAATCGGTCAAGTCGTTGGCGTGGACGATCATTCTTGTCTCTGCCCTTTGGCCTCAATCTAAAGGAGCGCTACAACGCAAACAGCCGCGAAAAACAGGGAAAACACTTGTCATCGCTCTTACCGTTTGGGATACCGGTTCAAGGGTCCCATGAAGAATGGACCGGTGGTCGGCGCGATTGTCCTCAATCAGAATTGGCGGCTTCGGTCAGAACGCTTCGCGGGCGAAACGCGCTTCCGTCCAGTCAGATTGGACTCGATTGAACGTATAGGCTCCGGTCGGATATTTATCAATATGAAAGTAGTGGCCGCCGGTGATGCCCACGCCGGGAAGCACGTCGCTTGGCGCCTACAACTACAAGGTCAAGAAATCCGGGCTCATCGGTTCGGTGCACGTCGGCCCCAGCAGTTGCCGCACTGGAGCGGCGTCGAACACTTCAGGAAGTGCCCGATTCGCCGCCCCGATTCTTTCTGTCGACTACCTCGCTACCGCAGCCTCGCGCTTGGACTCACTGAGCCAATACGGAGGCCTGCCGTAGTGGGAGTGTAAACGCTGCTCGTACTCGCGCGTGATCTTCATTGTGTCGATGTACTCCGGACACTTCTGAATCTCATCGCGCGTGAGCGCAACATACACCTTCGAATCGCTCCAACTCACGCGTTCCACCCAGATTGGAGAAACCAGCACCTTCTTGCCCGGCCACCAGTTCTGTGTTGCTACTTCGATGTAGCGGATTGCCCAGGCCTTTTCGTCGACGATGAAATTGTCGACGTGGCCGATTTCTCCGTCCACCGCTTCGATCGCATAACTGGAAACGACGTCGGTGCTGCGCAGATTCGAGTCCTGGGATTCTTTGGCCATACGA
>Ga0163144_10000404_pt1 | contig 99456 bp, 92 predicted proteins | sample OliLak19BULKMAT1_FD_123175 | JGI IMG/M metagenome (GOLD analysis project Ga0163144, IMG submission 123175) | Freshwater microbial mat bacterial communities from Lake Vanda, McMurdo Dry Valleys, Antarctica - Oligotrophic Lake LV.19.BULKMAT1 | ecosystem: Environmental > Aquatic > Freshwater >...
GCGCTCAACATCCTCAATGCCCAAAAAACCAAAATCTCAAACCGCCGCAAAATCAAACGAGCCGGTTGGAGCAACGCTTTCCTCGCAAACCTCATGGCTCAAATCTGAAATGCGATTGCCCTGACGCGTCACCGACCCTGATCGAGATACGCGCGCAGCAATGCGGCATTGCGACGGTTGGCCGCCCATACGACGTCGAAGAGATCGCCGGCGACGGGCACCGCGCCGATGCCGGTGTCGATCGCGATGTTGCCGAGCATGCGCATGAGGATGCTCGCCGGCGCGCCGAGCCGCCACGCTTCGACGACGATCCAGCCCGCCAGCAACCCGCCGAGCATGTCACCGACCACGGGCACGAGGCCGATGATCGCATCCAGGCCGAACCGCCGATTGATTCCCGGGATCGTCAACGCACTGTCGAGGATCCAGGCCAGTCGATCGACGCGGCGGAGCGCATCGATTCGAGACTGCGGATCTCGCCCAGTCGCGCTGCGCCACGCCGCCAGCCTCCGCATGGACTGGACGATCCGGTCGATGAGGCCTGACCGGCCCGTCGTGGCGTTCACTGCAACGAACTCCCTCTTGCGATGCGCAATCACTGGACCGGAGGCAGGCTTGGTCGTGTCGCTTCCTGCCGCGTTCGCCAAAGCGAGTAGACCACACCGCCTGCGATCAGGGCCATTGTCACCGACAACGAGACAAAGGGCGGTATCTTCCCGACGATGTTCACGAGGAAGATCTTGGTCCCGATGAACACGAGGACGAGCGCCAGAGCGAATTTCAGGTACTTGAAACGATGGATCATCGCCGCCAGCGCGAAATAGAGCGCGCGCAGTCCCAGGATCGCGAAGATGTTCGACGTGTAGACGATGAACGGATCCTGGGTGATCGCGAAGATCGCGGGCACCGAGTCGACGGCGAAGATGAGATCCACAGCTTCGACCAGCATCAAACAGAGGAAAAGCGGCGTCGCAAACCAGACGAGATTGCCGGTCTTGGGATCGGCGCGTTTCACCCAGAAGCGCTCACCCTGCATGTCCTCGGTCACGCGCAGATGCCGGCGCATGAAGCCGAGCACCGGATTGGCGCCGATGTTCTCCTGCTGATCCGCCATCCACAGCATCTTGAGCCCGGTGAAAAGCAGGAACGCGCCGAAGACATAGAGGATCCAGGTGAACTGGCTGACCAAGACCGAGCCGAGCGCGATCATCACCCCCCGCATCACGATGACGCCGAGGATCCCCCAGAACAACACGCGATGCTGATACATCCGCGGCACCGCGAAATACGTGAAGATCATCGAGATAGCGAAGACGTTGTCGAGCGACAGCGACCATTCGACCATGAAGCCCGTGTAGTACTCGATGGCCGATTGCGGCCCCATGCTCCACCACACCCAGCCGCCGAAGATGACAGCGAGCGCGAAGTAGAATCCCGAAAGCTTGAGGCTCTCGGCGACTTCGATCTCCTTCTGCTTCCTGTGCAGAACGCCGAGATCGAGAATGAGCACGGCGAGCACGATCGCGAGGAATGCGACCCACATCCACACGGGCTTGCCGAGAAAAGAATCGAGAAAAAAGACGCCGAGAGCTTCCATGTCGGACCCACTGAGATATGGCATACGCCGATGAGTGCGGTCGCTATGCGCGATTGACGAATTGGCGATCCGACATCACACGCATCGAGTTCCGACGCGTACCAGAGGGGCCCGAATGCCGGGAAGGCAATTGGGAGTGCAGGTGTTGTCCGGCAAGAGGGCCGCACGAAAATGGCAGCAGGTGGCGTCGCCCGTCGAAGCAAGAGTCGACGCCGCTTGCCAGCTTCGTTGCATCGATGGTTAACGCGCGGTCAAATGCGCGCCCACGTCAAGGAGATTCGCGTCGTGATCCGGGTGCCGGAGGTCTTCGTCCTGTTGTCCGCAGTCCCGCGTGGGATTTTCGTAACGCCGCACGCTGACCGCGTACCGGGCTGAGGGGAGCCGAGCTTCATGCGCGCCCTCGTCATGCTTGCCGCTGTGACGTTCATCGCGCTGCTGTCGGTAGGTGCACGCGCGTGGCAGCCGATCGAAGGTCGCATCTTTCAGGTCGGGCGTGACGAGGCGCTGGCGAATGTCGAGATCCGCGTCCAATTGTCGGGGCCGCCGAGCGCCCTGACCAACCTGGCGAAGCCACAGCCCTTCGCCGTGGCGCGCAGCGATGCGACTGGCCGCTTTCGCCTCGATCTGCCCCGCGAGGCCGGCGCGGTCGCCTGGGACAGGATCGATGCGGTCGTGCTGAGTTTCGTCCATCCCCAGTTTCGCACCCATGCGGAGCATCTTCGGCGCGCGCTGGTCGCGCGTCCGATCGAGATTCGTCTGGAGCGAGATCTCAAGGGCGCCGCTCTCGGCGAAAAATTGCGCGGCCAGCTCGAGAAGCTGCGCCCCGCCGGCGCCAGCACGATCTTCGTCGTTCCCTATTTCGTTCGCGGTCAGGCGGGTCCTGGCACATCCGACGTCGTCGAAATCCTGAAGGCGGGTGTAGGGCGCGCCGTGCGCCAGCACGTGTCGGCGTTCACGCTTGCCAATCCTCCGCCGGAGATCAGCGTGAAGCTCCTCGACCCAAGGGAGTTCGAGATCGACGATACGACCGCGCTGGGCGCTGTCGCGGATTTTCTCGATGCGCTGGCCGTGATGTCCGGGCGGATCGACCCGGGCGGCGCCCGGCCGCGCGCGGCGACAGCGATCGTGTCGACCTATTTTCTCAGCCAGGCGATCACCGCTCTGCCGATATCGTACAGGACCGAAGACGCGTTCACCCTCGACGCCGCGCACATGACCACCGAGTTGCAGCGCTCGGTCGCGCCGAAATGGGCGCGGCTGGCCGTGCTCGCCATCGGGGCGCGGGAGCTGCAACAGGCCCGCAGCCTCGGCGATGTGCAACGCCTGCGGGCTGTCCAGCAATTGCTGGTCCAGGAGCTGCGCGGCGCCGGCCGCATGAACACGGATTTCGTGCCGCAGCTCCAAGCGTTGCGGCAGGAAGCCGAGGAGGCGCTGCGGCGCCTGGGCCAGCGATGACCCGCGCTTGGCGCCTCGTCTTGGCGCTGCTGCTTCTGAGCGGATTATTCCGCGAGGCCGCGTGGGCCGAAGCGATCGTGAGGTTCGAGCGCGGATTGCCGCGCTCGGGCAATGTCGCGCTCGGCGGTCGGACAAAGCTCGTCGTCGTCGAGTTCCTCGATCCGAAGAAGACCGGTCTGGGCAAGGCCGTTGCGGCGTTGCTGTTCAAGGACATCTTCTCCGCCGTGCTGGATCAGGCCGGCGCCGGCATCGTCTACGCGCCCGCCCCGACGAGTCAGCGGCCCGCCGAGACGGCGGAGCGCGATCTCCACCGCGCGGCGCTGCGCATCGGCGCCGAGCAGCAGGGCCGCCTCGTGCTCTGGGGATCGATCGAGCCGATCGGCGATGCGCTCGTTCTCAACACGGCCTTGTCGATGCTGTCGGCGGGCGAGGATCCAGAGCTGGTCGTGCAGCTCACCGTCACGCGCCAGCCGGTACAGGATGTCGCGGCCGAATTGCCATGGACGCGCTTCGATCTGCCGCCGATCTCGATCCGACGCGCCGAGCTCTTCAATCGTCTCGGCGTCGTCGGCGCATCGGGCATGCCGTTGCGCGCGGCGCCGGAGGCAAGCGCGGCGGTTCTGCGCAGCGCGCGCGCCGGCGAGATCCTGCAGGTTCGCGACATGCTCGACGAATGGTTCGTCATCAGCGATGGCGGCCGCCAGGTCTATGTCGACGCCAAGCCGCGCCAGGACCTCGCCACGGGCGTGCAGCTGTTGCCGCGTCGCATTGCGGGCGCCGCCGACGATGCGCTGCATGGCGACTCCACCGAGCGCAGCGCCGTCCTGAGCCGCCTCGATCCGCAACGCGTCTATGCCGTTCTCAACCGCCGCGTCATCGATGGTCAGGCCTGGTATCACATCGATGCGGGTGGTCGGCGTGGATGGGTGATGCAGGCGCGCGTCGCCGGGCTGCAGGATCTCGCGATCACCAATCTCGCAGTCGCAGCGCTGCGCTACGTGTTTGGAAACCCAGGCGCGACCGAACGCGAGCTACGCCGCTTTCTCCTCCGTCCGGAGACCGAGCGCACGAACGTCAACACCGCCGGTGCGCTGCAGATGCTCGGCGTGACACTGCTGCGTCGGGGCGATCTCGATGCACAGAACCAGGCGATGGCGTTGAGCCTGTTCGATCGCGCAATCGAGGAAACGCCGTATGACCCGGCGGCGTACAATCTGCGCGCCATCGCGCGCCTCGGTCTGCAAGGCGGGCTCGCCGCGGTCGACGATCTCGATGCCGCGCTGGCGCTCGACCCGCTGAACGGGCGCACGCGTATCCTCGCGGCGGCTCTCAAGCGCGCCGGCGAGAGCGCTGGCGCGGCGGCCATCGCGGAGTTGAAGCTGCGTGATGTCGCGCTGCAACGGCGCATCGATGCGCTGCTTCAGCGTTTTTCTGCCCGCGGTGCGCAGCAGGAGGAGCCGCGTCGTCTGATCGAGGACATGCGGCGGATATTCGAGCCGCCGCGCCGATAGGCAGCTTACTCGAGCGTGAAACGACGCCCACGCTGGGTCTTGCCGAATTCCGCCAGGAGTGGCTGGACCAGGCGCACGAGGAACTTTGCACGATCGGCTTCGGCGTCGTCGTACTGGACGCTGCCCTGCCACGCGCGTTTGCCGGTGCTGACATCTTCGAAATTCGCATTGATCACGTAGCGCAGGCTGCGCGCCGCATTCGGAATGGTCGCGGCGGGCGCTCGGCGCAGCGGCCGATCCGGCAGTTCGACCGGCGGTCGCTCGGTGAGATCGGAGGATCGTCCGGTCGATGCCTCGGGCCCGCGCGGTCGGGCAGGCGCGCCGGCGCCCAGCGGTCGGACTTCGGTGGCGAAGCTCAGGCGCCATGTCGCGCCGGACTCGACGACGCGATAGCCCGATCGCTGCAGCACGCGCCGCATCTCGTCGCGTATGCGCAGATTCTCCGCTGAATCGTCGAGGGGCGCGACGTCGATGCTGGGTGATTTCGCGAGCGCCGCGAAGGCCCGCCCGGTGACGCGCCCAGGCCGGGTTTCCTGAGCCGTGGCGCATGGGGCATGCAGGATCGCGCCGCCAGCCACGGCCCATACGATACGTGCGAGAACCCAGCGACGTTCCATGTTGATCCCTCCTGTTGACCGGGATCGCGATCCCGGGGGATCGCGATCTAGACCGCGTAGTCGCCCTTGGGCGCGAGGACTTCGCGCTTGCCGACATGATTGGACGCGCCGACGACGCCTTCCTTCTCCATGCGTTCGACGATGCGTGCGGCGCGATTGTAGCCGATCTGGAAGTGACGTTGGATGAAGCTCGTCGAGCATTTGCGCTCGCGGCAAATCAGCGCAACGGCCTGGTCGTAGAGCTGGTCAGACTCGCCGCCTTCACCGGAACTCGGCGGGGCGCTCACGCCGGGAATGCCGCCGAGATCTTCGACTTCCTCGGTCACTTCCTCGACATAGTTCGGCTCGCGCTGTGCCTTGAGGAACGCGACCACGGCTTCGACTTCGCGATCCGAAACGAACGGTCCATGCACACGCGTGATGCGCCCGCCGCCGGCCATGTAGAGCATGTCGCCCTGGCCGAGCAGCTGTTCGGCGCCTTGCTCCCCGAGGATCGTGCGGCTGTCGATCTTCGACGTGACCTGGAACGAGATGCGGGTCGGGAAATTCGCCTTGATCGTGCCGGTGATGACATCGACCGACGGGCGTTGCGTGGCCATGATGATGTGGATGCCGGCGGCCCGCGCCATCTGCGCCAGGCGCTGCACGGCCCATTCGACATCCTTGCCCGCGACCAGCATCAGGTCGGCCATCTCGTCGACGATGACGACGATGAACGGCAGCGGCGTGAGATCGAGCGGCTGATCCTCGAAGACCGGCTTGCCCTCCTCGTCAAAGCCGGTCTGCACCTTGCGGGTCAGCACCTCGCCCTTGCGCTTGGCCTCGACGAGGCGGGCGTTGTAGCCGGCGACATTGCGCACGCCGAGCTTGGACATCGCGCGGTAACGGTTCTCCATCTCGCGCACGACCCATTTGAGCGCGACGACGGATTTCTTCGGATCGGTGACGACGGGCGCAAGCAGATGCGGGATCCCGTCATAGACCGAGAGCTCGATCATCTTCGGATCGACCATGATGAAGCGGCAATTCGCCGGCGAGTGGCGATAGAGCAGCGACAGGATCATCGTGTTGATCGCGACCGATTTGCCCGAACCGGTCGTGCCGGCGATCAGCAGATGCGGCATGCGGGCGAGGTCCGCCACGACCGGCGTGCCGCCGATGTCCTTGCCCAGCGCGAGGCTCAGCGCTTGGGTCCCGAGATCCGCGATCCGATCGGTCAGCAGCTCGCGCAAGTAGACGGTCTCGCGCGTGGCGTTGGGCAGTTCGATGCCGATGACGTTGCGGCCGGGAACGACCGCGACGCGTACGGAAATCGCGCTCATCGACCGCGCGATGTCGTCGGCGAGGCCGATGACGCGCGCCGCCTTCGTCCCCGGCGCCGGTTCGAGTTCGTAGAGTGTGACCACCGGACCGGGCCGGATCTTCACGATCCGACCCTGGACGCCGAAATCATCGAGCACGGTCTCGAGCAATCGGGCGTTCTGCGCCAGCGCAGCTTCATCGATGATCGTGTTGCGCTCGTCGGATTTCGGCATCTTCAGCAGATCGAGCGGCGGCAATTCGAGGGCGCCGTCGCCGAGATCGAGAGCGGTCTGTTTGCGCGCGGCGCGCTTGGGGCGCAGCGTCGCCTCACGCGGCGCGGCTTCGACCAGATCGCGCGGGCTGGGGCGGGGGGGCGTCGCGTTCTCGTCGTCGATGTGCTTCGCCGACTTGGTGTCGAGTTCCCGATCGTGACGCTCGCGCCGACGCTCGGCCTTGTCTTCGGCGCGCCACTTGCCGGGATCGCGAAACCGATTGGGCAGGGCGATCAGTTTGCGCGCCAATCCAGCTCCGGCCATGCCGATCGTCGAGAGGCCGCGTGCGGCGGCACGCCATTCCATCCACGTCACGGCAAGCAGGAATACGAGCGCGAGCGAGGCGCAGGTGCCAGCGAGCAGGGCAAGACCCATCGCCTCCAGCCCGATGCTTTCGACCGGCGTCTTGATCCATGTGAGCAGCAGCCGGCCGGTGATGCCGCCGAGCCCGACTTCGAAGGGGCGCGGCCAGCCTGCCGGCGCCTGAAGGAATGCAAACGCCGTGGCCGCAGCGGCGATCGCGATCGGCAGCAAGGTAAGCCGCGCCCACCACAACGGCAGATGATGCACACGGATGAGGCGCAAGCCCCACGCGAACAGGATCAGTGCCGGCAGCGCCGCCGCGAGTCCCAGCGTCTGCAAGGCGACGTCGGCGACATTGGCGCCCCAGCTGCCGCCGAAATTCCGGATCGGCCCGGCGACGGCATGATTGGGCGACGGATCACTGGCGGTGTAGGTCACCAGCGACACGGCCAGGAATGCGGCGAGTGTGATCATCGCGGCGCCGAGCAACTCGACCACGCGGCGTTGGAGGAATGCGCCGCTGCCGCTTGGCAGCCATTGGCGCTTGAGCGCGAGAGCGATCAACTGGCCGCCTCCTTCGCCATGGTTTCGAGGACTTGGACGATGCGGATCAGCGCGTTCTCGGTCGCCTCGAGATCGTCGATGAGAGCGATGCGAATGAACGGCTTGCCGAAATTCCCGCCTTGCGCGTCGGGCTTGGTGAGATAGCCGCCGGGCAGGACCTTGATGCCCGCGTCCAGCCAGAGGCGCCGCGTGACCGCTTCGCCATCGCCGACATCGAGCCAGAGATAGAATCCGCCGGCCGGCCGGTAGTAGCCGAAGCGGCCGCGGAACAAACGCTCGGCGAAGTCGTATTTCCGGCTGTAGATCGCGCGCGTGGCGTCGGCGTGGGCATCGTCTTTCCACAACAGCACCGAGGCGTCCATGACCGCGAGCGGCATCGATGCGGCTTCATAGGCGCGCAAACGATTGAACATCGCGATCGTGTGCGGGCTGCCGGCGACGAAGCCCGAGCGCATGCCCGGCGCTGAGGAACGCTTCGACAGCGTGTGCGAGACGATCAGATTGTCGAGCGCATTGCCCTGAGGGCCCGGTCCGAGCGCCGCCGCCGCTTCGATCGCGCCGACCGGCGGCTTGGCCGTGTAGTAGAGATCGGCGTAGCACTCGTCGGCGACGAGCATGAAATCGTACTGCCGCGCCAGGCTCAGTGCTTTTTTCCAATAGGCGAGGTCCGCGCAGGTGCCCTGGGGATTGGCGGGACTGCAGATGTAGAAGATCTGCGTGCGCTCCAGCGTCGCGCGCGGAATTGCATCGAGATCGGGCAACCAGTTCGTCGCGGCATCGGTCGGCAGGAAGACCGGATCCGCGCCGGCCATCGCTGAGGCGCCGAAATAGACCTGGTAGAAGGGATTTGGCATCAGCGCGATCGGCCTCGGCTTGCCGTCTTCGCTCGGTGTGATGGTCAACAAGGCGACCATGAACAAACCCTCGCGGGTGCCGGCGACGGGCGCGATCTGCTTGTGCGGATCGAGGGCATTGGGGGCGAGGCCATAGCGTCGCGTCAGATATCCGGCACAGGCCTCGCGCAGCGCGGGCGTTCCGACCACCGGCGGATAGAGGTTCCAGCGCGTGCGATCGGCAGCGATGGCGTCGAGTGCGAAGCCAGGCGGCTGGTGGCGGGGTTCGCCGATATGCAGCATCACCGGCTGCGAATTGACGCGCGGATCGACACCCAGCAGGAGGTCGGCAAGGCGCTGGAACGGATAATCGTTCAGCCGTTCGAGGCGAGCATTGAGCATGGGCGGATCGGGGCAGGGGGGCTGGCCGGCGGTCTGCCCCTGTGGGCAGCACCTAGAACCACGCAGTACAAATCAAAAACAACTCTATCGGGGGTACTCTTAAAGTACAAGTCGAGGTCTGGGTGCAGCCATATCTCGTGGGTCACCCCCGCGTTCTCTACGAAATACCCGAGTCGCGTGAACGCGGAACAAACCATGAATCGAGGTTCGGTCTGCCTAGCGGTCGGCGAGCGCGGTGCGATCGATGACCAGGCCGAGCGCGGTGGCCACCGCCATGGCGATCGCCATCGAGAGTGCCGAGCCGTCGAAGAACAGGGTGACGAGAAAGCCGACGCACATCGCCAGCGTCATCTGCATGGCGCCGAGAATGGCAGAGGCAGCACCCGCCATGTCCGGGTGCGGCTCCATCACACCGGCCGTCGTATTGGGCATGATGATGCCATTGGCGCAGATGTAGACCCAGACCGGCGCCATGGTGGCGAGAATCCCGGGCACGCCGGTGAGGCGCAGCGCCGCGAGCCCGACGCCCAGCGCGCACGCGATCGCGGCGATCAGGATCCCGAGGCGACGATTGGCGGCGACTCCGCGCTGGCGCATGGTGCGCGAATTGATCGCGTTGCCGATCACCATCAGCATCGCGGTGGAGGCGAAGAAGAATCCGTAAGCCCAGGCCGGCACGCCGAACCCCGTGATCAGCACGAAGGGTGAGCCGGAGATATACGCGTACATGGCGCTGAACGAGCAGCTCTGCAGCGCTGCATTGGCGACGCATTCGCGCGTGCTGACGAAGCGGTGCCAATTGGAGGCCATGCGCCGCGGTGTGAGGGCATCGAGATCGGGCGTGTCGAGACTCTCTGCGAGGCTCGCCCAGGCCAGCGTGACGAGCACCAGGCCGGAAATGGCGAGTAAGCCGAAGATCGCACGCCAATGCAGGATCTCGACGAGCATGCCGCCGATCATCGGCGCGACCATCAGCATCATCATCATGCGCGCAAGCAGCTGCGCGCCGCGCGGCCCGCGGCGGCGCCGGCGCCCTGAAGGAGGCGCGCGCCGATCAGCATCTCCATGGTCGGCGCGAGCGTGCTCGCGACGCCGCGCAGAGTGAAGACGATCAGGACGCCGATCAGGATCGGACGCCGGCCGAAGCGATCGGCCATCGGTCCGCAGACCAGCAGACCCATGGCGAGGCCAAGCAGGAATACGCCGATGGTGAGCTGTGCATGCTCGGGCCGCGTCGCGAAGCTGCGTGCCAGCAATGGCAAGGCCGGCAGGACGATATCCACCGACAGCGCCACGGTTCCCCCGATCGCCGCGAGCAGCGCCGTATGCGGCAGGGTTCCGGGGGTGAGCGCCATCGTCCAGGAAGCCGTCGTCATCAGGAGGCGCCGCGTCACTAGACTACTCGCCGCCGTGCCCCAAGGCCCACGACTGCCCAAAGAAAGAGAGCGGCCCGTGCCTGGGCCGCTCCCATCATTGCCGCGTCGGCCGGCGAATGGCCGGCGCGGTCTGGTTTCGCGCTACTGAATCGTCTCTCCGTGCAGCGCGAGATCGAGCCCATCGCGCTCGGCTTCGTCGGTCACGCGCAGACCGATGACGGCGTCGATGATCTTGAGGATCACGAAGCTGACGACGCCGGAGTAGACGACCGTGAAGCCGACCGCGATGGCCTGCGTGACCAGCTGGGCGGCATTGCCTTCGAGCAGGCCCTGCGAGCCAGCCGGAGTCGCCTCGCTTGCCGACAGCGCGCCGACGGCAAACACGCCGGTCAGCAGCGCGCCGATGATGCCGCCGACCCCGTGCACGCCAAAGACGTCGAGCGAATCGTCATAGCCGAGCGACCGCTTGAGGCTCGTCGACGCCCAGAAGCAGCCCAGGCCGGCGACGATGCCGATGATCAACCCGCCGCCGGGCATCACGAACCCAGACGCTGGCGTGATCGCGACCAATCCCGCCACGGCGCCGGAGATCACGCCGAGCGCAGATGGCTTGCCGCGAGTCGCCCATTCCGTGAGCATCCAGGTGAGCGCGGCGCCAGCCGCCGCGATCTGCGTGACGGCCATCGCCATGCCGGCGCGTCCATTCGCGGCCATGGCGGACCCGGCGTTGAACCCGAACCATCCGACCCAGAGCAGCGATACGCCGATGATCGCGAGAGTCAGATTGTACGGCGCCATGTTGTCGTGGCCGTAGCCGCGGCGCTTGCCCAGGACCAGGACGGCAACGAGACCGGCGATGCCGGCGGTGATATGGACCACCGTGCCGCCCGCGAAATCGAGCGCGCCCTTGCCGGCGATCCAGCCATTGGGATGCCAGACCATGTGGGCCACGGGCGCATAGACCACGAGCACCCAGATTCCCATGAACCACATCAAGGCGGAGAACTTCATGCGATCCGCGAAGGCGCCGCAGATCAGCGCCGGCGTGATGATCGCGAAGGTCATCTGGAACATCATGAAGACCACTTCGGGAATGGTCGTCGCGATCGCGCCGTCGCCGGCGCCGAGCGTGAACGGCTTCTCCCAGCCGATGCCGCCGAGGAACAGCTTCGAGAAGTCGCCGACGAAGGCGCCGCCATTGCCGAAGGCTAAGCTGTATCCGGCGATCATCCACAACACCGTGACGAGGGCGCAGATCGCGAAGGACTGCATCATCGTCGCGAGGACGTTCTTCTTGCGCACCATGCCGGCGTAGAACAGGGCCAAGCCCGGGACCGTCATCATCAGCACGACCGTGGTCGCGGTCAGCATCCATGCCGTGTCGCCGGTGTCGATCTTCGCGTCCGCCGCCCAGGCGATTGGCGTAGCGAAAAGCGCGGCGACGAAACTCATCGCTGCTGTGCCAGCATCACAGGTCTGGCGTTTCGTGATCGTCATCTCATGGCTCCTTGTGTTCTCGGCCGCAGGGTGGTCGGGGCCACGGGGGCCGTCGGGGTCATACAACTCAAATTCCGTGCCAGCCGGGTTCCGGTCGACGATGCAGGGCATTCGCGCGGTAGACTTGATCGCCCGCGATGCAATGCTGTGCGACTCCCCACCCGAGCGCGCCTGTTTCTTAGGCAATTGGTCAGAGCGCTTCGCCGTCGGTCTCGCCCGTGCGGATGCGAACAGCATTGGAGAGCTCGTAGACGAAGATCTTCCCATCCCCGATCTTGCCCGTCGAAGCAGCCTTCTGGATGGCCTCGACCAGGCGTGGCGCGACGGCATCGGCCACGGCGACTTCGATCTTCACCTTGGGCAGGAAGTTCACCTGGTATTCCGCGCCGCGATAGATCTCCGTTTGTCCCTTCTGGCGCCCGAAGCCCTTGACCTCCGTGACCGTGAGGCCTTGCACGCCAAGCTGCGTGATGGCTTCGCGAACCTCGTCGAGCTTGAATGGCTTGATGACGGCCATGACCATTTTCATACGACGACCCTTTCCGACTTCGTGTGATTCCCATGCCGGCGTCGACGCGCGCCGGCTCGCCGAGTGCGTTCTTCGCTCGACGATCTCCCAGCCCCATTCAAGACCCGTGCCGCGACGTCACGCCGCTGGACATCTGACCGCGACTTGCCCCACGGTCGCCGCGCCGTGACCGATCAATCGCCGAAGCGACCAGCCCCGACCCTTGACGGCGTGACCCGCGTCGACGTCGCCATCGTCGGTGGCGGATTGGTGGGGCTGAGTCTCGCGATTGCGCTGTCCGGCGCCGGTCTGCGCGTCGCCGTGATCGATCGCGAGCCGCCGGTGGACGCCGCCGCCGATGCCTTCGATGGGCGCTCCTCGGCGATCGCTTGGGGTTCGCAGCGTGTGCTTGCGGGAATCGGGATCTGGGATGGGCTGGCAGCGCATGCCGCGCCGATCCTCGACATCCGGGTCTCCGATGGCGAGTCGCGTCTGTTCCTCCACTATGACCATCGCGACGTGGCCGATCACGCGCTCGGGTTCATCGTCGAGAATCGCTTCACGCGACGCGTGCTGCACGCGCGCGCCGCCGGCATCGCAAATCTCATCTGGCTTGCGCCCGCGCGTGTCGAGGCAATGGACCAGCAACCGGGTGAGACGGTGCTCGCTCTTGCGGATGGCCGCCATGTCGCCGCGCGGCTGATCGTCGGCTGCGATGGCAAGCGGTCCTTCGTTCGCCAGCAGGCGGGCATCGCCGTCTTCGAGCACCGCTATGCGCAAACCGGGATCGTTGCCACGGTGCGGCACGCCAAGCCGCACGAGAACGTCGCGCATGAACGCTTCCTTCCGGCCGGCCCCTTCGCCATGTTGCCGCTGCCCGATCGCGACGGCGCATATCGCTCTTCCATCGTGTGGACCGAGCGCGCCGACCTCGTGCCCACGCTGATGGCGCTCGACGACGAGTCTTTCGTGGTTGAGATGACGCGCCGCTTCGGGCCCTGGCTAGGCGCCCTGAGACTCGAAGGTCAGCGCTGGGCCTATCCGCTCGAACTCGTGCAGGCCGCGCGCTACGTCGCCCCGCGCGTCGCGCTGGCCGGCGACGCGGCGCATGCGATCCATCCGATCGCCGGCCAGGGGCTGAATCTCGGGCTGCGCGACGTCTCGGCATTGGCCGAATGCATCGTCGACGCCGCGCGGCTGGGTCTCGATATCGGCGCGCTGGATGTGCTGGAGCGCTACGAGAGCTGGCGCCGGGTCGACAGCGTGGCGCTGATCGCCGTCACCGACCTACTCAATCGCCTGTTCTCGAACGATCTCGCGCCGATCCGCCTGGCGCGCGACCTCGGCCTCGCAGCCGTCAATCAGATCGCGCCGCTCAAGCGTTTGCTGATGCGCCACGCGATGGGCGTGGTCGGCGATCTGCCGCGCCTCGCGCGTGGCGAGAGACTCTAGAGCCTCTGAGGCGCGGGGGTTCGGGTCAGCGCGATCACCGGAACCATAACACAGGCGCCAGCACGAGGCTCGGCACGAAGGTGACGATCGCGAGCACCACCAGGCAGATCAGGAACATCGGAATCAGTTCGCGCGTGATGGCGCCCATGCGGACATTGGCAATCTTGGCGGCGACGAACAGCGTGCCGCCCACGGGCGGCGTGAACAGGCCGAGCGCGAGGTTGCAGGTCATGATGAGTCCGAGATGGACGGGATCGACGCCCATCGCCTTGGCGACGGGCAGCAGCAGCGGCGCGGTCAGGATCAGCGCCGGCACCGGCTCGAGAAAGATGCCGAGCACGAGCAGCAGGATGTTCACGATCAGCAGGAACACCCATTTCTCCGACGTGAACTGCTTGATCATGTCGACGATCAGGAACGGCACGCCTTCGAGGGTGATCACCCAGGCGAGCGCGCTGGTCGCGCCGATGACGAGCATGACGGTGGCCGAAGTCATGAAGGAATCGCGCAGCACGCGCGGCAGGTCGTGGAGCGCGAGCTCGCGATGGACGAGCATGCCGACCAACAGCGCGTAGAACACCGCGACCGCGCCGGCCTCGGTCGGCGTGAACACGCCGCCGAAGATGCCGCCGAGGATGATCGCCGGCATCGCCAACGCCGGCAGGCAGGCCAGGAAGCTGGCCCAGATCTCGCCAAGACTCGGCCGCTTGCCGGCGGCGTCCCAGCCGCGCGACTTGCTGATCCAGATGCACCAGAAGATCAGGGCGAAGCCGAACAGCAGGCCGGGGATGAAGCCGGCGAGGAACAGATCCTTGACCGACGTGTTGGCCACGAAGGCGAAGACGATCATTGGGATCGATGGCGGGATGATGATGCCGATGGTGCCGGCAACCGCGACCAGCGCCGCGGCGAAGGCCGGGGTGTAACCGCGCCGCTGCATGCCGGGAATCATCACGCCGCCCACAGCCGCGGAATCCGCGACCGCCGAACCGGAGATGCCGGCGAAGATCATCGACGAGGTGACGGTGACGATGCCGAGCCCGCCGGGAAGGAACGACAGCAGCTTGGCGGCGAAATCGATCATGCGCCGGCTGACCCCGCCGGCGCTCATCAGTTCGCCGGCGACGATGAACATCGGAATCGCCAGGAGATGAAATGGCTCCACACCACCGATGAAGGCGAGCAGCATGCCCTCGTAGGTGTAGCTGCCGCCGGACAGCGTCATGTAGACGGCGGTCGTCACGAGCAAGGACCACACGATCGGCAGCCCGAACAGCGCCAGTGCGAAGAACAGCACCATCACGAGCAGGAACGTCACGGCGCGTTCTCCATCTCCAGGTCGAGCGCACTGCGTCCCGCCTGCGCCATCGTGGTGAAATCATCTCCCGCGAGGAGCTGTTCGACCACGAAGACCAGCGACAGCGCGCAGCCGATCGGCATCGCCCAATAGACGAGGCCGACCGGCCAGCCGGTGACGCTCATGGTCTGGCGCATCTGCTCCTGCGCGAGGCTCGCGCCGAACCAGATCAGGCCCACGAGGATCGCCGCGGTCAGCAGCCACATCGCGACGAAGACGAGCCGGTTGAGGCGACGCGGCAGCTGCTCGACGAGCTCGATCACGCCGAGATGACCGTAGCGGCGCACCGCGGTTGCCCCGGCGAGGAAAGTGAGCCAGACGAAGATCGTCTCGCCGACCTCGTTCACCGAGGCGACGCCGAAATCGAACACGTAGCGCGCGATCACGTTGCCGAGCACGACAGCGCAGACGAATCCACCACCCGCGACGACGATGGCGTCGATCGCTTGCGCAAGACGGTCGAGAAGCGTTGGGCTTCGCATCCGCTTCCCGACCTCCGCACGCGGCCGCGTCAGGCGCTACGAATGGCCGCCGCTTCGCGCAGCAGCTGATCGACCGACTCGGCGCCGTACTCCTTGCGCGCGCGCTCGATCGCGGCCGCCGAGGCATCGCGCCACGCGCCGAGCGCGGGCTTCGCGATCACCGCGCCCTTGGATGTCATCTCCGCCAGCAGCTTGTCGTCGTTGGCAGCGACTTCGTTGCGGTTCCAGTCGCCGGATTCCTTGCCGGCGCGCATCACCGCCTGCTGGTCGGCGGCCGAGAGCGATTTCCAACTGCGTTCGGCCGCGGCGAGCCAGAGCGGCGAATAGACATGGTTGGAAAGCGTCACGTGCTTGGCGACTTCGTGGAAACGCTGCGAGTAGATCGTGTCGATCGGATTCTCCTGGCCGATCACCGTGCCTTGCTGGATCGCGAGGTAGACCTCCGTCACCGGCAGGATCACGGGGTTCCAGCCCTGCGCCTCCATGATCCAGCGGATCATCTCGACCGGCGCGATGCGCAGCTTCCTGCCCTTCGCATCCGCGGGCGAGTTCAGGGGGAACGTCGTCGTGAAGCAGCGGAAACCCGCTTCCCAGGCGCCGACCACGCGCATGCCCTTGTCGATCAGCGCCGTCTCCTGCGCCTTGATGAAGGCCGAATTGTCGTAGAGCTTCCAACCCTGCTGATAATTCTCCGCCAGATACGGCAGCGCCACCAGCGAGAGCGGCTTCACATGCGTGGTGAAGGTGACCACGCCGGTGACGGCGAAATCGAGTCCGCCGACCTGCAGCTGTTCGAGCGATTTCGGATCATTCGCGATCTGCCCGGAATGGAAGACCTGAACCTTGTAGCGGCCGTCGGTGTATTTCTCGACGCGCTCGGCAAACATCAGCGCCGCCTGATGACGTGCGCCGACGGACGTGTCGGTGTGGCTGAATTTGAGGGTGCGCTGTGTCTGGGCGCCCACGATGGCCGGAAAGCCCGAGACCGCGGCGGCTCCGAACAGAATGTTGCGACGTGTCGTCATGTCGTCCTCCCTGGTTGGATCTTGATGAAGCGTGCCTCGTCGTTCGCCTGGTAGATCGCCTCTTCGACGGCGATGTTGCGCAGGTAGCTGCGTCCATCATTGGCGACCGGGGCGCCGCCGCGCAGATGCGCGATGGCATGCAGCGTCTGGTGATAGACGCAGTCGCCGCCGTAGCCGCGGTCTTCCCAGGCGTAAGCATGCGGCCGCTCGGCCAGGCCATGCGGCTTGAGGAAGAGATTGCCGTAGCCATCGAGGCGCAAGGCGCCACCGGTGCCCTCGAGGAACATCACGCCATTGGTCATGCGCGTGTCGTCGGCGGGATGGTCGAGATGCCGGTTGCCGTCGAACACGCCCATCGCACCCGACGCGAAGTCGAACATGACCAGCCCCGCATCCTCGCCGCTGATGATCGGGTTGAACCGCCGCAGCCGCGCGAACACGCCGGTGATCTCGCCCAACAGCAACCGGAACACATCGATGAGATGGATGCCCGTCTCGTGAATCAGGAAGCGCTGCTGATTCTTGAAGTAGGGCTGGCGCGACAGATAGGGCGCGTTCGGCCCCTGGCCGTCACCGGGGCGGAGGCGAAACGTGATATTGAGCGGCGTGCCGAGCATGCCCGCGTCGAGCACGCGCTTCGCTTCGCGAAACCATGGCATGAAGCGGAAATTCTCGTGCACGACCATGCGGATCGCGTGGCGCGCCGCCGTCTCGACGATCGCGGTGGACTCGGCAAGCGTATCGGCCAAAGGCTTCTGACAGATCACGTCGATGCGCCGCGCGCCCGCGGCCTCGACGATGGCGTGATGTGTCGCCGGGGGCGTCACGATGTCGAGGACGTCTGGCTTCATCTCGTCGAGCATCGTCTCCAGCGTCGTGAAGCTGCGCGCGCCGGGAAATTCGCTGGCGCCCGCCGCCGCCTTCTCTGCATCGCGATCGCATACGCCGACCATCGTGACGCCGTCGGCGCGCCGCCAAGCATCGCGATGAAAGCGTGCGAAATAACCGCAACCGACAATGGCGACGCGCAGGCTCATCCGCCCAACGCCTCGATGACCGCCTTGGCCGTCGCCACCGTGCCGTCGCTGCCGCCGACATCATGGGTGCGGATGCGGCCCGTCGAGAAGGCGCGATCGACGGCGCGCTCGATGTCGCTGGCGGCGTCGCGCGCGGCGGTGGAGTCGCTGCGCTCGCCGAGCCACTCGAGCATCATGGCTGTCGACAGGATCATGGCGGTGGGGTTGGCGATGCCGCGTCCGGCGATGTCCGGTCCGGAGCCATGGCTCGGCTGGAACAGTGCGTGGCTGTCGCCGACATCCGCCGACGGCGCGAATCCCATGCCGCCGATCAGGCCGGCGCCGAGATCGGAGAGGATGTCGCCGAAGAGATTCTCCATCGGCAGCACATCGAAATCCCAGGGCCGCCGCACGAGGTCGAGCGCCATCGCATCGACGTAGTGATGCGCGGCCTGGACGCCTGGAAATTCCCGCGCGGTCTCGTAGAAGACCTTGCGCATGAAGGCGAAGGACAGGAACACGTTGGCCTTGTCGACCAGCGTCACGCGGCCGGGCCTGCCACGCTCGGCCTGGCGACGCTCGGCGAGGCGAAAGGCGAAACGCGTCAGGCGTTCGGTCGTCGCGCGCGTGATCACCTGCGTGTCGCGCGCCTCCTTGTCGTCGATAACGATGCCCTTGCCGCGCGACGCGAACATGCCTTCCGTCGATTCGCGCAGGATCATCAGATCGATGTCTTTCGCGCGTGGCGAGGCGAGCGCGAGCGGCACGCCGGGAATCGCGCGGATCGGCCGGACGCCGGCATAGAGATTCAGCCGGAAGCGCAGATCGAGCTGCGGCGCGATCTCCGTGCCGTCGGGGTAGCGGATGTCCGGCCAGCCCATCGCGCCAAACAGGATCGCATCGACCTTCTCGGCACGCGTGAAGGCGTCCTCGGACATCGCCACGCCGTGATCACGGTAGTGCCGTGCGCCGCCATGGACGAGCTCGCGCGAGACCGCGAAGCCGTGGCGCTTCTCCACAGCCTCGAGCACGGCGATGGCGGCGTCCATCACTTCGACGCCGATGCCGTCGCCGGGCATCACGGCGATGTGGAAATCATTCCGCTTCATAACCGCCTCAGATGATGTTGGCCGACGATGCGCAGGAGTTCCTCGCCGCCGCGCTTGCGATGGCCGCGGTAGAGTTCACGCGCCTTGTCCGCGTCGCCGGCAAGGATCGCCTTCAGGATCGCGCGATGTTCGCGCGTCGATTGGGTCGGCGCCGGGCGCAAGGTCAGCGTCGCCATGCGTGCGCGATGCGCCTGGTCCCACACCGTCATGATCAGCTGCGCGAGTCGGCGATTGCCGCAGGACTCGGCGAGCGAATGATGGAAGCGCACATCAGCCTCGGCCCAGCCGCGCAGATCGTCGCGCGCCAGCGCCGCCTCCATCGCGTCACAGGCGTCGATCAGCGGTTGGATCTCGCGGCGGCTGGGTTTACGCGTCGCCAGCAGCTCCGCGGCCGTCGGCTCGAGGCTGGTGAGCACCTCGTAGATCTCGCGCATGTCGTCGGGGCTGATCGGCAGGATGCGCACGCCGTGCCGCGGCACGATCTCGAGCAGCCCCTCGCGCTCGAGCCGCAGGAACGCCTCGCGGATCGGCGTGCGAGACAACCCGAGATTCAGCGCCACTTCCTGCTCGAGCAGCTGCGTTCCGGCCGCAAGCTCGTTGTCGAGAATGCGCGCCTTGAGCGTTCGATAGGCGAACTCGGCCGATTTGAGCTCGTTGCGTTCGGCGGTCTTGGCTGGCTGCGTCACGTGTTCGATCCTTCGCATCCGACAACGCATACGTTATCGGATCCGCGAACGCCAACGCAACTATCCTGTCGCGTCATCACCCCGCCAGCCCAGGGCCTGGCGGACGACCTGGCCGATCTGGGGCTTGTCGGTGAGGAAGGGCATCGGGCGGCAGGCGCGCATCGTGGCGACGCCCAGTCTTGCGATGCGCATCGCAGTGAAGATGCCGACGCCGAGCCGCGCGGAAATCGTGCCGGCGACCTTGTGGCCGAGCCCGCCGACGACATCGGCGGTGAGATCGGCGACGAGATCGGCGGCCGCGACGGCCGAGGCGTTGGCGAGCACGCGGCGCAGCAGCACGAGCGCACCCAAACCGCCGGGCCGGAAGCCATAGGCGCCGGCCACTTCGCGCACCATGCGCAGCGCGCGCAGGATCACGATCAAGGCGTCGAGCACCGCCAGCGGACTCGCGGCCGTGCCGACGGCGGCATCGCGCACGGCACGGCTGACCGCGCCAAGCGCGGCGCGATCGAGATCACCCAGCACCTCGCGCTCGAACAGGCGCAGGCTGTCGCGCGCCGCGTAGGTCTCGGTCGTCATCGCCTGGAAGCGCGCGATGCCGGGGCCGGCGGCGGGTTGATCGGTCAGCTGACGCATCACCCGCGCGACCCATGGGCCGGTCACGCCGGCATGATCATCGGCGAGCAATGCCAGGCTCTCTTCCTGGAGCGTCTCGACGCGCGCGATGCGTCGGAACTCGGCGATCTCGCCGCGCGCCCAGAATGCGCCGGCCAGCAGTGTCGCGCCGATCAAACCCGAGGCGAACCAGCCGAGGCTCGGGGCGATGGCTGCTGCGGCGGCGATGAAGCCGACCATTTGCAACGCGGCGAAGAAGGCGAGGCTCACGCCGAGCAGAATCAGGAAACGCCGACGCCAGCGATTCACCACTGGTGCGAGCACGGGCTCATCGACCGCCGGCAGGGCGGGGGGCAAGGGCGCTGGCGGCATGGGTTGCCGGCTGATGAACTCCGCGGCGTCGTAGAGCCCTGGCTTGATCGCGTCGCGCTCGCTCATCGCAGTCGGTCCGCGATCAGGAAATCGAGCGCCTTGTCGAGATTGACGTTGGGAAACGGCTTGGCCGCAAAACCCGACAGATCCGGCGGCGCGAAATCGGCGTAGACGAACCCGTCCGGCGGCCACTCCGTCGGCGGCTTCGGCGGCACGTCGCTGGGCACGAGCAGGCGCAGCACGCCGGGCTCGCTCTTGAGCACGCCGCGGATCGCCGCGCGTTGCGCGCCGTCGTGACGGATCCAGCCGTCCACCGTCGATCGGATCGACGCGACGACGTCGAAGCGAATGCGCTCATCGGCGATCGCTTCCCTCCACTCCGAGCTCTCGAAACGCTCCGCCAGCAATTGGCGCAGGTTGAGATACTGGCTCGTCGTGACGTGATCGACCTTGGTGGCGGCGACGAGCACGCGGTCGATGCGCGCGCGCAGCCAATCGAGCCAGGGGATCTGGCGATAGCGAAAACTGGTGAGCACGCTGGCGAGGGCGGCCTGCGTGTCCGCCATCACGGCCGGTCCCTTGGCAAGTGCGCCAATCACGTCGAACAGCACGATCTGTCGGTCGAGCTTGGCGAAATGATCGCGAAAGAAGCCCTCGACCTGGGTTTGGCGATAGGCGTCGTAGCGCGCCTCCATCGCGGCAAACAACGCCGACCCCGCGAGAGCCGAGGGCAGCGGCGCAGGCGCGCTCGCCGCCGCATTGGCCGGGCCGGCCAGTAGGCGCCCGGGTTGGAGATGGCGGTAGCCTCGCGCGCGCAGGCCGCGCAGCAGGCTCGCGTAACCCTCGACGACCCGCGACGCAGCGTCGCCCTGGGACGATGCCGTCGCCACGTCCGCGATCCAGGCCCGCGCTTCGCCGCCAGCATTGTTCGTCACGCGCTCGACCGCCGCGCTCGACCATTGCGCGAAATCGAGCCGCAGCAATTCGAGATCGAGCAGCCATTCGCCGGGATAGTCGACGATGTCGATCGTCACCTGTGCGGGCTCACCGCCGCCTTTGCCGAGCCGCACGCGCACGCCGCACAAAGTTTGAGTCGGAAGCGGCCAGCGCGGCGGGGTGGCGATCAAGCCGGCGATGTTCCCGGCGTAAGGAAAGAGCGGCAGCTCGTCGAGCGTCTCGAGGCTGGCCACGATCGGCGCCGCGCCCAGACGCGTGGCGAAGAGCGGCATGGCGCTGGGATTGGCGGCGGCGTGTTTGAGCGCGTGGATGAGGCTCGTCGTGAACACGGTCTTGCCCGCGCCCGAGAGCCCGGTCACGCCGATGCGCAGCTGGTCACGGCCGATCGCGGCCTGGGCCGTCCGCCAGACTTCATCAGCGCGCTCGCCGAGCCAGTTCAGCACGCGGCGGAGTTCGGCCTGTGCCATGAATGTCGCGCCGATATCGGAACGTCAGCCGGGCTTGGCGCTGCGCGGATCGCGGCTCAGGCCGCGGGCATCCATGTTGCGCAGATAATCGGCCCAGATCCGCTGCTGGTTCTCGCCGAGCTCACGCAGATACTGCCAGGAGAAGATGCCGGTATCGTGGAGGTCGTCGAATTTGATGCGCACGGCGTAGTTGCCGACCGGTTCGAGCGCGAGGATTCCAACATGCAAACGGCCGGCGACCACCTGCTTCTGCGATGGCCCGTGGCCCTGCACCTCGGCCGACGGGCTTTCGACGCGCAGCAGCTCGGCCGGATAGGAGAAGCTCCGGCCATCGTCGAAATCGATCTCCAGCCGCTTCTCGTCCTTCTTGAGCCGCAGCTCGACGGGCCAGTGCTTCGTGGTGAAATCATTCATGCGCGGTGCACGCTCAGCTCGCATCGTCGAGCTTGCGCGCTTCGTCGATCAGCATGATCGGGATGCCGTCGCGGATCGGGAAGGCGAGGCCGGCGCTCTTGCTGACGAGTTCCTGGCGCTCGCGGTCATAGGTCAGGGCCTGTTTGCTCAGCGGGCAGACCAACAGCTCGAGCAGCTTGGGATCGATGTCGTTGCCGCGCTCGGATCCACTCATGGCTCGCCCCAATCTCAATGCTTCGGTTGCTCGTCGCCGTTGCTGCGGTCCAACGTCGCCATCTCCATCAGCGTCATCAGCGTCGTCGCTCGGGCGGACGGGTCGCGCGCTTCGAGCAGCGCCTGTTTCTCATTGGCCGAGAACGGGCAGACCATGCACAGCGTGGTGATCAGCCGGTCGTCGGAAGTCTCGGCGATCGTCTTCCAATCCGCAGAAATGTCATTCGCGGCGAAGTAGCGTTTGAGGGTCGACAGCAGCTTCGGTCGGTTGAGGTTCTCGAGCTGTTGCACGTCCAGATCACCCTGCCAGGGCGAATGGTCGACGCGCATGCGCCGATAACCGCGCCGGCCCTCGAGCTCTTCCTTGACCGTGAACCGACTGACGCCCGTCAACGTGACGAGATAGCGATATCGACCGTCGTCGTTCTCGCTGAAACTGGTGATCTTGCCCAGGCACCCGATCGGGTAGAGGGCGGGCGGTTGCCCGGCGCGCCCCTCGTCGAGCGGTTGGATCATGCCGACCACGCGATGCGGCGCGCCCAGCGCATCGTCGATCATCGCGACGTAGCGCGGCTCGAAGATGTTCAGCGGCATGCGCCCGCGCGGGAGCAGCAGGACGCCGCCGAGCGGAAACACCGGGATGATTTCCGGCAGCGGGTCGACGAGTGAGGGATCTGCAACCATGGTCGCCTCCGGTCTGCGCGCGGGCGTCAAACGAACATCATCGACGACAGGCGACGGCGTCCACCGATCGTGAGGGGGTGGGTGGGGCCGAGCGCTTCCCAGAATTTGATCAGCTGTTTGCGTGCGGCGGCGTCGTTCCACTGCCGGTCGCGCTTGAAGCTCTCCAGGAGCTGGTCCATCGCCGCTTCCTGCTGGCCATCAGCGAACAGGGCGACGGCGAGATCGATGCGCGACTGATGATCATTCGGATCGTGGGCGATCTTCTCGAGCAGGCCGCCGAGCTGGCCCTTCGCTTTCACGGCGCCCGCCGCGAGCTCGAGCTGGGCGATCACCTGTTGCACGTCGGCGCTCTTCTTGGCCTCGGCGGGCAGGCTGTCGATCAGCTCCTGCGCGCCCTCGACATCGCCGCCGGCGATGTAGCACTTGGCGAGGCCACACGCGGCGGGGATATTGCCCGCTTCGTGGGCGAGGACTTGTCCATAGATCTCGCTCGCCGTTGCGGCGTCGCCGGCGTCGAGCGCCGTCTTGGCCTGCTCCAGCGCCTGCTGGACCGGTGAAGGGCCCGCAGCGCCACCGAGGCGCTTCACGAATTGACGGATCTGGCTCTCCGTCTGTGCGCCGACGAACGCATCGACCGGCCGCCCGCCCTTGAAGGCGTAGACCGCTGGGATCGACTGGACGCGCAGCTGCTGCGCCATCTGCGGATGTTCGTCGGTGTTGATCTTGACCAGCTTGACCGCGCCGTTGGCTTCCTTGACCACTTTTTCGATCAGGGGCCCGAGCTGCTTGCACGGTCCACACCAGGGCGCCCAGAAATCGACGATGATGGGCACGTCCTGCGAGGCGTCGACGACGTCCTGAATGAAGGTTGCGTCAGAGCCGTCTTTGATGAGGTCGCTCGGCGTGGCGGCAGCGCGGCCGCCGATCAGCGTTTCCATGGTGAATTTCGATCCTGCATTGGTGTGAAAGCTACGTCCGTCCAGAATACGCCGATCCTCGGCTCACGCCGCTGCCGCTTAATGCCCGTGTCGGTAAGACCTCTCTGCGAGACAGGGCCCTCTCTGCGAGACAGGGCCCTCTCTGCGAGACAGGGCGCGAAACGACACATTAACTGGATCGGTTGTCTCCTTCTGACAACCCCGATGCCGCTTTGGCAAGCGCGCATTCCCTGCGCTTATCCCGATCGTCGCCATACGATCGTGCTTTCAGCGCCACAGGCTCCGCGACCCTGCGGGCGGCACTCTACGACATCACGGCGATCGGTCTTCGATGAACGACTCCGATACGGCTGGTGCCTGGAAAGCATCGGCGCCGATCGACGGTCGCTTGGTGCGTGGCGCGATCATCGGCTCGCGCATCTTCGACAGCCCCGCGCGGGTTCGTGCGGCGAGCATGCCGATGCTTGTCGTCGATGCGGAGATTGAGTTTCGGCTCGACCGTGACCTGCCGGCCCGGCAGCGGGAATACGCCTATGAGTAAGTGGCGCAGGCGGTGACGGCGCTGGTTGCGATCGAGATCGTCGATTCCCGATGCGAGAGTTACGTGACAGCGTCGCTGCTCAACCGCGTCGCTTGTCGACGAGGCGGCTCTGCTCACGGCATTGCGCGGCGGGCGCCTGATCGCTTGCAATCCGGACGCTCGCGGCTATTATCCGCGGCCTTCACGGGTTAGCTGGCTTCGCTGGCGCCCAGTGCCACGGAATGGCGCCCGCGGGAGTAGCTCAGTGGTAGAGCATCACGTTGCCAACGTGAGGGTCGAGGGTTCGAATCCCTTCTCCCGCTCCATTCCGAAAGCGATTTGTGAATGACGATTGCGCGTCGATTCTGTCTTGGTTCAGCACTCGGCGTCATGGCGCTCGGACTGCCTCTGGCTGGTTGCGATACGCCGCGCAATGCGGCGCCTGTGGCCCCGATCGATCGGCATACGATCTTCTTCGCACCCGATTCGGCCGCGCTGGACGAGCCTGCGCGGGTGGTCATTCGCCGTCTTGCCGATGAGGCCCGCACCGCAGTCGCGCGGGAGATCCTGCTCGAAGCCTTCGCGAATCGCATGGATTCCGGGGCCGAGAACCGGGTCCTGGCCGATCAGCGCGCGGTGGTGATCACGCGGGCGCTGGAGGCGGCCGGGGTCGATCCCAGGATCGTCCGGACGGTCGTGATCGGCGAGGCACAGCGCATCGGCCCCTCCGGACTCGAGGGCAGGCGCGTCGACGTGACGCTGCGGCGCTGATCCGTCAGGGCGTGGCCAGGAAGACCTGGCCCTTCGGAATTTCCTCGGTTACTTCGCGGCGTGGGCCGAACTCGATCGCGTGGACCGTGTAGCCGAAAACCTTGAAGAACTTCACGGCGTCCATCAACTCGAGATCCTGGCGATGCCAGTAGCTCGGTTCGTACAGGAAGAAGATCTTCGGCCGGTCGCGCTCGATCAGACCGCGCATGCCCTGCAACGCGTTGAACTCCTCGCCCTGGGCGAGCAGCTTGATCAGGTCCACGCGTGGCAGCGGGTTGTCCTTCAGCCACTCATCGAGGCCATAGACCTGCATCTGGACCGACGGCGTGTCCTTGCCGACATTGGCGGCGACCAGGCTGGCATTGGCGAAATTGCCGATCGAATCGTCGTGCAGGAAGAAGCTGCGTGTCTCGGTTTTCGATGACACGGCCGCGTCGACGGTCGTGACCCAGTCGATGCCGTTGAGCGCCATGTTCTGGCGCAGGCGGCCCATGGGATGCGGATCCGGCTCGAACACCACCACGCGTCCCTGCGGGCCGACGCGATTGGCCATGATCACGGAGTGCATGCCGACATTGGCGCCGATATCGATCGCGACCTGGCCCGGCCGAAGCATCCGATTGATCAGCTTCGACACTTCGGGCCGGAAGGCGCCGTAGAAAAAGATGTACCACTCGAGGAACGACTGGGTGTCGCAGTGGAACAACAGCCCGTCATCGTAGTCGACGACCGTCTTCACCGGCCTGTCATTGCCGGGAGGATAGACCTTGCGCACGAGATGGTCGGCGCCCTTCGGGTGGCACCTTCGGGTCACTGACGCCAGCCAATGGACCCATTCGGGGGCGCGGGGCGCTGTGGGTTTCGACATCGTGCCTCGAGCAGCCGGGTGCGTGGGGCCGGCGACGGAAAAAGCCATGAGATGAAACCTGGGTATCGGTTGGTATCGGGCAATGTCAACAACGCTGGCAGGCCCGGATCTCTTCCGTTCCCCTCGCAAAGCCTTGATGGCAACGCTTGTTGGCGCATTGTGCATCCGGGGCTACCGTCGATTGCAATCGAGCTCGCGAAGAAGGATCCGTCCATGTCAGCCACCGATGGCGTCCGCCGACCAGATCGTGTCGCGGCGATCGTGCAACATGCCCGCAGCCGGCTCAGCGTGGAAAAGGCGACGGTGATCACGAAGTTCCTGGATGTCTACTTCGCCGGCGTGCCGGTCGAGGATCTGATCGAACCGCCGCTCGAGGATCTCTACGGCGGTGCGATGTCGCTCTGGCGCCTGGTCGAAACGCATGCGCCGGGCGCGTCGAGCGTGCGCGTGATCAACCCCTCGACCGCGACGCATGGCTGGACCTCGCCCCACACGATCGTCGAGATCGTCAACGACGACATGCCGTTCCTCGTCGACTCGGTGACGGCCGAACTCAACCAGCGCGACCTCGCGGTGCAGCTCGTCGTGCACCCGGTGGTGCGGGTGACGCGCGGAACCACCGGGCTGGTCATCGATCCGGCCGGCGCGCCGCTGTCGATCATGCATATCGAGATCGAGCGTCAGCCCGGCGATACGCTCCCCGCGATCGAATCCGGCTTGCGCGCCGTGCTCGCCGATGTCGGCGTCGCCGTCGCGGATTGGCGCCAGATCCTGGCGCGCGTCGACGAGACGCTCGCCGAGCTCGAGCGCACCGACATGCCCATCGATGCCCCCGAGATGGTGGCCGCGAAGAGCTTCATCGACTGGATCAGGACCGATCATTTCACCTTCCTCGGCTACCGCGAGTACGCCTTCGAGGGCGTTGGCGAGAATGCGCGCGCCAATGTGCGCGCCGATCGCGGTCTGGGTCTGTGCCGCAGCGACGAGTTCGTGATCTTCGATGGCATGCGCGACCTCGGCGCATTGCCGCCGGACGTCCAGGAATTCGTGCGCGGCCATCGGCTGCTCAACGTCGTGAAATCGAATCGCCGGTCGAAAGTGCACCGCCCGGTGTATCTCGACGCCGTCATGGTCAAGATGTTCGATGACGAGCATCGCGTGATCGGACAGCGCGTCTTTCTCGGTCTCTTCACGTCGGCCGCCTATAGCCAGAGCCCGCGCGCCATTCCCTATCTCGAGGACAAGGTCGAGCGCGTGCTGCGGCGCGCCGGTTTCGCCTCGGCGAGCCACAACGGCAAGGCGCTGCAGCACATCCTCGACACGTTTCCGCGCGACGAGCTGTTCCAGATCGGCGAGAACGAGCTGCACGACACGGCGCTCGGGATCCTGCAGCTGCAGGAGCGGCAGCGCACCGCGTTGTTCGTGCGCAAGGATCCGTTCGAGCGTTTCGTGTCGGCGCTGGTCTACACGCCGCGCGAGCGTTTCGACACGGCCTTGCGACGCCACTTCGAGCGCATTCTCGCGCGCGCCTATGCCGGCGACATCACCTCGACCCAGACCCAGTTCGCCGACGACACGGCGCTGATCCGTGTCCATTTCATCATCAAGACCGTGCCCGGTCAGATCCCGCCGGTCGATCCGCGCGCGCTCGCCATGGAAATGCGTGAGGCCGCGCGCGGCTATGCCGATCGCCTGCGCGATGTTCTGGTCGATGCCGAGGGCGAGGAGCGCGGATTGCTGCTCGCGCGCCGCTATGCCGATGCCTTTCCGGCCGCATGGCGTGAGCAGATTCCAGCCGAAGCCGTGGTCGCGGACGTCGCGCTCGCCGAGCAGGCGCTGGCGGGCGGCGCCCAGCCGACGCTGTCGCTGTATCGCGCGGTCGACGCGGCGGCGAATCAGCTCGGCCTCCGGCTCTACGGCAAGGCCGCGGCGGCGCTCTCCGACGTGCTGCCGATGCTGGAGAACATGGGTCTGAGGGTGCTGACGGAGACGCCCTATCGCGTGACGCCGGCCGGCAGCGCGGGCTTCGTCTATATCCAGGACTTCACGCTCGAGGCGAAGGGCGTCGCTGCGATCGATGCGTCGTCGGTGAAGGCGAATTTCGAGGAGACCTTCACGCGGGTGTGGACCGGTGCTGCCGAAAGCGACGGGTTCAACCGGCTTGTGCTGCTCGCCGGACTCGGCGCACGCGAGGTCGAGATCCTGCGCGCCTATGCCAAGTACCTGCGCCAAGCGGCGATCGGCTTCAGCCAGGCCTACATGGAAGATGCGCTCGCGCAGAATCCGAAGATCGCGCGACGCCTCGTCGATCTCTTCCGCACCATGCAGGATCCGACGAAACAGAAGGACGCGGAGATCCGCGCACGCGGCATCGTCGTGGAGATCGAGCATCTGCTCGACTCCGTCCCCAATGCCGATGCCGATCGCATCCTTCGGCGCTTCCTGAATGTGATCCGCTGCACGCTGCGCACGAATTTCTTCCAACCCGACGCGGATGGGCGCGCCAAGAGCTATGTCGCGCTCAAGCTCGACAGCCAGAAGCTCGACGGCTTGCCGCTGCCACGGCCACTCGTGGAGATCTGGGTCTGCAGCCCGCGCGTGGAGGCCGTGCATCTGCGCGGCGGCCGCGTCGCCCGTGGCGGCATTCGCTGGTCGGACCGGCGCGAGGATTTCCGCGCCGAAGTGCTCGGCCTGATGAAGGCGCAGATCGTGAAGAACGCCGTGATCGTGCCCGTCGGATCGAAAGGCGGATTCTTCGTGAAGAAGCCACCTCCGCCGGAAGCCGGCCGCGAGGCGGCCCAGGCCGAAGGCATCGCCTGCTACCAGACCATGATGCGCGGCATGCTCGATCTGACCGACAACATCACGGTCGATGGCATCAAACCGCCGGCGAATGTGACGCGCCATGACGGCGATGATCCCTATCTCGTGGTCGCCGCCGACAAGGGCACGGCCACCTTCTCCGACATCGCCAATGCAGTCAGTCGCGAATACGGTCATTGGCTGGACGATGCCTTCGCGTCGGGCGGTTCGGCCGGCTACGACCACAAGGGCATGGCGATCACCGCGCGGGGCGCATGGGAGGCCGTGAAGCGGCATTTCCGCGAGATCGGCGTCGATGTGCAGACGCAGGATTTCACCTGTGTCGGCGTCGGCGACATGTCCGGCGATGTCTTCGGCAACGGCATGCTGCGCTCGCCGCACACGCGGCTGGTCGCCGCCTTCGATCATCGTCACATCTTCATCGATCCGGGCGCCGATCCGGCGCTGGGCTTCGCCGAGCGGGAGCGGCTGTTCAAGCTGCCGCGCTCGTCCTGGGACGATTACGACAAGGCGAAGATCTCGACCGGCGGCGGCGTCTTCGCCCGCACGGCCAAGTCGATCCGGCTGTCGCCGGAGATGAAGACGCTGCTGGAAAGCGCCACGGAGTCGCTGACTCCCGCGGAGATGATCCGCGCGATCCTCGAGGCGCGCGTCGATCTGCTGTGGCTCGGTGGCATCGGCACCTATGTGAAGGCGCGGACCGAGACGCATGCCGAGGCCGGCGATCGCGCCAATGACGCGCAACGCGTCGATGGCCGCGAGCTCCGCGCCAAGGTGGTCGGCGAGGGCGCCAATCTCGGCTTCACGCAGCTCGGTCGCATCGAGTATGCGCAAATCGGTGCGGGCGGCGCCGGCGGCTGCATCAACACCGACGCGATCGACAATTCCGCTGGTGTCGATACGTCCGACCACGAGGTCAACATCAAGATCCTGCTCGGCGATGTCGTCGAACGCGGCGACATGACGTTGAAGCAGCGCGACAAGCTGCTCGGCGAAATGACCGACGATGTCGCCCAGCACGTGCTGCGCGACAACTATCTGCAGACTCAGGCGCTCACGCTCGCCCAGGCGGAAGCCGCGGCGGGCATCGATGCCGTGGGGCGGCTGATGCGCGGCCTCGAGAAGGCGGGCCGGCTCAATCGGGCCATCGAATTTCTGCCGACCGACGAGGAGCTCGCGCGACGGCAGGCGTCGGGCAAGGGATTGACGCGACCCGAGCTCGCCGTGCTGCTCGCCTATTCGAAGCTCTGGCTCTACGACCGCTTGCTGCCTTCCGATCTGCCCGATGATCCAGCGCTGGCCGAGGAGCTGGTGGGATATTTCCCGCCGGCGCTGCGGCGCGCTCATCGCGACGCCATCTTCCGCCATCGCCTCAAGCGCGAGATCGTTGCCACGGTCGTCACCAATGCGCTGGTCAATCGCATGGGACCGTTCTTCGTCGAGGAGACGATCGAGCGCACCGGGCGAACACCCGCCGATGTCGCGCGCGCCTGGCTTGCATCGCGCGATGCCTTCGCGATGACCGACATGTGGAACGTGATCGAGTCGCTCGACAATCAACTCGGCGCCATCGTCCAGACGGAAATGCTCCGTGCCATGGCTGCTGCCGAAGAGCGCATCGTGCGCTGGATCCTTGGCCACGCCGGCGAACATGTCGACGTCGCTGGTACGGTGACGATCCTGCGCACCGGCGTCAGAGAGCTGCTCGACGCCGCGGAGGATTGGCTCGACGACGACAGCAATGCGGCCGCCGCCAAGCGGCGCGCCGGCCTGATCGGTGCGGGCGTATCGGCCGAGCTCGCCGCGCGGGTCGCGGCGTTGGAAGCGCTCGTGGCCGGTCCGGATATCGTGCGGATCGCGGCGGCGACCAAGCAACCCATGCGCGACGTCGCGCGCGCTTATTTCGCGATCGGTGAACGCCTCGGCTTCGGTTGGCTGCGCGAGGCCGCCGCGCGGGTCCAGACCGCGACGAATTGGCAGCGCCTCGCCACGGAGGCGGTCGTCGACGACATGTTCCAGCTGCAGGCGGAAATGACGAGCAGGGCGCTGGCGGCGGCCAAGGGCGCGGCCGATCTCCCGCGCGTCGCGGCGGAGTGGACGGATCGCAACAAGATCCCGCTCGCCCGCGTCGACGGCCTGCTCGCTGAACTCAAGACAGTGGTCACGCCGGATCTCGCGGCGCTGACGGTCGTTGGCCGGGAGCTGCGCGCGCTCGCCATCGCAGGGTAGCGCGGCGGCCGGATCGGGTTAGGTTGTGCCGCAATGGCAAGACCTTCCCTGGACCGACGCGCCGTGATCGCCTGGTGTTTCTACGACTGGGCGAATTCGGCGTTTCCCGCGATCATCACGACCTTCGTCTTCGCGACCTACGTCACGCAGGCCGTGGCGCCGATCCGATCAGCGGCGCTGCCGCGTGGGCCGGAGCGACGACGATCGCGGGTTTGGTGATCTCGCTGCTCTCGCCGGTTCTCGGCGCCATCGCCGACGTCACTGGTCGCCAGAAGACATGGCTGGCGATGAGCACGTTGGTGATGGCCGGCGCGACCGCCAGCCTGTGGTTCGTACTGCCGACTCCCGACGCGTTGGGCTTCGCGCTGCTGGGCTTCACGCTGGCGACGATCGCATTCGAGATCTCGATCGTGTTCTACAACGCGCTGCTGCCGGGCGTCGCGCCGGCGAGCCATATCGGGCGGGTCTCCGGCTGGGGCTGGGGCCTTGGTTATGCCGGCGGCATCGCCGGCCTCGGGGTGATGTTGCTTGCGTTCGTCATGCCGGCGACACCGTTGCTGGGCCTCGACCGCGCAAGCGCCGAGCACATCCGAATCGCCGGGCCGCTGGCCGCCGTGTGGCTGCTGCTCTTCTCCCTACCGCTGTTCTTCTTCGTGCGGGAACCGCCGGCCGATCGATCGGCGAGCATGCTGGGCGCGGTGGGCAGCGGTCTGCGCAATCTCGTCATCACGCTGCGCCTGCTGCTGCGCGCGCATCGCGAGCTCGCCTGGTTCCTGCTCGCGAACATGGTCTGGTCGAACGGCTTGACCACGCTGTTCGCCTTCGGTGCGATCTACGCCGCCGGCAGCTTCGGCATGACGACCGAGGAAGTCCTGATGTTCGGCATCGCGCTCAACCTCACCGCCGGGCTCGGCGCCTTCGGCTTCGCCTGGATCGACGACCGCTTCGGCTCCAGGCAGACGATCGCGATCGGCCTGATCGCGTTGACGGTGATCAGCGCGGGGCTGCTGGCCGTCACCTCGAAGCCGCTGTTCTGGGCGCTGGCGCTGGCGCTCGGGCCATTTCTCGGGCCCGTGCAGGCGGCGGGCCGCACGATGTGCGCGCGTCTCGCGCCGCCGGATCATCGCGCGCAGGTCTTCGGTCTCTTCGCCCTATCCGGACGCGCCACGGCTTTCCTCGGACCCCTGGTGCTCGGGATCGTCGTATCGCTGACGCAGAGTCAGCGCTGGGGCATGGCGACGATCCTGCCGTTCTTCCTCGTCGGGCTCGTGGTGCTGCTGGTGAAGGTCCGGCCACCGCCTTGAGCGCCGTGTCACCGGTGGCGTCCCAGCAACGCAGGCTTGGCGCGGCGTGCGGTCGTGACCAGAAAATCGAGCACCACGCGCACACGCGCCATGCGCGCGAGGTCGCGATGGGTCGCGAGCCAGAGTTCCTGTGCCGGCGCCCGAGCGGCGGCGACGCGAACCAGCCGCGCATCGTCGTCCGCGATCACACAGGGCAGCAGGGCGATCCCCATACCCTCCGCCGCGGCAGCACGCCGCGTCACGGCGCTGCCGCTGCGCAGGACGATCGCGGCCTTCGACGCGACGCTGCGCAGCCATGGCACCTGGGCGATCACGGTGTAGTCGAGCGGCCAGTCGATCACATCATGTCCGGCCAAGCGCATCGTCGCGTCGGGCACGCCGCGGCGTTGGACATAGGCGGCGCTGGCATACAGCGCATAGGCGACGCTGCCGAGACGACGTATGCGCAGGTCGCCTTGTTGCGGCCGCGTCAGGCGCAGCGCGACATCGGCCTCGCGCCGGCCGAGATCCAGCGTGCGAATGTCGGTCACGAGCTCCGGCACGATGCCCGGATGAGCGGTGCGTAGGCTCGGCAGGGCAGGCATGAGCAGCCCGATGGCGATCGCCTCGGTCGCGGTAATCACGACCGGGCCGGCGAGGCCGCGATCCTCGGAGGAGAGCCCGAGATCGAGGGCGCGGATTTCAGCCGCGATGCGTTGGGCATGACCGAGCAGCTTGGCGCCGGCCGGCGTCGGGTCGAGGCCGCGCCGGCTGCGATGGAAGAGCTTGCAGCGCAGCGCGGTTTCGAGCGCATCGAGACGGCGCGCCACCGTGCCGGCATCGACATTTAACGCGCGCGCGGCGGATGACAATCCACCGGCCTCGGAGACCGCAAGGACGAAGCGCAGGTGATCCCAATCCATCTCGGCTTCCCGCATTTGCGCATGACCATTCGGCGTCGCCGCGGCTTCGCAATCCCGCGGCGATCGCCATGCTGGCGTCAGTATTCGACCAGGAGATCGATGATGACCAGCGCAGTGATGGCGACCTACCAACGCGCGCCCGTGGCGTTCACCCAGGGCGAAGGCTGCCGCCTGATCGATCGCGAGGGGCGCGCCTATCTCGACTTCGCGGCGGGCATCGCGGTGTGTGCGCTCGGCCACGCCCATCCGCGCCTGGTCGGTGCGCTGTTCGCACAAGCGCAGCGCCTCTGGCATTGCTCGAATCTGTTCGAGGTCGAAGGTCAGGAAAGCGTCGCGCGCCGTTTGACGCAGGCGAGTTTTGGCGACGTCGTGTTCTTCGGCAATTCGGGCGCCGAGGCCAATGAATGCGCGATCAAGATCGCGCGGCGCTTTCACGCGGCCCGGTCTCGGCCATCGCGCTGGCGTATCCTCGCCTTCGAGGGCAGCTTTCACGGCCGCACGCTGGCGACGCTCGCGGCGGCCGGCAATCCGCGCAACCTCGCGGATTTCGGGCCCGTGACGCCGGGTTTCGATCACGTGCCCTATGGCGATCTCGCGGCCGCCCGCGAGGCGATGGGGCCGGAAACAGCGGCAATTCTAGTCGAGCCGATCCAGGGCGATGGCGGCATCCGCATTCCGCCGCCGGGGTTTCTCGCGGGCTTGCGTGAGCTCGCGACGGCGTCCGGCGCGCTGTTGATGTTCGACGAGATCCAGACCGGGATCGGCCGCACGGGCCGGCTCTTCGCGCATCACGCCAGCGGCGTCGCGCCCGATGTGATGACGCTGGCCAAGGGGTTGGGCGGCGGATTTCCGGTTGGCGCCTGCGTGGCCACGCGCGACGCGGCGGCGGCGATGACGGCGGGGAGCCATGCTTCGACCTTCGGCGGCAATCCGCTGGCGATGAGTGTCGCGGACACGGTGCTCGAGATCGTGACGGCGCCGGAATTTCTCGCCCGTGTCGCGGCGGCGGGCGTGCGGCTCGGCGCCGGTCTGGACCGGCTGGTTGCGGCGCATCGCCACATTCTCAAAGTGTGGCGCGGCGAGGGGTTGATGCTCGGTCTGCAGGCCAGCATCGCGCCGGCTGTTCTGACCGATCGGCTGCGCGAAGCCGGATTGCTCGTCGCGCCGGCGCAGGACCAGATCGTGCGTCTCCTGCCCCCGCTGATCGTGAGCAACGAGGAGATCGACGAGGCGCTGGAGATCCTGGACAGGGTTGCGCGGTTCGCGGCGCGCGCCTGAGCCCCGCGCGATGGGGGTTTTTTAGTCGACTCTAAGGAGGTTTTTAACGGTCTTTCTCGAAAATGCTCGACATGTTCAAGCCCAGCCCCCGCCTGACCCAAACCCTCCGCGCCCCCAGCTTTGGCCGTCGCGGGCTCCAGGAAGACTCCAGCGACGTCTCCGCCGACGACATCTGGCGCGGCGTCGCGGCGCTTCACAAACTGTCGCACGAGGCGCGCGAGGACGAGGCCTCGCGCGCGGCCTGTCTGTTCTACGCGCTGCGGCATTTCCACCCCAGCGACACGATCGACAGGGTCGTCGAGCTCACGGACCAGCGCATTCAGGCATTTCAGCGCCTGATGGGCGAGACGCCCGATCTGCTCGACGACGAGGAAATCGATGCGACGCTCGAGGATGCCGTCTATGCGACGATCGCGCGCACGCCGCTGCTGATCAGCGACGCTGTCTCGCGCTTCGATGCGCGGCAGTTCCGTGGTCGTCTGCCGGCCAGCCTCGATCGCGAGATCAAGGCGCGCAACCAGGCCCACCGTCTGCGCGCCGCCGATCGCGAGCAGCTCTATCTCAGCATGCTGCACTGAGCGGCATCACCCGCCGCTGACGCGTGTCAGTGGCGGAAATGGCGCATGCCCGTGAAGATCATCGCTAGGCCCTTGGCGTCCGCGGCGGCGACGATCTCCGCATCGCGAATCGATCCGCCGGGTTGAATGACGGCGGTGGCGCCGGCCTCGGCCGCGGCGAGCAAACCATCCGCAAACGGAAAAAACGCATCCGAAGCGACGACCGAGCCGATCGCGCGGCTCTGCGATTCGCCGGCCGCCTTCGCACCTTCCGCGGCCTTCCACGCCGCGATGCGTGACGAATCGATCCGGCTCATCTGCCCCGCGCCGATGCCGATCGTGGCGCCATTCCTGGCGTAGACGATCGCATTCGACTTCACGTGCTTGCACACGGAGAAGGCAAACAGCAGATCCGCGGTCTCCGCCGGACTCGGCGCGCGGCGCGTCACGATCTCGAGATCGGCTGCGGCGATGCGGCCAGCGTCGCGATCCTGGACCAGATAACCGCCGGCCAGAGACTTGACCCAAAGCCCGGGCGCCGCCGGATCGGGCAGGCCATGGGTCACCAGCAGCCGTAGATTCTTCTTCGCCGCGATGATGGTGCGCGCTTCGTCGGTCGCTTCGGGGGCAACGATGACTTCGACGAAGAGCTTGGCGATCTCGGTCGCGGTCTCGCCATCAAGCGGCCGGTTGAGCGCGACGATGCCGCCGAAGGCGCTGACGGGATCGCAGGAGAGTGCCGCGAGATACGCGCTGCGCGGCGTCGCGCCGAGCGCCACGCCGCAAGGATTGGCGTGCTTGACGATCACGCAGGCCGTCGCGGCGAATTCGGCCACCGCCTCGAAGGCGGCATCCGTGTCGTTGTAGTTGTTGTAGGAGAGCTCCTTGCCCTGGAGCTGCGTGGCGCTGGCCACGCCGGGTCGAAGCGCCGCGCCGGCATAGAACGCCGCCTTCTGATGCGGGTTCTCGCCGTAGCGCAGGATCTCCCGCCGCTCGCCGGCGATCACCAGGCGTCGCGGCCATGTCTCGCCGTTCTCGCCGGCGAACCATCCGGCGATCGCGGCGTCGTAGGCGCCGGTGCGCGCATAGGCATCGGCCGCGAGGCGTCGACGCAAACTCAGCGTCGTCGCGCCGCCATGCGAACCCATCTCCTTGATCAGCGCGGGGTAGTCGCTGGGATCGACGACGACAGCGACGGAATCGTGGTTCTTGGCGGCGGAGCGGATCATCGCGGGGCCGCCGATGTCGATGTTCTCGATCGCGGTATCGAAATCCGCGCCCTTCGCGATCGTCGCCTCGAACGGATAGAGATTGACGACCAGGAGATCGATCGGCGCGATGGCGTGGGTGTGCATCGCCGCGACATGCGCTTTGTCGTCACGCCTCGCGAGCAGCCCGCCATGGATCTTCGGATGCAGCGTCTTGACGCGCCCATCCATGATCTCCGGAAAACCCGTGTGATGCGACACGTCGGTCACGCGATGGCCGGCGTCGCGCAGCGCCTTGGCGGTGCCCCCGGTCGACAGGATCTCCACCCCATGGCGCACGAGGCAGGTCGCAAGTTCACCGAGCCCCGCCTTGTCGGAGACCGAGATCAGGGCGCGGGCGATGTTGACGTTGGTCATCGGCGATTCATCTCTGCGCTTGCGACAATCCTGGCTGCGCCGGCGTGGTGCCGGCGAATTCGGGCACCATGCGGCGCAGCGCGGAGACGGTGTCCGCGTCGCGACCCGCGCGCGCCAGCGCTTCGAGTTCGTCGAACGCCCGAGCGAGCAGAGCGGCGTCGGCGACGCGCGGGCTGGCGAGCTGGATTCCCGGGATCGGCGTCGGCGCCAGCGGCTCGGCGGCGTGGAACAATTCCTCTTCCAGCTTCTCGCCCGGCCGCAGGCCGGTGAAAACGATCTTGATGTCCTTGTCGGGCTTGAGACCCGCGAGGCGAATCATGCGCCGCGCGAGATCGGCGATCTTCACCGGCGCGCCCATGTCGAGCACCAGCAGCTTGGCGCCGGTCGGAGTCTGCGTGCGCGCGCCGAGTGCGGAAGCCTGCAGCACGAGTTCGACCGCTTCGCGCACGGTCATGAAATAGCGGTTGATCTCCGGGTGCGTGACCGTGAGAGGGCCGCCCGCCGCGAGCTGACGCTGGAACAGCGGCACGACCGAGCCGGTCGAACCGAGCACATTGCCGAAGCGCACGGTCACGAAACGCGTCGCGTCGGCGCCCGACCCGGCGCCGAGATTGAGCGCCTGGCAATAGGCCTCCGCGAGACGCTTGGTGGTTCCCATCACGCTCGAGGGGTTGACCGCCTTGTCGGTGGAGATCGCGACCATCGCGGCCACGCGATGCGCGCGGGCGGTGTCGGCGACGTTGCGCGTGCCGATGATGTTCGTGAGCACGCCTTCGGCCGGGTGCGCCTCGATCATCGGCACATGCTTGAGCGCCGCGGCATGGAACACGAGTTCGGGAGCACGGCGCGCGAAGATGCGGTCGAGCCGCGCCCGGTCGCGCACATCGGCGAGCACGGCGTGGCGCGTCAGCTTCGGGGCGATCTCGCCGATCTCCAGATCGATCGAATAGAGCGCGTATTCGGAACTGTCGAGCAGCACGAGCTCCGCGGGCTCGAGCTCGGCGATCTGGCGCGCGAGCTCCGAGCCGATCGAGCCACCGGCGCCGGTCAACAGGACTCGGCGGCCGGCGATGAGCGCCTTGACCGGCGCGCGGTCGAGCACGGTTTGCGGCCGGCCCAGGAGATCCTCGATCGCGATCGGGCGCACGTCGAGCTTCGCCTGATCGGCGACGCGCAGCTCGGTGATGCGCGGCAATCGCGCGACGGTGATGCCGAGCTGGTCGGCCTCGTCGAGCAGGCGTTCGAGCTTGGGGCCGGCGAACTCGGCGCGCGTCACCACGAGGCGCTGCGGCTTGCGGTCGCGCGCGGCGAGCTGCTCGACGACCAAGGTCAGCTCATCGACGCTGCCGAGGACTTCGACGCCGCGGATCGCGCGCCCGCGCCGCGTGCCCGTCTCGTCGACCAGGCCGACGACGCGATAGGGCGCGCCGGCGCGCTCGCTCGCCTCCATGAAGCGCTCGGCCTCCGTCGCGGCGCCGATCAGCAGCACCGGCACGCGGCTGGGATCGGCGGCATCGGGGTTGAGGTCGAACCGGCCGTCCTTGGCGAGGCGGTAGATGATGCGTGGACCCGCGAGCAGGAGGATCATCACGAACCAGGCGATCACGACCGCCGAGCGCGGGATGTCCTGCAGGCGCGTCACCACGAACATCGCGGCGAGGAAGATCAGCACGATCAGCGTCGCCGCCCGCACGATTCGCGCGAGATCCGGAAAGGAAGCGAAGCGCCAGATGCCGCGATAGAGGCCGAAGCCGCGGAAAACGGCGGCGGCGATCAGCGTGAAGAGCAGGGCGCCGCCGACGATCGGCACTGTTTCCTGGCGCGAAAAATCCTCGCCGTAGCGAAGCCAGAGCGCCAGCACATAGGCGATCGCCGCCATCGCCAGATCATGGGCAAAGGCGATCGCGAGCTTGGTCGAGGTGCTGATCGTGATGCGCATCATGTGCCGTCCGGCGGTGTAGCACAGACAATGCAATCATTGTCGCCCCTCCTCGACTCGAGCTTGGCGATTCACACATCCTCGAGACGATGTCCCGGCCCCCGCAATCGATCGCCGAACGCGCGCATCCCCTCCTGGCGCGGAGCGCTAGGAGGGGTGGCACGCGCGAAGCGCGTGACGGGGAGGTTCCTTGAATTCGAAGGGGTCTGTGCCCGAGGAGGTCCCGCGAGACCTCCCCGTCAGCGCGCTGACGCGCGCTGCCACCCCTCCTAGCGCGTGCCGCGCTAGGAGGGGATGCGCGCATTCGGCGATCGTCTCCGGGCGCCGGGACATCGTCTCGACGATGTGTGAATCGCCAAGCTCGAAATGAGGCGAGGCGACGATGGTTGGGTCAGCCGGTCTTGTGCTGCACTAGGCGGCGTGCGGCGACGAGGCGCTGGAGCGTCGCACAGACATAGTCGATCTCGTCGTCGGCCAGGCCGACGCCCGAGGGCAGGCTGAAGCCCTGGGCCGACAGACTCGTCGTCGCGGCGAAGTCGCGATTGCCGGCGAAGGGCTTGTACGGCGGCATCTCATGCAACGGATAGAACAAGGGCCGCGTGTCGATCCCCGCCTCGCCCAGGCGGCGCATGATGTCGTCGCGCGCCAGGCCGGTCGCCGCCTCGTCGACGATCACGGAGATCATCCAGAAGCTGTTCTCGTAGCCTGGCATCTCCACGGCCATGGCGAGTCCGGGAACATCCCCGAGACCGGCGCGATACCGCTGCGCGATCGCCTGCTTGCGGGCGAGGAATCCATCGGCCTGCTCGAGCTGCGCGCAGCCGATCGCGGCCTGGAGATTGGTGAGACGGTAGTTGTAGCCGACCTCGTCGTGCCAATAGCGCTTGGCCGGGTTCATGCCGTGATCGCGCAGCCGGCGCGCGCGCGCGGCCGCCTCGGCATCGCGGAACACGACCGCGCCGCCTTCGCCCGTCGTGACGACTTTGTTCGAAAAGAAGCTGAACGTCCCGGCATGCCCGATCGTGCCGCAGGGCCTGCCGTGATGGCGTGCCCCGATCGCCTCGGCAGCGTCTTCGATGACGATCAGGCGATGCGTGTCGGCGAGCGCCATCAGCGCGGTCATGTCGGCGGGCTGGCCGTAGAGATGGACCGGCATGATCGCGCGCGTGCGCGGCGTGATCGCGGCGGCCACCAGAACGGGATCGATGTTCCAGGTCCGACGATCGACATCGACGATCACCGGCGTCGCGCCGGCATGGATGACCGTGTTGATCGTCGCCGCGAAGGTCAGATCGGGCACGATCACTTCGTCGCCGGGGCCAACGCCGTAACCGAGCAGCGCCAGATGCAGCGCGGCGGTGCCGTTGGTGGCCGAGAGCACATGCGCCGCGCCCAGGCGCTGGCCGAGCATCTCCTCGAAGCGTTTGACGTAGGAGCCCTGCGACGAGATCCAGTTCGTCTGGATGCATTCCGTCACGTATTTGAGCTCGTTGCCGCCGAGCACGGGCTCGGCCATTGGAATGCGCCGTGCCACCGCGGGCGTGGCCAGCCCGATCGGCCGCTGCTGGGCGTCGACGATCGCGGCGATGTGGTCGTGGGACTCGGATACCCGGGTGTTTCCGCTGTCGGGGGTCATGGCTGCGCGCACATCCAGCGAGAGGGTGCCGCCTCGGCCGAGGCAGGCAGCGATGTCCCGGGCACACAACCGACCGATCAACTCGCCGCCGTCGTTGACCACGAGGGCAAGGCCAAGACCGCTTTGGTCGAGGCGACCAAGCGCGGCTTCCAAAGTGTCGGCATCGCGGACGAGGAGAGGATCGATCTTCAAGGAGGCGTCCTGGGGCGCATCGCCCCTGTTAAACGGGTCAGCCCCGGGATTTAGTCCAGGGGAGCGAGGGCGTCCAGCATCACGCCGGCGGGAGCGCGAGTAGGCGCAGCTGGCGTGCAATCACGAATTCCTCGACATAGAGCGCGCGGGCGCGCGCCAAGCCCGCGGCGCCCGATCGCCGGCGCAATGCCGGGTCCTGGATGAGCGCGCCCAGCGCGGCCGCCAGGGCGGCGGGGTCGTTGACCGGCGCCAGCCTTCCGGTCTCGCCGTCGACGACTTCCTCGCGCGCGCCGCGGATATCCGTGGCGACGACCGGCAAGCCCGAAAGCATGGCCTCGATGATCGAGCGCGGCATGCCCTCGCGATGCGAGGGCAGCACGAAGATGTCGGCTGCGCGTAGCAGCGCGGGGACGTCTTGCCGATAGCCGAGGAGATGCACCCGCGCGGCCAGCCCGGGGTCGCGTTCGACCGCGTCGATCGCCGTGATGATCGACCCGGCGTGGTCGCTCGCCAGGCGCTCGCCTACGACCCAGAGCTCGGCATCGAGGTCGCGCATCGCGGTGAAGAGCTCGGGGTAGCCCTTCTCGGCGACCAAGCGTCCGACGCAGATGATCGCTGCGCGCGCGCCGGCGAGGCCGAGTTCGCGGCGCAGCGCAGCGCGCGCCGCATCATCTGCCGGCGGATGGAAGCGTTCGGGGTCGCTACCGTTGCCGATCGCCTCGATCACACCGCCGCGGCACAGATGCAACCGACGCGCGGTCGCCGCATCTTCTTCCGCCTGGGTGAACAACACGTCGGTGACCCGCCCGCCGACAAATTCCAGGGCGACGAAGCATGCCCAGACAGGGGACGACATGCGGTCGTGGAAATAGAATCCGTGCGCCGTATAGACGAGCTTCGGCACGCGCCGGCGAAACGCGGCGAGGCGCGCGATCAACGAAGCGAGCGGCGTATGGACGTGGACGAGATCGAAATTCTCGCGCGCGAACAGCGCGGACACTGCGCGATAGGCGCGTGCATGCGCCAGCAGATCGAAGCTGCGCTCGAACGGCACGGTCTCGACGCGGAAGCCCTCGGCGCGGACCTGCTCGACCAGCGCGCCGGGCGCGCAGACGCCGACGACGTCGTGGCCGGCGGCGCGCATCGCGCGCATCAGGGGCAGCAGAAAATGATGGAGCGTGAAATCGACGGCGCAGAGCTGGCAGATCTTCATGTCCGCTCCGGCACCGCGCAGGCCCGCGCCAGCGCGGCGACCAGCCACAGCGCCGCCATCCACCAGCCCTGCCAGAGGCCATAGGCCGTTGCCGCGATGGTCAGCGCAGCCGCGGCGGCGGCAGTCATGCCAATGCGCGTTCCCCGCGCATGCGCCGGCGAGGTCGCCGCGTAAAGGATCAGAATTGCGATCGCGCCGCCGATCGCCGCACCGACGGCGCCGAGCTCAAGCCAGAGCTGCAGCACGGCATTGTGCGGATGCAGCGGCAATTTCTCGACGCCGGGTTCGAAGAGTTCCTTGCCGCCTGGCACCGCGCGTGCGGCGTTGAGCCCCCAACCGAGCAGTGGCCGTTCGGCAATGCGGTCGGCGACGAAGGACCAGATTTCGGTGCGGTGCCAGACCGAACCGTCGCGCGTGCGATTCGCGAAATAGCGGTAGAAAACCTGCCAATGCGGGATCAGAGGCATCAAGGTGAAACCCACAACGACGCTGGCGATCGCAAGCCGCCGTGTGGTCTGGCCCGCATAGGCGACCAGCAGGGCGGCGCCGGCGGCGACCATGCTGGCAACGACTGCGGCAAGACTCTCGAAGGCCGGCGCCACCAGGGCTGCCCATGCCGGCAGCAGGCAGGCGCGTGGCCAGCCATAGCGACGCGCGAGCGTGGCGGCGCCAATCCAGGCCACGAGCGCGATCAGCGTCGAGGCGCGGTTGAGAGAGGACGGATTGAAGCGCCGGGCGAGATGCGTGATGATCCATTGCTGCGGCGTCGGGCGCAGGCCGAGGTAGCGCGGGATCGCCTCGATGGTCAGCACGGTGAGCGCGATCACGAGGCCGATCACGAGAAACCGGCCGACTCGCTCGCGTTCGACGATCGGCAGCGTGTCGGCGACGGCGATCAACGCCAAGCCGCCGATGGCCGAGACGGTAATGCTGATCCACAGCCGCCATACGAGATCCGGCTGCAACGCCCAGAGTGACGACGCGCCAGCCCAGAGGATCGCTATCGCGAACAGCGCGATCCCGGCGCGCGGCCAGGCCGCTTGCAACAGGGCCGGCATGGCACCGGCGATCGCAGCCACCGCGACGAGCGCGAAGAGCGGCGCGACGGCCAGCGGACTCACCAATGCGATCGGAGCGAGCAACACGGCGCCCCATGCCAGGGCGCCCGCGCTCACGCGCGTGGTCATCGTTCAGTGCAGCGCATCGGCCACGGCCGCCACGATGCGATCGACGGTCGCGTCCTCGAGATCGGCGTGCATCGGCAGCGCGAGCACGCGGCTGCACAGGGATTCGGCGACGGGCAAGGAGCCGGGCCCGCGACCATAGCGCTCATAGGCGGGTTGGAAATGGAGGGGCTTGGGGTAGTAGACCGCGCTCGGAATGCCCTGCTTCGCGAGGCTCGCCTTCACGTGATCGCGCGACGGTGTTTCGACGACGTAGAGCGGCCACGCACTCATGGCGTTGGGGCTGCGCGCCGGACGACGAATCTGCTTGGGCAAGGTCGCGTCGTAGCGTGCGGCGACACGCATGCGCTGCGTCAGCTCCGCCGGATAGGCTTCGAGCTTCACCATCAGGATCGCGGCCTGCATCGTGTCGAGGCGACCATTGGTGCCGATGCGCAGGATCTCGTAGCGGTCGCTGTTGCTCGAGCCATGAAAGCGGATCGAGCGATAGAGATCCGCCTTCTCGGCATCGTCGGTGAAGATGGCGCCGCCATCGCCATAGGCGCCGAGCGGCTTGGCCGGGAAGAAGCTGGTTGCCGTCACCGGCGCCAGGGCGCCGACGCGCAGATTGCCGACGCTGGCGCCGAAGCTCTGCGCGGCGTCCGCGAGCACGAAGAGTTTCTCCTGCGCGCACAGCGTGCCGAGCTCGACGTATGACGCGGGCAGGCCGAAGAGATCGACCGCGATCACCGCGCGCGGCTTGAGCCGACCCTCGCGCTTCACCGCGGCGATCGCGCGCTCGAGCGCGCCGGGATCGATGTTGTAGGTGGTGGGATCGACGTCGACGAAGACCGGTTCGGCGCCGAGCGCGCAGGGGACTTCGGCGGTCGCCGTGTAGGTGAAGGCGGGCAGGAACACCGCGTCGCCGGGGCCGATGTCCTCGCCCATCATCGGAATGCGCAAGGCTTCGGTGCCGCTCGCGACCGTCACGGTCTCGCGCACGCCGCAGAAGCTCGAGAGCGCAGCCTCGAGTTCTGCGACTTCCGGGCCGAGGATGAAGCGGCCGTGTTCGAGCACGCGCATCACGCGCGCGTCGATCGCGGGCTTGAGCCGGCGGTACTGCGCCTGCAGGTCGACGAAGGGAATCGGGTTGGTCATGATCTCACCATTGCAAGCTGCGGCGGATAGCCGATCGGCGTGCATCGCGCCACGATTCGTTGCATGCGCGGGCCCGGTCGCTCACAGCGCTTCCGCGCGGCCGTGGAGCGTGAGCCAGCGCTGCAGCGCGAGCAGCGTCCAGAGATGCCACGACGTATCGCGCTTGCCGCTCGCCAGATCGCCGCGCCAGCGTGCGACGATCGCGGGATCGATGAGGCCCTGACGGGAAAGGCGGCGCGGATCGCTCGCCTCGCGCAGCATCTCGTCGAGCGGACCGCCAAGCCAGCGCCCTACCGGCAGCTCGAAGCCCCGCTTGGGCCGCGTGAAGACTTCCGCGGGCAGGCGATCGGCGAAGGCGTCGCGCAGGATCCGCTTGCCGATACCATTGCTGACCTTGAGCCCCGCCGGCATCGCGGCGGCGGCTTCGACCACGCGCTGGTCGAGGAAGGGCGAGCGCACTTCCAGCGCATTGGCCATGCTCGTGCGATCGACCTTCACGAGCATGTCGCCGGGAAGCACGAGCGCAATGTCCGTCGCAAAGGCGAGGTTGAGCGCGTTGCTCTCGTGGGCCCCTTGATGCGTCACCGCCACCAGCTGCGCGACATTGTCCTCGCGCCAGTCGCTGCGCGGCAGCAGATCGATGAGTTCGTCGTCCGGGACATCCTGCATCCACGCCGCGTGGCGCGCCGCCGGGCTGAGATCGGCGCCTGACGTGAACCGCCGGGCGCGGCGCAGCTTCTCCAGCAGGCCGCCGGAGCGACTCTCGGGCAGACGCGCGAGGATCGCCGACGCGGCGGCACGCAGCGGCGAGGGGATGGCTGACCAGCGCGCGATCAGCGCTTCGCCCTGGTATTTGCGATACCCGCCGAAAGCCTCGTCCGCGCCGTCGCCGGAAAGCGCGACGGTGACATGGGCGCGCGTGGCGCGTGCGACCGCGAAGCTCGGCACCGCCGAGGCATCGGCGAAGGGCTCGTCGAGCCCATGCATCACGTCGTCGACCAGGCCGGTGGCCTCGCCGGTCGCGATGGTCATCTCGGTATGCTCGGTGTGCAGATGCTCGGCCACGACGCGCGCGCCTTCGCGTTCGTCGAAGAACTCGGCATCCTCGAATCCGACGGTGAAGCTGCGCACGCGCGCGCCGCTGCGCGCCATCGAGGCGGCGACCAGCGCGGAGTCGATGCCGCTCGACAGGAAGGCGCCGATCGGCACATCGGCCACCAGCCGGTCGCGCACCGCCGCATCGAAGGCCGCGACGATCGCGCTGCGCGCCTGCGCGGGATCGGCGAGCTGCCGGTTGCGCTTGGCCGCGAGATCGTACCAGCGCTCTATCGCGATGCCGTTCGGGGTGAAGCGCAGCAGGTGACCGGGCGCCAGCTTCGCTGCCCCGGCGCCGATGCAGATGTGATCGGGCAGCCAGCGCAGCGCGAAGAGCCAACCCAGCGCCTGGCGATTAAGCGCGAAACGCTTTCCCGCCGCGTACTCGAGCGCGAGGAAATCGGAGGCGAAGTCCAGGCGTTGCCGAGCATGCGCGTAGAACAGCGGCTTCTTGCCGAAGCGGTCGCGGACCAGCACCGTCTCGCGCGTCGCCTCGTTCCAGATCGCGAAGGCGAACATGCCGACGAGACGCGGCAGCAGCGCGTCGCCCCATTGGGCCCAGCCCGCGAGCAGCACCTCCGTATCCGAACCCGTTGCGAAGCGGCGCCCCGCCGATTCGAGCTCGCGACGTATCTCCGCGTGATTGTAGATCTCGCCGTTATAGGTGATCGACAGCCCGTGGCCATGCATCGGCTGGGCGCCGTCGGGGCCCAGCGCGATGATCGCGAGGCGCCGATGCGCGAACGCGGCCTGCGCGCCGATCCAGATGCCCTCGCCGTCGGGCCCGCGTGGCGCGAGCCGGATATTGGCGTGCGTCAGCGCCAGTCTCGTCGCCGCCGGATCGAGGCCGGCGAGATCGATCACACCCGCGATGCCGCACATCAGGATGAGCCGTGCATTCGCGCTTTGTAGCGATCGCGCAAGCCGCGCGTCAGCAGCAGACCGGCGCGATACGCGGGGTTGATCAGCGCCGGCGGACAGATCAGCAGGACCACGCCCCAGATGGCCAATGCGGGCAATGGCCAGATCGCGCGCGCGCGTCGCCCACGCCGCCAGGCATCGAGCATTTGTGGCAAGCCGTAAAGCGCGGGGTGACGGCGGCGGATGCTGCGCCAGATCTCGGCATGCTGTCGCCATGACCTCGCGCGCAGCATGCCTGTGCGCCGGACGCGGTAGAGGAACAGCGCGTCGCTCAGCACGATGGCGCGCGCACGCAGCGCCACGAGCCGGATGTTGAACTCCCAATCTTCGTACCCATCGCGCATCGTCTCGTCATAGCCGCCGGCCCGCGCGATCAACCCACGGCGCATGAGCATGCAATAGGGCGCCTCGTTGACGATCAGCTGCTCGAACGGATTGAGCGCCATCGGGCTGATGCCGTCCTCCTCGCCGAAGCGTCGCGTCCAGGAGAAGGCGAGATCGGCGTCGGGATGCGTGTCCAGAGCCGCGAGCAGCTGCGCGAGGGCCGTCGGCGCCAGCTTGTCGTCGGAGTCGAGCGGGAGAACGAATTCACCGCGCGCCGCCCGGATGCCGGCATTGCGCGCGCCCGGCAAGCCGTGATTCGTCTGGCGCATGAGCGTGACCGCCGCGGGCAGTGCGGCGAGGCAGGCTTGCGCCTCGGTCGCGGTGGAGCCGTCATCGACGAGGATGATCTCGAAGTCGCGGAAGCTTTGCGCGCTCAACGAGTCCAGCGTCTCTCCAAGCGTGGCATGGCTGTTGAAGAACGGTATGACGATGCTGATTCGCGCCATGTCAGTCGGTTGACCGGCCGGTGCGGCACAGCGCCCAGATCTCACCCCAAAGGAGTCGTTGCTCGACGAGCGCGAGCCCGGCGGCCGCGATCTCCGCGGCGAACTCATCGAGCGTGTGTTCGATGAAATGCGTCGGGTCGGAAAAGTAGCCGATGCCGAGTTCGCGCCGCATCGGCAGTCGCCAGTCACGCTCGAACAGCGGCACGCGGATCAGCACGGCATGCGCGTCGGTCGCAGCGACGATCCTGCGCAGGAATGCCGGGCGCTCCTGCAGATGCTCGAGCACGTTCGACAAGACGATGACGTCGAAATTGCCGTCCGGCAGGCGCTGCGTCGCGTCGCCGCAGATGAAGCGGAGATTGGGTGGATTGCTGGCGGCGCTGGCGGCGGCAATGTGCGCCGCATCGTTGTCGATCCCCACGATCTGCGCGGAAGGGCGCGCAAGGGCGATCGCGCGGGCGACGAACCCGCGCCCACAGCCGATGTCGAGCACCCGATCGCCGTCACCGATATGACCGATGAAGTAGTCGTGATAGCGCGTGAGTCGATGCTTGGGATGCTCACCACCGCCGAGCGCCGTGGCGCGCTCGTCGATGACCAGATCGAGATCGTCGGCGATGGGGAACAGGCGCTGCAACGCACCGCGCGGCTCGCCCGTGCGCGACTCGAAGACGAGCAGCGCAAAGATCAGCTTGCGGCGCAGCGCGGCCGGTAGAATTCTCCACAAGCGTCCGCCGAGGGTTGCCAGCGAGCGGGCCATGTTCTTCGAACCAGGAATCTTCGAACCAGGAGTCTTCGAATCAGAAATCTTCGAACCAGGAGTCTTCGAATCAGGATTCACGACGAGTCTCCGAGCAGCGCGCCGAATACGGCCTCATGGCGCGCGAGCCATGAATGGATATCCAGCGTCTCGACCGCGCGCGACCGCGCCGCGGCGGCCATCGCATCGCAGCCGGATGCGATGCGCAGCATTCCCGCGGCGATCGCGTCGGGTGTGGGAACCTGCACGCGCTCCCAGCCCGCCTCGACCTTCAGCTTCACGCCGGCCGCAGGACCCACCAGTTCGGGCGTGCCGCCAGAGGCATTGAACAACACCGGCAGCCCGCACGCCATCGCCTCGATGACGGCATTGGGACAGCAATCGTTGAAGGTCAGGGCGAGATAGGCATCGGCGGCGGCATAGATCTTCGGCGCCTGAGCTTGCGTGTAGGGTCCGCGCATCTCGATCTGTGCGGCGAGTCCGAGCGCGGCCGAGCGCGTGGCGATCATCCGCGCCACCTCGGGATCGAAGTGGCCAGCGAGAATGAGCCGCGCGTCCAACCCTTGCCCGCGTGCAACTGCCAGACCCTCGATCGCCGCCTGTGGCCGATAGAGCATGTGGCGATCGAGCTTGCCGGTCATCAGGAAGCGAAAGGGACCGGGCGCGCGTGCGCCAGCTTCCGGCGCGAAGAGCCGCGTATCGACGGCATTGAACAGGATCTCGCCCGGTCCCTTGCGTGGCCCGAGGAAGCGCTCGGCGGCATCGCGACAGAAGGCGCTCTGCCAGAACACGTGACCGGCTGCATGATAGGCGTGCGCCATGCGCGCATTCATCGCCCGCCAATCGCCGGCGAACCAGGCGGGATAGAAGACTCCGTTCTGGTTGAGGACGATCGGTACGCGGCGCCGTTTGAGCAGCTGCAACGCGCCGGGGGTCAGATAGGGCGCATTCGACAGCAGGTAGACGAGATTGTAGCGCCAGCGCTGCTCGGGAAAGCGCGCAGTCAGGCGCCTCAACTTCACCAATGTGCCGCCGACATCGCCGATGCGCGCGCCGCCGTACCAGAGCCGCGCGCTGCCGGACCGGCGGCGGGCCGTTGCGATCGTCTGCAGGCTCAGTGCCGCGCCGTAGCCCCAGCGCAGCACACGCTTGCGCGCCGGATCCCTGAGCTGGACGGCGCTCACAGCAACGGTCGGTAGACTTCTTCGAGATGCCGGCGACCGACCACCGACCAATCGGCGATCTTCACCGCGACGCGCGCGGCGGTGCGCAAGGCTGCGGCGCGATCCGGGAGCGCGAGCAACCCGAGCGCACGCGCCACGAACCGATCCATGTCCTCGCCGTCGACCAATGCGCCGGTCGCGCCATCGGTGATCAGATCGGGCGACATGCCGACGCGCGTCGACACGACGGGCACGCCGCTCGCCATGCTCTCCATCAGCGCCATCGGTCCGCCTTCCTCGCGCGAAGTGATGAAATAGATATCGAGCGGATGGTAGCAGCGCGCGAGTTCGCGCCGGTCTTGCGCATAGACATGCGCGAATTTCACGCCGAGCCGTTCGAGCCCTTGTTGGACGAAACCCCGCGCCGGTCCTGTGAGCATGACGAAGACCGGCACGTGGCGCCGGAGTTTGTCGATCGCGTCGAGGAACAGATCGGGGCCCTTGATATGCTTGGGCTCGTTGCCATCGCCCCAGCCAGTGCCGTCCTTCTGAAACGAGCCGACGCAGACCTGATCGTCGCGGATTCCCAGTCGCGCGCGCGCGGCGCCGCGCTCGGCCTCCGTAGGCGGCACGAAGAGATCGGTCTCACAGCCGATCGGAATATTGACCAGTTTCGCGCGCGGTACGCCCCAGTTTGCCAGCCGCTCGAGCACCAGGCTCGCCGAGCAGACGATCCGCGACAGATGCTTCTCGGAGTCGAGGAAGCGGTCGATGTGACGCGCAGCCTCGGGCCCGTCCTCGCGCTTGCCGTGCAGGAACGAAACCACGAACCGGCACCGCGGCGAGAGCAGCCGGCGCCAATCCACCCATTGGTATTGCGAGCCGAATTGCACCACGCCGCGCGTGAGCTGCGCGGGCTCGGTCGTCGTCCAGGCCGTTCCCGGCGCCAGTCGATTCACTTCCTCGACGATGAAGCTGCCGTACCATCGGATCGCCCATTCCGCGCGCTCGATGACCATGCCCACGGGCGGACGCAGGGGGGCGAGGCCGAGACCGTCGGCGATGCGCCATGCCGCCGCCGCGGTAAAATTCGCGAGCGGCTTGGCCTGTCGAAGCAGCGCGCGCATCACACGCTTCCCGCGCCGCGCGTCTCGGCATGCACCAGGCGGCGCACGAGTTCGGCCATGTCGATCTGTGCGCGCCAGCCAAGCACGCGCGCCGCCTTCGCAGGGTCGCCGACGCTATGGGCGATGTCGCTCGGCCGCATCAGCGCGGGATCGCTTTCGACATGCTCGCGCCAGTCCAGGCCGTTGGCGGCAAAAGCGGCAGCGACGAACTCACGCAGCGCATGGGCGCGGCCTGTCGCGATGACGAAGTCGCCGGGACGATCGATCTGCAGGATGCGCCACATCGCGTCGACATATTCCGGCGCCCAGCCCCAGTCGCGCTCGACATCGGTGTTGCCGAGCTTCAGTCGCTCGCCCGATCCGGCGGCGATGCGACAGGCCGCCGCCACGACCTTGCGCGTCACGAAGCGTTGTGGACGCAGCGGCGATTCGTGGTTGAACAGGATCCCCGAGCAGGCGAAGAGGCCATAGGCGTCGCGGTAATTGGCGACTTGCCAGAATGCCGTCGCCTTCGCGACGCCGTAGGGGCTGCGCGGCCGGAACGGGGTCTCCTCGTTCGCCGCCGCGCGGCCCGTGTCGCCGAAGCTCTCGCTCGAGCAGGCGTTGTAGAAGCGTACGTTCGGATTCACGAGACGCAGCGTCTCGAGAATGTTCAGCGTGGCGACGGCCACGCTCTCCATGGTCTCGACGGGCTGCGAGAAGGACAGCGCGACCGAGGATTGACCGGACAGATTGTAGACTTCGTCCGGCTCTGTGCGGTTGACGACCTGAAGCACGCTGCGGAAATCCAGGGGAGACACGGAATGCACCGTGACCCTGTCCTTCAAGCCAAGCGCTTCCAGCCCGGTCATGCGTGCAAGCTCCGCGTCGCGCGAACTGCCATGCACGACATAGCCTTCGTCCAGAAGTTTCCGGGCGAGATAGGCGCCGTCCTGGCCTGTGACGCCGATGATGAGCGCGGTGCGGGGCATGTGTGCCTAGAGCGGTAGCTGGTTGAAGGCGAATGCGATGGGATCGCGCCACAGCCGTCGCCGCGCGGCGATCGGTGCGCGCCGTGCCACGAGGTCCTCGAGCAGCGCGATCCAGCGCGATGTGGTCAACGCGGCCGTGTAGGGATAGCTCGACATCTTGGCGGCCTGCTCGGCATAGCTGGCGATGAAGTGCGCGAGCGCCGACTCGATGTCGTGCGGCCCGTCGAAGCCCACACCGTAGGGACCGCAATACTCGGGCAGCGCGCCGCTGCGACGGAACAGCAGCGGCAGGCCGCACATCGCGCCCTCGACATGATGCGCGCCGCCGGGTTCGTTGATCGACGCCGTCAGATAGGCGTGGTGACTGCGGATCTCCGTCGCCAGCGCCTCGCCATCGAGCGGCGCGACGAACCGGACATTGCGCAGCTCTGCCGTCGTCGGGGCATTGCCGACATAGGTGAAGCTGAATCGCAGCCGCCATTGCGGGTCATCGAGAAGCTGGTCGAACTTGCGATAGACATCGAAACCCTTGAGCTCGTGCGCGCCCCAATGATGCGTGACGAAACGGATTGGTCCGGCGCCGGCCCAGGGCACGAAGCCTTGGCGATGGAAGATGCGTGCGTCGGCGCCGTTGTGGATCACGCTGTCCGGCGTTTCGCGTCGCCAGACGGCGAGATCGCGCAGCCAGCTGGCGATGAAGACCGTGTGATCGGCCGTGTAGTTGGCGAGGCGAAGTCGGAAATTCATGCCGCGCGTGCCCTTGCGCTCGTCGCATTCGTTGATGCGGTGGACGACGATCATGCGTGGATTCCCCCGGGCCAGGTGGCGCAGCACTGCGCCTGGGGTGAACGTCACGAGCGGATTGCGCGTGCGCGGATCGACGATGATGGCGGCGTCGGTGTCGGGCTCGAGTACGTGCGTCGCGACGTGACCACCAGCCGCGAACGCATCGACCATCGACGCCACGAAGCGATTGCCACCGCCCCAGGGCCCGGCGAGGGCGCGGCAGTTGATGGCGATCTTCATGCCGTCGTCCGAAGCGAGGGAATGATTGCGCGGAACTGATCGGCCATTGCGCGCGCCGAGATGTTCTCCTGCTCGAGCATGCGTCGCCCTCGTGCGCCCATGGCCTCGGCCTGCGCACGATCGGCGAGGAGGTCTTCGATAGCGCTTGCCAATGCAGCCGAATCTCCGGGCGGCACGAGCCGGCATGCATGGTGACGGGCCAGCATCTGCTTGTCCCAGCAGCCACGATTCTCGGTCAGGATCACCGGTCGCCCGCACGCCATCGCCTGCAGCGCGGCGCTCTGACCCGAAGGCTGCATCGTGTCATGCAACGGCACGACGACGAGGCGGGCGCGCTGCAGGCGCGCGCGCAGATTCTCGTCGCTGATCACTTGCGTGCGCCAATCGCCGCGTGTGACGCGGATATTGGGCTTCCCGGCGGTCACGGGGAGAGAGGTGATGATTTCGAGGGGCGGGAAGTGCGGTCGCCAAGCTTCGACGAGCGTGGAGAAGTCGCGGTTCCAGTCGTTGCCGACGCTGATGGCGAAATTCTCCTCGCCACCCGTTCCCGGCCGCCAGAATTCGAGGTCGACACCGAACGTGAAGTCGATGATGTCGACGTGTTCTCCCAAGGCGGCGCGCAGCCAGATCGCTTCCGGCTTCGACAGCACCGCAAGGGTCGTGCCGTCGAGGAGCCAGCGCAGCCATCGCAACCGAACAGGAGATGCGCCGGTCGGGACGAGACCCATCGTCATGATGACGAGGTTTTCTCGCACCGCTCCGAGCCGTCGCAACATGGCCAAGGCGAAGCCGAGCGTATGGGTCGTCGCCACCACGCTGCCATTGCCGCGCAACAATCCGCGCCGTGCGAGTAGCCGCACAAGGATCCGCGCATGGAAACCGAAGATCTGGGCGAGCCGATTGGCGGCACCCTCGAGCACCCGATTGAAGGGGCGACCGAGGCCGAGATCGCCTTCATCGAGCATGGTGACAGCTGCGCGGTCGCGTGCCAGCTCTGCGTAGCCGTAGAGGAATTCGGTTGGCCCCGACGCTGCGAGCCGTTCACGCCGGCCTGCGCGAAACAGAAAGACCGCCGCCGTCAACTTCCACCACCCTTCATGATCCGGCGCGATGCGCGCGCACCCGCGTCTGCACGAACTCGACGAATCGCTCCCCCCAGCCGCGGTCGAACGGGGTGACGAAGCGCTGCGCGGCGATCTTCAGCCGCGCGCCACGTTCGGCGATCTCTTGCGGAGTGGCCAACCTTCCAAGTGCCGCCGTGAGGTCGGCATCGCTGCGGGCCATGATCACGTCGGGTACCGCGAAGAACTCCTCGAAATGATAGAGCGGGATGGAGTTGATGTTGCGCGTCGCGGCGTCACCCTGTGTCGGAAAGAAGCAGACGACGGGTTTGGCGTGCAACGCGGCCTCGACGACGATCGTCGAGAGGGGCGAGACCACGACGTCCACATTCGCGAGCAGATCATGCGCGTCGCGGTAATCGGGCAGCGTGATCGCCGCGGCTTGTCCCCGACCGACCCGCTCGAGGATCTCGCGCATCGTCAGGTCGATCTTCACGTGACGGAATTGATGCGAAAGGAAACGCGCGCCGCCGGCGCCGGCGCCGCCCCATGGGTGTGGGCGATAGATGACATTGAGGGGCGGAACCGACCCCGCCGCGATCGCCGCATCGAGAGCGATAAGCGTGCCGAACTCGTCGGTCTGCGTATTGGCGCCGGCGAAGAGCACGACCGAAAGTGCCGGATCGAAGCCGTATTGCACACACAGCGCCGTGCGATCGAAGCGCGGCGTCTCGCGGAAGACGTCGAATTGCGCGGCGCCGAATGCGATTGCCCTCTCGGGCTTCATGCCGACGAAGCGCACGGCGTGATCGTGCGTCTGCGGCCCCCAGACTAGAAGCCAATCGGGCTGTCCGACGACGGCGCGCTTGGTGCTGGGGTTGTCCCAGGAGTTCATGACGATCAAGCTCGGAATTGCGCGCTGCCGACATTCGGCGACGATGTCGTTGATGAACAACCCCTCGAGCACGCTGGGATGCACGACGATGTCGGGCTTCACGCGGTCGAGCAGCTCGGCAAGCGCCAGGTTGGGGCGCTTGGACAGATTGCGCGTGATCCACTTCAGGAAGAACGGCTCGATGCCCGGCAGTCCGGCAAGCGTCAGAAGCAGGGCCGCCTTCCATCCGACCGCGCGGCGTCGGAACTGACGGAGTGCTCTCTCGTGACTGCCCAGGCGCAGCTTGAGCTGGTCGGCGAAGAGCACCCATCGCCAGATCTGCTGCCGCTCGAAATCGATGGCAAGTCGGATCCATGGCGCGCCGAGCGTCAATGTCGCCGGATCGAGCGATACGCGCTTGCCGCCATCGTCGGGAAACACGAACAGCGTATCGGCCGCTCGCGTGAGCGGCAGCAGTGCCTGGCTCATCACGAAGTGCCGGCAGATGATGTTGTGATCGATGAAGACCAAAGCCTTCATGCGGACCGCGCTGCGGCCTGGCGAGCGAGGAAGAACTCCACCAACGCGATGTCCCATTCCGTATCGATGCTGATGTGCTCGCCCTCGATCACGAAGGCGCCGTTGCGGCGCCCCTTGATCGAACGTTGTTCGACGAGGCATTCGCGGGTGATTGCATAGACGATGCCGTTGCGATGGTAGACCGGCGTGAGCTGCTGGCGCGCGATGATCTGCGCGCCGCGCGGGTCCCAATACTCCAGGGCACCATCCGTGATGGTGAGTTGTTTGAGCGGATGACCCTTGGAATCGGTGGCCGACACGGACCACACCGAGTCCCAGCCGCCGTCCACTAGCATCCGGATCGCGCCAGAGACATGCGCCGGTTCGCGGAGCGGCGACGTCGGTTGCAGCATCGCGATAATGTCGTAACGGACGCCGTCGAGCGCCTCCGTGGCATGCAAGGCATGGTTCAGGACGTCCCAATCGGCGATGCGATCGCCCGAGATCGCCTCCGGTCGCATGAACGGCGCATCGAGCCCGGCCTCGCGGGCGACCCGCGCGATCTCGGCGTGGTCGGTGGAGACCACGCGACGATCGATTTCCGGGACGGCCCGCGCCACGTCGCCGGCAAGAGCGACGAGCGGACGCCCCGCGATGGTGCGCAAATTCTTCAGCTTGATGCCCTTGCTGCCGCCGCGGGCGGGGACGACAGCGAGGACACGACGATCTGCGATCATGGCTGAGATTCCATCGGTCGAAGAATCTGATACAGGCAATCGGCGCGTCCCGTCGCCTCGAGCCAGCTGCTCCAGAGCCCATCCATGGTGCGGTCGATGGGGGGCAACGCGACACGCCCCTTCGGGCGGCGGTCGCGCAGCCATTGCATCGCGTTTGCGAGACCATAGCGATGGACATGCCGCGTTTGCGCGACAGCAAAGCCGGCGGCATTGGCGCAACGCGCGAGCGACGACGCATCGAAACACCAGCGATGCTGGGTGCGATAGAAGAAGGCGGGAAAATCGTCCGGCAGTAGCTCCATCAGGATGTCCGCCCGATTGGGAGTCGACACGATCAGCACGCCGTCCGGCGCCAGCAGCGGTCGGATATCGGCGAGGAAGGCGCGCGGATCGGTGACGTGCTCGATCACTTGGATGGAGAATGCGACATCGACGCGGTGCGCATGCGTGACGGCCGCGTCGCGCGCCGACGCGATCCAGCGATAGCCGCGCGCCTGCAACGCGGCGGCGAAGCCGGCGTCGGGGTCGACGGCGAGGATCTCGTTGGGAAGGCCGCGGAGGTGGTCGAGCAGGCTGCCGCCACCGCACCCGATATCGGCGACGATCTTGCCGCGCAGCGAATTCGGCCAGAGCGCGTCGAGCGTGAAGCGGGCGAATTCATCGTGCATCGAATGATACCGCGCAAGGTCGTGGCCCTGATCGAGATGATCGCGATAGGCATCGGTCTGATAGGCGTGATCCGGCAGGCAAAGCCGTTCCGCCAGGCGCTCCACGCCGCAGCCGCTGCAGCGCGCGACCTCGCCTGGCCGTGTGGCGCCGAAGCCGCCGTTGCGCACGGCGCCGCTGTGCACGATGGTCCAGGCCTCCTCGGCGCAGATCGGACAGCGTGGAAAATCCGTGTGGCTCATGGCGAGCGCACTGGCAGCCGACCACGGCGGCGCCCGAGCCGGTGGATCATGGCCGGCAATCGGCGCAGATCGTCGAGCGCCAGGTCCGGTCGCCGCACGAAGCGGCGTTCGGCTTCGACGGCGATGAACCAGGTGCCGAGCGCACGGGCGGCGGTGAGATCGTCCTCACCATCGCCGACGACGGCGACAGCGCGCGGACCGACGCCAAGCTTGCGAAGGATGAAACGAAGATTGGAGATCTTGTCGCCGGGCGATCCCATCACGCCGGCGAAGAACGGGCGCATGCCGCGTCGCCGCAGGATCGGCTCCACGTCCCGCGTCGGAGTCGCCGTATTCACGTAGAGCGAGAGTCCGCTCGATCGCAATCGCCGCACCGCGCTGCGCGCCCCCCTGCGCTCCCGCGCGGCGGCAATGCCGGTTGCGCAACACTCGCCATAGTCGCCGGCGAGACGTCGCGACTCCGCGACGATGCGTTCGAGCGGCGCCGAGGGGGCCAGGGACCGCGCGACCGAATCGAAGATTCGGTAGCGATCGCCGCCGCGTGCGCGGGCATGTGCGAGCGCGACCTCAGCGCCCTGAAGCCCGGCAAGGACCTGGTGGAAGCAACGCTCCTTCACGGCGTTGGAATCGACCAGCGTGCCATCGAAGTCGAACACCACGCAGCGGATCATTCGCCGGGTGCGGACGCGGCGCCGACGGCATCGAGCATCTGGAACCGGCCCCAGTGATCCACCACGGTCTTGCGCTGCTCGGTCGTCAGCTTGTTGATCTCCGGATCACGGTAGACGGAGTCGTTCTTGAAATGCGTGGTCGAGATCTCTTCGAACACGCAACCCGTATCGGTCCAGAAGCGGTGCCACACGCCCGGCAACACGAGCAGCGTGTCGCCGGGTTGCAACGTCCGCAACCGCCCGTCGACCTCGACGTGCAGATCGCCCCACAGCACCAGGAACGTCTCCTCCTTGCGCTTGTGAAAGTGGAAGGGATGCGTCTGTCCCGGCAGCTGGACGAGGATTTTCTTGCAGTACTCGCGGTTGATCACGTTGATCAGAACGGCCCCGACCTCGCGGAATCGCGCAATGCCGTAGTGGTGGGAATATTCGGTGGTGAAATCGTGGCTGAGCGGCACGCGGGCGTGGTTGAGCAGTGCTTTCACTTCATGCACGGCGCGCTTGATGATCAGCACGTCGGGATTCGCCGGGATTTTCACGGCGTCGATGCGCAGCGGGCCATCGGTCGCGACCGCCGCCGTCGCGACTATTCCCTCCTTCAGCTCGCCGCTCGACAGCTGGCCCGGTGCATAGGGGAAGGCGAAATAGATATCGTCGCGCCGGACGACTTCACCGGACTTGATTGGCGTGCGCGCGAATACGCCACGCTTGAGGTCGTCGATGGAGGATTTCTCCTCGACCAACGGCTCTGGGCGCAGGCGCGAACCGAGCAGCGCGCGTGCCTTCTTCCATGCGGCGACCCAGGCATCGATCTGCGGCGGTGTCGATGAATAGGCATTGAGCTTGATCGTGTCCGTAGTCAGTCCGACATGGCGCTCGAAGATCTCCGCGCCAACGGCCGCTGCGAGCTGTACCGGAACCGTGTCGGCGGGGTCTTCGTGCGTTGACCAGCCGATGGTTCGACCGGGATAGCGTTCGCGGAATCCGGCGATGTTGGCGAGATGGCAGGCCGCGTCCGGAGTCGGGTAGATCGATACGCAATGCATCAGCGCGAAATCGCACGCGCGATGATCGAAGAAGCTCACGACATCGTCGACCTGCTCTTGCGAGAGACCGCCCGTTGACGCCACCACCGGCAGCCCGGATGCCGCGATCTTCTCGAGCAGGGGCCAGTCGCGCGCCGAACAGCTCGCCACCTTCATGATGTCGAATCCCATCTCGATGATGCGGTCGACCGAGGCCTCGTCGAAGGGCGTGCACATCGCCAGCAGCTTGCGGGCGCGAATGGCCGTCAGCAGCTCGCCGAACTGCTCCCACCGCAGCCGGGTCGACAGGAATCTCGGTACGTGCTTGTTCGTGCTGCCGGCGCGATGGTCGCGATGGATGAAGTGCTCGAGATCTCGGAACTGGAACTTGATCGCCGCCCGCACGCTATGTTTTTCCATGACATCGGCGCACCGATCGATGATCGCCTTGCCGTGATCGACGCTGCCCTGGTGGTTGTTCGCGAGATCGAGGACGAACAGGTCGCGAAAATCGAACTTGCCGTGGACTGTCATAGAAACTCTCTTTCGGGTTGCAACCACGTCAAACACTCAGCGCCTCGGGTCGCCAGCCTTTCGAATAATCGATCGTCACGCGTCGGCCCTCGCTGGCGGAGCGATGGATGGCGGCGACGACCAGCATCGTGTCGAGGCCGCGCGTCAGGGCGATCGGTGATGCAGCGGGATCGCCCGAGATGGCGGCGGCGAGGTGCCGCAGTTCCTCGATGAAATCGTCGGGCCGGGTCTTGGCGATGCGTTGTTCGACGGTGACGCGACCGGTGAGCTGTGCCCTGACCGCGTCGACTCCAGGCTCGCGACCGCATTGCCATTCGATGAAGCCCGCGGTCCCCTGGATGCGCGCCCATTTCCGGGCGGGAGCGGTCACGACATCCTGGACGCAGCGTCCGATCAGGCCCTTCTCGGTCTCCAACGTCATCAGGCAGAGCCGATCGTAGTCGACGCGCCCATCGCGCACGATGTCGAGCGTCGCCTGGACCTTGACGACCCGACCGGCGCCGCAGCGCGCGGCGAAATGCTGCCAGAGATTGGCGGCGTGGGAGTGCTCGCCCGAGGCGCCGCCGCCACGTCGCGAAAATCCAAGATAGCTCTCCCACGGACCGGCGAGCCAGGGATGGGCGGCGAAGATGCCGCCCCAGTACTCGCGGAACTCGACATCGAGCGTTGCGATGTCACCGATCGCGTTCTTCGCCAGGGTCTCCTCGACGAGGCGCGACGCCTGGCCGACGACGTGGTCGTAGCCGATGAAGACGGCGACGCCCAGCGCGGCCGCGCGGTCGTGCAATTCCTGCGCACCCGCAAGGTCCGGCCCGCATAGTGGCTTCTCGATCAGGACCGCGCGTGGCCGCTCCTCGAGCGCCGCGAGCGCGACGGGAATATGCGCATCCGGCGGTGTGCCGATGCAGATCAAGTCATAGCCTCCCGTCGGGGCCGCCTTGGACTCGAACAGCCGAATGGCTGGATCGAATGCGCCGTAGCGCGCGGGATAGATCTGCGTGCGCGTGCGCTCCAGTGCCTCAACATCGAGGTCACAAAGATCGACCGACCAGCCCAGGCTGCGCGCGGCATGGGCGAGATGATTGCCGATCGAGCCGGCGCCGTGGATCTTGGTTTTCATTGTTCTCTTGCCGTTCGAGTTGGTTGGGAGTCCGGGTCCACAGCGGTGCTTGGGATGATGAACGTCGCGCTCGCAGGCTGTTCACCCGATCTGTCGATTGACGTCAAGGGTCTGCGCTTCGACCAGTCGACGATAGATTTTGCTCACGGACATCAGCTTCGCGTGGGGGCCGCGGGCCGCTATCTGGCCTTCATCCAAGACGACGATCTCGTCCGCATGGAGAGCCGTCGACAATCGGTGCGCCACGATCACGATCGTCAGCTTCCCATGCAGACCGGCGATCGAATCCGTAATCTCGCGTTCCGTCACGCTGTCCAGCGCGCTGGTCGCTTCATCCAGGACCAGCAGATCCGCATTGCGATAGAGGGCGCGGGCGATCGCGACGCGCTGGCGCTGACCGCCGGAAAGCATGACACCGCGATCGCCCAGCTGCGTGGCGAGCCCGGCGGGCAAACTGGCGAGTAGGGTCTCGAGCCCCGCGGTTATCGCGGCGGCTCGGCAGCGTGCGTCGCTGTCGGGTGTGTGTGGCATGCCGAACTCGATGTTCTCGGCCATTGTGCCGTCGAGCATGAAGGGCGTCTGCGTTACATAGCCGATGCGCGCGCGCCAGGCGACCTGTGCGGCGCCTTCCAGCTTCGCGTCATCGACCGAGATCGTTCCGCTCGTTGGCCGCAGCAGGCCGACCAGAAGATCGATCAGCGTGCTCTTTCCCGCACCCGAGGCGCCAACGATGCCGATGCTCCTGCCGCGCTCGAGCACAAGATCGATCGGCCCCAATGCGGCCTGCGTCTTGCCCGGATAGGTGTATCCGACGCGCTCGAGAACCAGGCGCCGCCAGCTGCCGAAGCGGTCCGTTTGCTGCGTGTCGCGTTCAACGGGCGACGGCAGCCGGCCGATGAAGTCGCGCAGCTCAGCCACCGCCGGAATCGAACTCGCGACCAGTGCAATCGAGGTCACGATCTTGCCCACGACGGGAATGGCGCGGATCGCGACGACCGCATAGAGCGCGAGCAGTGCGGCGATGTCCGACCGCGCGGCACCCGACCACATTGCACTCAGCGAGATGCCGATCAGGGCGAGGATCCCGATCACTTCGAGGCCGAGATTGGGGACGACCTGCCATTGCCGATTGCGCATGTCGGCTATACCGAACTGACGCTGAGCGCGGGCATAGGCCTTGACCAGAAGATCTCCGGCACGCGACATCCGAACGTCTCGTCCACCAAGGATCGCTTCGGTTGCGGCGACGAGGCCAAGCCGCGCGTTCACGCGCTTCTGCTCGGCGTGGCGAACGATGAATCGCCGGCAGATCCAGATTAGCGCCACCGCGACGCACAGCGCGCCGAGCGTCGTCGCCAGACCCGTTGCCGGACTCACCGCGACGATCAGGATCACGGTGAACAACAGGAATATGCAGTCACTGGCCAGCTGCAGCAGCGTGCGGATGGTGGAGCGTGCCCATTCGCTGGTTCGCCCGAGCGCGAGTTCGCGCAAGACCATCGCATTTTGTGTCGCGAGCCAGTCATAGGGCGCCTCGGCAACCCTGCGCAGCAGGTCCGAGGACATCCGCAGTTCGGCATCCGCACCGAGACGATTGATCCACCCCGTGTGGATCAGCGTGTACAGATTCTTGATCAGGACCAGGGCGACGACGCTCCCGCCGACGGTCAGCAGCGCGGTGTTCGGGTCGGCGAATCCGACCCACCGGAGCGATCGCGCCATCAGGGCGTTGCCCTCAAGCGGGCTCGCGTCGAGGATGAGATGCACGAACGGAACCATGCTCGACAACCCGACGAGGTTGAGAATGGCGTTGACGTTCATCGATGCGATCAGGCCGAGGGCGCGCAAGCGTTCGCGCCGCGTCATCAGGGCAACTGTCGCGCGGATGCCGGCGAGCAGACCCTGGCGGTCAACGCGACCGATGAGATGGTTGCGATCGATCATCGCGTGCGGGGGACTCCGCGACGGCACGCACTCACGCGAAGCAGCGTCATACTCTAACAGCCGCGACCGGACCGGATATGAACTGCACCTTCTGCGGAATGTCGGCTGTCGAGAGCTTCACCTCGAACCCCAGACGGCGCAGATCGGCGACATGTCCGGCGAAATATCCCATGCGGCGGACATAGGCGCGCCCCGGATCCCTTTGATTGAAGTCGCGCCAGGGCTCGATCAGCACGACCGCGCGGGCCGCGAGACGCGCGATCTCGCGCAGCGCGGCCTCGCGAATCTGCTCCATCTGCTCGAGCGCCAAGCGTGTGTAGACGAGATCGAAAGCGCGATCCGGAAATGGCAGGGTGCGCGCATCGCCAACCATCAGCTCGACGCGGCGATGCGCCGTGAGATCGACGAGCGGACGTGGCGATGCCGCGACCATCGCGGGAGGAAGCTCAGCCGAGTCCTGAACCGCACGCGCAGCGGCGACTCCCGATTCGGTCAGTTCCACACCGGTGAACTTGATTTCAGGAAAGCTGGCGGCAAGCGACAGCACAACGTTGCCGTTCCCGCAGCCGACCTCGAGGACATGCCGCGGCCGCACCGCATCGATCGCCTGCATCAGATACAGCATGTGGATCTGACGCAGCGCCTGAGGCGCGAGCTCCATGCCTCGACCACGCCACTCAGCGTAGACGATGCGGTCATTCAGGCTCGCGACATATTGCTCGACCGTGGGCTTCAAGTTCCAATGCGCCTCGTATCCCGTGCGGACGTTGTCCTGTTCGCGCGCGTTGCGCCCCATGGTGAGGAGCCGACGCAGCCAGCGGCGCATGCCAAGCCGCCTACTGCCGATCGCCTTTGCCGCAATCTCGCGCCAGACGGGGTCATCGGCCGCGTAGCTCGAGCGAGCGCTTCGCCGTACCAACTCATCGACCAGGGAATCGGGAACGGCGAAATCGGCACTGGTCAGCGTCGACGGCTCGGCTGGGCTGGCGATCTGGGACACGGAATTCACCTCTGAGGAGTTCTGTTAAGGCGTGCGCCCATCAGTCGACCAACATCAACGCCTCGGGAGTGTCGAGCCCAAGCCGCTTCAGGATTTCGCGCGTCACGTGGATATGCCCGCCGACGACAGTCTTGGCGAGGCCGTGCGCGAGCAGCGAGTCGGGGCGCGACACGTACTGGAACTGGAACACGAGCCGAGGACGCTCGCGTGCGCGGCTTCCTTGGTGCAGGCAACGGCTGGTGTCGACAAACACACCGCTGCCCGGCGGACCCGTGACGACGACGCGCTGTTCGGGTGGGGCGGCTTTGGCGACGTCGTCGTCAGACATCGACTTCAGTAACCCACCGTGACGCAGCGCACGCGACGTTTGCGATTTCGGGAGGAAGGTGAAGGCGCCGGATCCCGGGCCGACATCCCAGATATTGACGAAGCACTTGACCTGCGCGAGCGCATCGCCATCGACGTGGTAGATCTGGCTGCCGTCGACGGTGTCATTGACCGAAGAGTAGAAGACGCCCAGCGAGTGGAGCCGCGGCACATGGCCGAGATACGGTGTCACGGTCGCGACGACTGCGGAGCTCAGCGCGAACTCGATCAAGACGCGATGAGCGGCGAGATCGTCGGGCGTGAGGATGTTGAAGAAGTAGCGCTTGTTGAAAGCTTCGCTGTGCGTGACCTCTTCGCGGTGTCGATCGAACACGGCCTGGCCGGCGGCGACGATGCGCGGCAATTCCGCGAAGGCGTCGGGCGCGAACAGCCGATAGCCGAGACCGTGATCGATACGCCGCCGAGCATCCACTTCCGCGAGCAGTCGCCGCGCCTTGCGGCGGTAGCCGATCTGCGCGCGTGGCGACGCGACGATGCGGCGCGCTTCGATGAGAGCCAATGTCAGGAGCGGCAGCTCGGCACGAAATCCCTTCTTGAGCAACCAGCGATCCAGGCGATCTCCAAATGCGATGTCAGCCATGCGGACCTCCGCGGGCACGCCGCCGATGGGCGCGCTTCGGACAACAATACGTCCGGGCAGGTTCCGCGATGGACCGGCATGAGGTCGCAGGGGGAGGCCGGCGCATCCGGCGCTTCTCTTTCGTCGCCACGCACCTCATGCTGGCGGAATGGTGGTTGATCCGAATCGGGGTTTTCTCGATCGACTCTTTTCGCTCGCCGGACGCAGCGCGCTGGTCACCGGCGCCTCGCGTGGCATCGGATGGGCTGTCGCCGATGGCTTGGCGCGCGCAGGCGCACATGTCTTCGGCTTGGCGCGTTCCGACGCGCCAAGGCAGCCATTCGCCGCCGGCGTCGAGTATCGGGTATGCGACGTCCTCGATATCCGCGCATTTGAGCGGTGCCGCGATGAACTCCTGGCACGTGAAGCGAGGCTCGACATCCTGGTCAATGTCGCAGGCATTTCCCTGCCCAGCGGCGCAGTGGATGGCTTCGACCGGACGCTCGACGCAAATCTGCGCGCACCCTACCGCTGTATTCGCGCCGTCGAGCCGACGATGTGCGCGGCGCGACAGGGCTCGATCATCAACGTCACCAGCCTGGGCGCGTTTCGCGGTTTTCCCAGGAATCCCGGCTATGTGGCGGCGAAGGGTGGCCTCAGTCAGCTTACGCGCGCCTTCGCCGAGGATCTCGGCGCGTTTGGCATCCGCGTCAACAACCTGGTGCCCGGCTACATCGCGACCGACCTGACGGCCGCGAGTCACGCCGATCCGGATCTCAACGAACAGCGCCGTCGCCATACGATGCTTGGGCGATGGGGTGTGCCGGCAGACCTCGTCGCCGCGGCGATCTTTCTCGCGGGCGACGGGTCCAGCTATGTGACCGGTCAGGACGTAATCGTCGACGGCGGCTGGCTCGCGAAGGGGCTCGTGTAATGACATCAGAGCTGACCGGCGCGTCGCCACACCGACAGCGCGGCGGCGATCGATCGGCAATCATGCAGCGCCGTGTGCGCGCGGCCTTCGATCGGTGCGCCGGCAAGGGCGGGCAGATCGGACGATGCCAATTCCTCGGGTCGTCGACCAAGCGTCCGCGCAAGCAAGGGCCGGAAGTTGAACATGCGCTCCTCAGGGAGCGGCGAGTCGAGCCCGTGCATCGCGCAGTTCTCGCGCAGAATCTCGCCGTCACGACCATTGAACAGGACCAACTCGGCCGCGACCCCGAATTGCCCGAGGCTCGGAAGCACGTGCGCAATGCTCTTGCCTTCCGCGTCGAGTCGATCCTGTGTGATCCCTGTCAGCGAGACGAAATACTCGGACAGGATCGGTCGGTTGCGCGGCTTGACCATCACCTCGAACTCGTCGCGGATGGCGAAGCCGTCTCCGGCATCGGCGATCAGAATGCCGATCTGCACGATCTCGCGCCATTCATCGGCGCCGCTCCAATCGCGCTGCATGGAACCCGGCCAGGCTGTGAACTCGAGGTCCATGATCCCAACCAGTCCGCGTATCGGCCAGGTTCCCAGGGGTGGATCGCGCCGCAGCGGCAGGACCGGCATCAGCTCAATCCTTCGGCGGCTTTGAGACCGGGGAGAGCCGCGACTCCCTCGCGCACCAGACGCACGAAGTGGCGCTTGTAGAACGCGAGCAGCTTCTCGGGCAGTACCGAATGTCGGGTCATCGTCCGCAACTGGCTGTCGAGATCGAACTCATAGTCGAGGAAATAACTCTTCTCCGTGCCGCGGCGTTGCTGCTCGGTGCCGAGATAGGGGGAGAAGAAGGCCACCGTGACATTGTCGGGGTCGAGCGCGCGATTGAATGCGATGGTCTCCAGGATAGAAGACTCCGTCTGCTCGGGAATGCCAACGATGTTGTAGGTCGTGCGCCGGATCCCGCCCTCGCGCAGCAGGCGAAAGGCGCGTTCGATCGCGGATTGATCGCTGAATCGATTGAGCTGGGATTCGCGGAAATCCTGCGTGGCCAGCTCGATGCCCATGCCGACGCCGTCGACTTTGAGGCGCTTCAGCAACGCAACCGTCGACGCATTGATGCCCTCTGGGCGCGTCTCGACATAGAGCCGGATCGGCAGATCCGCCGCGTCGAACTTGGCCGCGAGCTCCTGCAGGGTCTGCCGGTCGATGGTCAGGAAATTCGTGTCCTGACAGCGGATGAAGCGGACGTCGCGATCGCGATAGAGACCATGGATTTCGGCGAAAATGCGGTCCGCGCTCTTGTGGCGGAGATAGCGATTCGGCTGGCGCAGCGCGCCGCGCGGCGTCGTCTCGGTCAGGCCGTAGTAGCGCTGGATGACCGTTTCCACGCAATAGCCGCAGGTAAAGGGGCAGCCGCGCGACAATTCGTAATCGACGGCGCGAACCACTTCGCCGCAATACGGCCGCAGCAGCACCTGCTCGTCGAACAGCGAATAGTCGTAGGCGCCGATCGCATCGAGGTCATGGATGATGGGTTGTTTGGCCCCGCTGACCACGCCCCCGCCCTCGCGGCGAATGACGCCGGCCACATCCGCCAACGGGCGGTTCGCAAGCAGCGCCTCCACGAGATCGGCAAGGACGAACTCCGACTCCCCGCCGATGAAGAAGTCGATGTCTGGAAACCGTTCCGCCGTCTCGGCGGGCGCGGCAGTCGATTGCAGACCGCCCGAGATCTTCGTGATCGAATTGGGGACGCGCCGCATCAGCTCATGTCCGAACTGGATCGCAGCGTATTCGCCTTCGCCGTGGATATGCGATGACAGCGCCGACCAGAAAATGAAGTCCGGGCGGAACGCCGCCAGCTTTGCCTGCATCGCGTCCGCCACCGGCGTCTCGTCGTAGCGGATCATCGATTCGTACGGCGATGGCTGATACTGCAGATTTGCAGTGTTGTAGGCATTCTCGTTCTGCGTCCAATCACGATAGAACGTCGCGTCGAAGAGCTGCACCTCGTGGCCGCGCGACTTCAGCACCGCCGCATGACTCGCGATCCAGATCGGCGTGATGCCACGCCCCCAGCGGCCAGGATTCAGCAACAGGACACGTGCCATCGCTCAGCTCTCCCGCATGATTTTTTCGGCCTCGGCAAGTTCATCCTCTTCATCGATGTCGATCGATTCGCGATCGAGGAAGAACGGCAGCACATTGGCTCCGGTGATCGAGTTCTGTTCGAAGATCGTGCGCGGCCGTACGATGTCGATGAAGCCGTCCTGTTGCACGACTTCAGGCAGCACCTGTCGCGGCTCGTTCCAGGGTTCATTGAATCCCGGCAGTCGGAGCAGCGGCAGGAGATAGCCGTCCCCACGCAACCGCCACATCTTGTACGGCGTGAAGCAACAGGTGACGACGGCGCGCAGCGAATCGGCGTCCGGCCGCGCGGCAATCGCCTCGACGGCGCGGTCGATGAGGCGGAGATCGCGCAGCGGCGTCGTCGGACGCAACTGCACGACAAGATCGGGATCGTAGCCCTCGTTCGCGCGCAGCCATTCGAGCGCGTGGCGTACGAACTCGTAATCCGTGCTGAGATCCTGCGCGATCTCGGCGGGCCTGATGAACGGCACCTCTGCGCCGGCGGCGCGACCGACCTCCGCGATCTCCTGGTCGTCGGTCGTCAGTATGACGCGATTGATCGTGCGGGCGGCGAGGGCGTGATCGATGGAATGCACGACCATGCGCTTCCCCGCGATGACGCGCAGATTCTTGCGTGGCATGCTCTTGGAGCCGCCGCGTGCGGGGACGAGGGCGAGGACCTCGCCCGTCTTGGCCTTCGGGTGGATCGTCATTCTAGTTTCCCTCGTGAACGGTCGTGTCGTAGCGCAGGCCGAGAATGCCTTCCGCGACTTCGCGTGCGGCGCCTTCTCCACCACGGGTCGCCAGAACTGTCCAGGCTAGGCGCTTCACTGCGGGATGCGCGTCGGCGACGGCGATTGGAAAACCGACGAGGCGCATCGCCGGCAGATCGTTCAGATCGTTGCCGACGAAGACGGCGCGACTCAGATCGAGTCCGTCCGCTCGGCATCGCTCGGTCAACGCCCGCCCCTTGTCACCGACGGCCTGGAGGACCGGCACGCGAAGCTTCGCTGCACGAGCGGCGACCACGGGATTGCGTTCGGTCGACATGATCAGGACGCGTATGTGCGCAGCGCGGAACATGTCGAAAGCGAGACCATCGGCGCGGTTGCAGAGAACGGCCTCGCGACCATCCTCGAGAACGAGGACTCGATTGTCGGTCAACACGCCGTCGAAATCGAAGACGAGCAGCGACACGCTCCCGTCGATGCGCCGCGACGCCGCGGGATTCTTAGGCACCGACGAGCGCCTCGACCTTGGCGTCGAACCCGCGGGCGAGATCGCGCATCTGCTGGCGTGCCTTGCCGAAGCGCTCGCGGATCGTCTTCGGATCCGTGAGGGTGCGATCGATTGCCGCCGTGAGCGCGTCCGCGAGGTTCGCGCCAAACGCTTCGACGCGCAGATCTGCCAGGCCAATCCCGGCGAGGAAATCCGTCATGCGCTCCTGCGTGACGAGCGGAATCATCGGTACGCCTAGTCCGATGCTCGGCGACATCGAATGCACGCGCATGCTGATGACCAGATCGGCACGCAGATAGCGTCCATAGAATTGCCGGCTGCCTTCGATGCGGGACAGGCCTGTCGCGATCATCCGCTGATGGGCGAGCGCCGGGCGGCAGCAATCGACGAAATCCGCGAGCATGCGGCAATCGTCGAAGTAGTGCGGCACAAGGATGACGTTGGCGTCCCATTTCTCGATCATCCGCTCGACGGCGCGCGCGACGCCGGTGATCACGGCGCTGCGCCGCTCCGGCGTCCGGTAGCGCTGTGCCGCATCCTCGTCGTTGAAGGCGACGATGACGTTCGGACGCCCTGACTGGAATTCAAAATACTCGCCACCCTTATCGGCTGGTAGGAAGACGCCGGGATCGGGCACGGGGTGGATCTTGTCGCTGGTGATGCCGAAGGTCGCTGCCAGCCACTCACGTGTACCGTCGTTGCGCACGCCGAATAGCATGTCGTCGCGGCTGAGGATGTGATCCAGCGCCCAGCGGAACTGATCGGCGTGGTGATAGGTCTGCCCCTCCCAGAACCGATAGGAGAGGCCGTAGAACACGACCGGTCGCCGGATCTCCGGCCACAGTTCGCGCGGCAAGTTGAATCGCATTCCCGCGTTCGCGTAGAACTCGCGACCGTTGATGGCGACCGCGCCGCCGACCAGCAGGGCGTCGGCCTTGGTGTTGATCATCTCGACGAATTTGCGGTCGAAGGGCTTGACGCCGAACGTATAGTCGTCCCAGGCCTCGCGCGACCATGTGATCGGTCGCGCGAGGTCCTCACCGAGGATCAGTTCAGTGCCTTCCGTGAGCGCGCCGTTGCCGACATTTGCGCTGCGTCCATTGATCAGGTGAAGCAGGGAAAGCGGGCGCGTCGGGGACGTTTTCACGGTGTCGTGTTCCGGTCGGCCGCCCCTTAACCCACGCGCCTGAGCTTCTGCTTCACCGGCACTTCCGAGTCGAGGATGCGCTTGGCTGAATTGCCGCGCACCACCGGCCACTGCCGGATGTACTTCGACAGCAACTCCATGCCGCGTGGCTCAAGGCTGGCCGCCTGATCGCTGCCCCACATCGCGCGGTCCAGCGTGATGTGACGCTCCACTGCGCAGGCACCGAATCCGACCACCGCGAAGACCGACGGCATCACGCCGACCTCGTGGCCGCTGTAGCCGATCGGCAGGCCGTATTTCGCACGGAGCGTCGCGATCACGGAGAGGTTGAGTTCCTCGTCCTTGGACGGATAGGTCGACGTCGTGTGCATCAACAGCACCGGTGCGCCAGCGAGCACTGCGACGGCGCGATCCACTTCGTCGGCGGTGCTCATGCCCGTCGACAAGATGATCGGCCGTCCGGTCGCCTTGATGTGGTTGAGCAGGCCATGGTCAGTGAGACAGGCCGACGCGATCTTGTAGCAGACCGGATTGAACTTCTCGAGAAAGTCGACGCTGGCCTCGTCCCAGGGCGAGCAGAACCATTGGATCTTACGTTCGCGGCAGTAGCCATCGATCTCATTGAAATGGTGTTCACCGAATTCCAGGCCACGCTTGAGATCGCCGTTGGTCGTGCCAAACGGCGATTCTCGAAGACGCGCAAGATCCTCCGGCGTGTAGACGACCTCGACGGTCCGTTTCTGGAACTTGACGGCATCGAAGCCGTACTCGACCGCCTTGTCGATCAGCTTCTTTGCGATCTCGATGTCGCCGTTGTGGTTGATGCCGATTTCGGCAACGAGGTAGCAGGAATGCTCGGGGCCAATCTTGCGGCCACCGATCGTGATTTCCGTCTTTGTCATTTTGTCACCTCGGTTTGGGGGATTCGGAGTGTCGGGCAGATTGCATCGCCGCCCGATCATCGAGCGGCGCCTTCAAGTTCGGCGAGCAGGGCGGCGCGTGTGCGCTCGCCAGCGCGGCCGTCGGCATTTCCAGTCCATTTGGCCAATGCGGCATATGCAGGGGCGATGAGTTCGGCGGCGATCGGCGCGGGAGTCGCACAGTGCGCCGTCAGCCGCGCGACCAGATCCTCCGCGGAGACTGCGTATTCGACTGCGTCGCCCAAGTCCACAATGTAGCCCTTGTAGCGCGGGTCGCAGGCCTCGGCGAAGCGCGGCTCCACGACCGGTTTACCAGCTGCCAATCCTTCGAGCATCACGGTCGTGTTGTGGCCACAGATCACCCAGCAGGCCTCGATCAATGCGGCGACGTCACCTTCGGCAACGATCCGGAGATTCATCGGTGGCGGGCCTTCATGCGCGAGCAGTGCCTTGACATCCGGTATCTCGTAGGAACGGGGCCGGATGATGACGTCGATATCCGGATGCTTGCGGGCGAGCCGGCATGCCGCGCCATAACTCTCGCGACACAGCGTGGTCCAGGCGAGATCGCTGACGATCCCCGAATAGCTGGGAAGGAAATTGTTCGGCAGGAACGCGAGGAATAGCACGGTTGGCTTCGCGGCCTGTGAAACGACCTCGCCGGCGGCGGCGCGCCGACGCCATGCGTGGACGCGGTCCAGTCTCGGCATGCCGACGATGCGGATCTGATCGTCGCGTGCGATGTCGCCCTTGAGTTGATGGTCGCGCTCGAACTCGTGATAGACGAAGACGCGGCGGCCGGTGAAGCGACCGCGCGTCGCGCGGAAGAGATCCCGGAGCATCTCGCTGCGGGCCGGCGGCTTGATGCCTTCCTTGTGCAAGACCAGGAAAGGCGAGCCTTGCTCTTCCATGGCGGCGGCCATCTCGCGCTCGGCCCAATAGCACCAATTTCCGGACAGAACGGCATCGTACCGACCCAAACGATGGAGATGGCGCCAGATTCCACGCCACAGTTCGCGATAGCGCAGCTTCGCGACCTCCGCCGTCGGTTCGGTCGACACATAGGTCGCATCGTCGCAGATCGACTTCGGGAGAACGCCGAGCGCGAGCGACTTCAGGACCGCGCGCTTGATCCCGAACGCATTTACGCTCGCAGCACTCGAGAGGACTTCGATCGCGTCCTGATTGAAGACGGCCTTCTCGATTACGAGCACGCGATGACGCGCGGCTGCATTGCGCGTGAGCGGGTGGATCGTCCACCAGACGAGATAGGCGGCCGGCAGCGCAAGCCCGCGCTTGGCCAGGATCGGCAGGATCTTGAGCGCGAAGTCGACCGAGCTACGCACCGCGAACAGGCTCATCAGCAGTTTGACGTGACGCGCCGGATCGCGGCGCGTGGGTATCGTCATGGCGCGCATCGTTGATTCGTTTCGATCGTGGAGAGGTGGCTCGTCATTCGCCGGCGTCCGCTGTGGCATCAGTCAGGGGGAACGGTGGTTGGCCTCGCGCGACGGCGGCAACGAATTCGTCACGCGTTAGGGCGAGTGTATCGAGCGTCGGGATGTAGCGATCGATCTGCGGCGATGACACGAGCTCATGCGGCGGCACGCGCATCAGGTCGCCCGGCTTGTCGTATGGATAGGGACGCTGCAGAACGAAGTGGATCATGTAGTAGAACAGGGCAGCCTCTTCACCGATGTGTGCAGCCTCTGTCTGCGGTACCTCGCGCGAGGCCGTCGCGACGAGACGCTCGAGGTAGGAGGCGCTGTCGTGGCAATCGACCGTGAAGCCGCGCTTGGCGAAATACACGTCGGCGCCGACCACGACTGGCTTGCCGTTCATCGCCATCTCGATGCCCGTCGTCGACGAGAACACGAAACCGCAATGGCAGTGCTCCATGAGACCATATGTATTGACGGCCGCATCCGGGGCAACGACTGACAGACGAGGGTTGTCCGCGAGTCCGGCGGCCACGAGGCTGTCCAGTGCGCGCTCGTGACCGCCATAGTGCAGGACTTCGCCTGGATGCGAGCGAACCACGATCTTGAGCGTCGTGCGCTCGAGCAGCGCACGCACGGTCTCGACCAACCATTCGCGCATCGATCCAAACATGGTGCAGAAGCTGAAATAACCGGCATCGAACGGTACGTTCGGGCAGACGAGCGCAAACCGTTCGCCGGGCGAGATCCCGGCTTGACGCATCGATTCCGCGCTGACCTGCCCGGCCGCTTTCTGGTACTTCCAGGAGAAGTTTTGCACGGATGCATTGCGCCGTTCGTCGAGCAGCGCGCGGCCTCGGGCGATCGCTGCGGCGCGGCGCGGCGCGGCATCGAAGCCGAGGGCCGCGCGATGAGTCCACAGGCAATCGAGATCCGAGAACGAGAAGACGACGTCGCCATGGGAGGGCACGCGCATGTGCCTGAAGGCGAATTTCTCGAATGTCGTGATCGGTAGTCCGAGCCGCTTTGCCACGTGCACGATTTGGGCCGTCGCAAAGGTCATGCCATTGGGAATCAGCGCCAGGTCGAACGCGCCTTGTCTTGCGGACAGAAAGCCTTGCGCACAGCGCTGCGCGCTGCGTCCCAACTCGCGATAGAATTCCAGGATGGACGCGACTTCCGGATCGGCGGTGTCGAGGGTTTCGCGCAGCAATCGCATGATCGTGTCCGATCGAGCCTGGCGCTCGACGAACGCTTCGTCGACGGCGATGCCGGTATCGTCGAAGAGCGACAGATCTTGTGCCAGCACGCGACCGTCGGTCAGCTGTCCCAGTCCAGCCAATGTCGCCTGCAGGTAAGGTGCCGTCGTCGGATCCTCGTGGAAGGGGGGCTTCGAGGGACTGCCAAGCCGCGGCAGATAGCCCAGCGTCACGTGATGGCCGCGCCAGGCCAGCAAGGCCGCCAGCGCGAGGTTGAGCGTAAACTCACCGCGATAGGCAGCGAAGAGCAGGATCCGCCTTGAAGGCGGGAGCGGATGATGCGGTGCGACGTGCACTGTCCGCATCCACAGCGGGATATGCGCGGGCAGGGACCATTTGTCGTTGGCGGCCACGATCGGCGCCAGCGGACCGGCGCCGTGGATCAGCGCACGCGCGAACTCGCCGGGACGGCGATGGTTGTAGAACCGATCGAGCGGACGGCGCAGTCGCGCGATCCCGCCTTGAACGAGCTTGCCTCGCATCATCGCTAGGCGACGCGGAGCTGCGCGGCTTGGCGTGCGGCGGCTTGCACGAATGCCAGCGCCACGAAACTATCCACGGCATCCTGGCGGCGGAACTCGGCGATGCGGTCGATCTCGGCGGCGAGGTCCGCAGGCGCGGTCTCGACGATCTCGCGTACCTGCACGAACAGTTTGGAGCCCAGCGAATCGCAGGGCACGCGCAATGCGGTGCTCAAGCCCTGCGGCTCGCCATAGGCACACGCGAAGCATGCCGCCGCGCGGTCGCGCAGCGCGGCGTCGGGCATCGGCAGCCGCCCGACCCGGCCGAGCAGTTCGGCGTAGGCCTGACGCGAGGCTGCGACATGAGCGATGTCCCAATCGTCGTAGTAGGAACGATCCGCGCAGATGACGGGTACGCCCGACGCCGCGGCCTCGATACCCGCCGTGCCGTGCACGCTGATGATCGCGTCGGCCGCGGCCATCGCCGTCAGCGAGTCCGTCTTGTGAGGCAGGACGCGGATATGCTCAGGCAGATCGCCGATCATGTCGGCCATGGTCAAGCCGCCGTACCAGGTCTCCATCGGATGCGGCTTCAACAGCCAGGTGACGTGGTCGAGTCGACGGATCTGCTCGATCGTCGTGCGGAACCAATCGACGAAATCGACGAAATTCTGCATGCCGTAGATGTGTGGATAGTCGAACCACGAATGCCCGTAGATGATCCCGACCGGCCGCTGCGTATCGCCGGCGAGCAGCGCGCGTGCGGCCTTGCGATCGGTGACCCGATCGGCGGGTGAGAATGCGTAGCGAATGTTGATGTCCGTGGTTTGGCAGGAATATCGACGATCGAGCTCGATCCGTCCGAGCTGGATCAGCGCCGTCTGGACCGTCGGTGCGAGCAACTGGAAACTGCCAAGAGTGAGATGCTCGACGGGGCGGATGAAATCCTCGGGCTTGCGGAAGCGCCGGATTCGGATCGTCTCGGAGACTTGCGTCACACAGTAGTAGTCGATGCCCCGATGCAGGGCGAGCCACAGGATCGCGCCCCATTCGTTCTTCCAGGCATGGCTGAGCGCAAAACATTGGACGCGGCGCGACTCCAGGAGGCGTCGATAGATCGCGATATACGCCAGGAGTTCGGCCAATGACTCCGTCCATTCCGGATGATCGAGGGCTGGCTGGCCATTGCGGGTCTTGTGGAGCACCGAATCGTACCAGACGGATGGCGGGACACCCCCGGGCAGGGCGATGCGGAGCAGATCTTCGTGACGACGTACCCCTGCCATCAGCCTCTGGGCCTCTGGGCGGAAGTCTGCGATGGGGAATTGCTCATCGTCGCGTAGATAGACGAACTCGCGAAAGCCGATCCGCTCGAGCGCGCGTCGTTGGCGCCAGTCGTTGCGATGGCGGAGGAGTCCGAGCAGGCGCAGTGGCCGTTCGCGCGCAGCGGCTTCGATGAACAGGCGAAGACGCAGGAAATAGCCTGGATTGAACCACAACCCATCCGCGACCAGCGTATCGCCGCCATCCTCGATCTTGACCGGCCCGCGCGCGGCCCAGCTGGCATCGAGGGCGTCATCGCCGCGATGGCGACGCATGACTTCCACGCGGCTCGCGATGAAGCGGCGCCAGCTCTTCGGTGAGACGTAGCGACGCAGATTCATGGCTGACCGAGCCGGGCCGGTGCGCTGCGCATCATGGCCGTGCCGCGAGGTCGAACCGCATCGGCGTGCCGCGCGCGATGTCGCAGGCGGCGCGCTTGCCGAGAAGTCCGGACAGATGCTTGGGCGGCAAGCCATGGCCGGGACGGATCGAGCGCAGATTGGCCGCCGTGAACGCCTCGCCCTTGCGGACATCTGCGACGACGTAGAGCGAGCGGCGGAAGACGACATTGCCGGCCTCGCTCGACGCGCGGCCATACTCGCCGCGCCCGATCGCCGACTGCGCAATTCGCACGCCTTCGCAGAGCGCCTTCAGGCCCGCGGGTTCGAGCGAGAAGGCGGAGTCCGGGCCGCCATCTGCGCGGGCGAGAGTGAAATGCTTCTCCACGAGATCCGCGCCGAGCGCGACGGCGGCGATCGCCACCTCATGGCCCAGCGTGTGATCTGACAGGCCGATAGGGCAGGGAAACCTCGCCTTGAGCACGGCGATGCGCGCCAGATTGGCTTCCGCCGCCGGTGTCGGATAGCCGGAGACGCAATGCAGCAGCGCGATTGCGGTGGCGCCTGCATCGGTCGCGGCGGCGACCGCCTCGGCGATCTCTTCCGGGCTGGCCATGCCGGTCGAGATGATCAGCGGCTTGCCGATGCGCGCAGCCCGCGCGATCAGCGGCAGATCGATGATCTCGAACGATGCGATCTTGTACGCCGGAGCGCCGAGGCTCTCGAGCAGATCGACGGCCGTCGGATCAAAGGGCGAAGAGAAGCAATGGATCTGCAGCTTGCGCGCGTGATCGAACAGGGCGGGATGCCATTCCCAGGGCGTGTGGGCCTCGCGGTACAGGTCGTGCAACTTGCGTCCGGCCCACAATCCGCCCTCGATGACGAAGCCGGGACCATCGTGATCGATCGTGATCGTGTCGGCGGTGTAGGTCTGCAGCTTGACCGCGTCCGCGCCCGCGGCCTTCGCCGCGTCCATCAACGCGAACGCGCGTGCGATGTCGCCGTTGTGATTGCCGGAGAGCTCTGCAATCACATAGGGCGGGTGCCCCGCGCCGATCTGTCGGCCCGCGATCGCGAAGCTCGAGAGCGCAACTCTTGTCGACATGTCGGACATCCCGTCAGTCCTGGATCTGGCGCAGCACGGCGAAGGCTTCGGCTGCCCCGAGCCCGACAGTGGAGCCGCGCATTCTCATCAGGGCGTCGACTGCCTCGAAGGATCGCGCATGCGGAAACTCACGCATCTCCTGGGCATAGGCTTCGAGAGCGTGACGCTTGGCCGCGACCGTCGTGGTGACGTCGACGAAATGCGTCGGGATGAATGCCTGTGCCGGCGATGGCGAGCCCCATTCCGTCGAGGACAGCACTTCCATCGCATAGATCCGCCGCACCGTGCATTGCGGCAAGGGTCGGCAGGCGGTCAGAACCGCGCGATGACAAATGGCATGATCGATGTTCAGATCGCCTTGGTGATGCGTGTAGATCGTGTCCGGTCCGATGATAGCGATGACCTTCTCGATCGCCCGGATAATCTCGAGCAATGCCACCGTATCCAGGCGGTTGTCGGGAAATCCCAGGAAGCGCGGCGTCGTGGCGCCCAGTGCGGCGGCGGCGAGACGGCCGGCCTGAGCACGCTTCTCGGCCGCGGCTTCGTCCTGCCCGCGCGCGCCAACGCCGTCCGCGAGGAAGATCGGATGAACCGTATCGCCGCGGCGTGCGTGCAGTGCCATCGTGCCGCCGGCACCCAACGCTTCGTCATCGGGATGCGCGACAATGACGGCGACGTTGCGTGGATGGCGATCAGCCATGGTTCGTCCCGATGATCAGGTAGCCGTTCTTCTCGTAGCGAAAGCTTCCGGTCCGACGGATCTCCTCGTCGGCGTGACGACGCATCGGCGCCTCGGCCTCGACGTTGTGATAAGTCGTCTGGCGATAGAACTCGATGAGCACGTCGGCGCTTGGAAGCGTGACGACGTTGTGAAAACGATGCACGGCGACGTCGGTGAAATGGGCCTCAAAATAGGGCGCCAGAACATTCGGCCCGAAGACCATGCAATCCGAGATCTCGACGGGGATGCGCGTGAAGCGGGCGGCGAGATCGACGAGTCCATGCGGCGCATTGGGTGTGAACACGGCGCAGCGCCCGCCCGGCTTGAGCGCCATGCGCATCGTGTCGAGCACCCGCGCGCGGTCGGCCGAGTAATAGAGCGCGTAGGTCGATTGAGCCAGGTCGTAGCGCTTGATCCGGAACTCGGTCGCAATGATCCGCTGGAGGTCCTTCATGTCCACGGCGATCGCCTGCACGCGGTTCTTGTGTGCGAGTCGCGCACTCAGCAGTGCGACCGAATCGGCCGAGATATCGAGGGCCGAAACACTGCCGTTATCGCCGACGCGCTCGGCGAACGGGATGGTCTGCGCGCCGCTGCCGCACCCCACGTCGAGGATGTCTTCGCCAGGCTTCACGGCGAGGCGATCGAGCAGCCACGCGTCGAAATCGGCGGACGAGTAGATCTTGTTGATTTCGATCCGCTTCTCCAGGAAGTCGGTGCCGGTCGCACGGGTTGCGACATCGCCGCTGTAAATGATCATCGGATGGCAAAGCCTCGCGGTTGGGAGATCTGAGAAAGCCGCTCTGTGCGTCGGTGAAAGTTCGGGCGCATCGATTCAGACCGGCGTGCTGCGATAGAGATCATCGGCGACATGGCGATATCCGGCCTTGCGGAACACCGTGAGCGATGCGGTGTTGCGTGGGTGGACGACCGCGTCGAGAATCGCGCGGGGTGCAAGCCGCCGCGCCAGCCGCAATGCCGCCAGTGCAATGCCTCGCCCGCGCGCCGCCTGGCTGACGATGATGCTCACTTCGTAACGCTCGGGCGCGGCAGCGAGCCGGTCGAGCCGCAGATTGCCCACGGGAACATCGTCGGCACGGATCATCATCAGCCGACGCTCCTCGCTCGCCAAGGTGGTCTCGAACCACCGCAGATGTTCCTCGACTGTCGGCGTCTGCCGGTTGCGCGAATAGCGTCGCGCGCCTGGTTCGCGTTGCCACGCCAGGATCAGTTCGCGTTCCTCCGGCTCCACGAGGGTAAGACTGACGCGGGCGCGATCGGCCAGGGTCTCGTGGCCGGCTAGTACCGACATGACACGCCGCGGGCCGCGTCCATCGACGAGGGCGGCCGCGGCGTCGGCCATGGCATCGCGCCGACGCGCATCTTCGACCAGCGTCGAGATCGCGTGTCGCAGGCGTGCCGACGTGCCGGCGTCGAGCGGACCGGCATCGGCAACGGCACCGGCGCTGGCGAGCAGCGCGCCGAGATTGCGCTGGTTGTCCGCGAGAGTGACGATCACGGAGGCGAGGCCGAGTGCCGCACGTTCGAATGCCATACCGCCGGCCGCGCCGATGGCGAGGTCGGCAGCGGCGAGCAGGCTCGCCATGTCCGTGACGTCCAGCGCGAAGCGGATCTTGCGGCCGGCGCGTTGGCGCAGTGTCTCGAGATGCGGTGCGTGCGACGACATGGCGACGGTCACGAGCGCATCGGGGAGCGTGTCGGCAAGCGCGTCGAGCGCGATCGCGGCCGCGTTGAACGGGTCCGTCGCGCCGAAAGACACCAGGACCGATCGAACGGGTTTGCCGCGTCGGCGCGCCATTGCGGCGATACGCTGCCTCACGAATGCGCGGCGCACGAGGGCGTAGCGCGGTCCGGTCAACACCATCGCCTCCCCGGGCACGCGGTTCGAATACAGCAGCTTGTCGGTCGCGGCGGAATCGAGAAGGAAATCGCAATCGTGGTTGCGGCCCGTGACGTCGTCGAGAACCAGGATGTTCCGGGCCCAGCCACGGCAATCGCGTTCACGCGCGATGTCCCAGCCGTAATTGTCGATGACCAGGAGATCGCAGCCATCGGGCAGGAGGCGCGTCAGTTCGTCGGGCTCGTCTGCGAGGATGGCGGTGACCTGCCGTAGCGCATATCCGGTTTGCGCCAAAATCGGCAACGTCTCCACCGTGCTCTGGCGCGAAGCGAACGTCACGCCCCAGCCGGTCTCCTCCATGGTCTCCGCGAGTGCCAGACAGCGCATCACGTGTCCGCCCCCGATCGTGGGACTGGCATCGCAGCGAAAGACGACCTGGTGGGTCATTCGGTTCAACGCACGCGAAACAATGGCCGCAACGGCTCGGCCTTCAGATATTGGCGCATCGCGCGGTTGTCGACCGCGTCGCGCAGGATCGGAAGCACGGCGTCGTAGGCGGCGAGCAGTCGATCGACGTCGGCGTCGCTGTGCGCGTAGCTCATGTTGTGGGACCCGAGAGTCAGGACCCCGCGCGCGAACATCTCCTGCAGGAAGAGCGTCTTGATCTCGTAGGAAGGGATGTCGCCATCATCGCCGATGATGAAGAAGGACCAGGTCGGATCGCCGGCGACGCGGCAGAACCGCTCGACCCCGTGCGTCGCCAACCTGGCTTTCAGTCCCTGCACGACGCGTTCGCCACGCTGGCGCATCGTCTCCACGACGGGCTCGCGCACGAGCTTCGACAGCGCGGCGCCTGCGGCGGCGAGCGAAAGCGTTTCGCCGCCCATCGTGAAGGAGAAGAAAACCTCCTCCATCTCATGCATCAGGCCGGCGCGGCCGCAGACGGCGGAGAGGGGGAAGCCGTTAGCGAGGCCCTTGCCGAGCGTGGTGAGATCCGGCGTCACGCCGAACAACTCCTGGGCGCCACCGCGAGCGTAGCGAAACCCGGTGATCGTCTCATCGAAGACGAGGACGATGCCTTCTCGCTTCGTGCGCTCGCGCAGATGCTCGAGAAATCCGGGCTCGGGCGGCTGCACGTTCATCGGTTCGAGTATCACCGCCGCGACCTGGCCGTCGAGTCGGGCCAGCAATTTGTCGAAGCCGGGAACGTCGTTGTAGGCGAAGATGCTGGTGAGCGCCTTGGTTGCCGCCGGCACGCCCTTGTCGCGCGTCGTCGAGCCAACGTACCAATCCTGCCAGCCGTGGTAGCCGCAGACGAGGACGTGGTCGCGCGCCGTGGCGGCGCGCGCGACACGGATCGCTCCCGCAGTCGCATCGGAGCCGTTCTTGCCGAAGCGCACCATCTCCGCCGACGGGACGAGCGCGACTATCTGTTCGGCGACGCTGGCTTCCAGTTCGCTGCTCAACGAATAGAGCGTTCCTTTTTCGAGCTGTGCAGCGACGGCGGCGTTGACGTCCGGGTCGCTGTAGCCGAGCGTGATGGCGCACAACGCGTTGACGTAGTCGACGTACTCGTTGCCGTCGACATCCCAGATCCGCGAACCCTTCGCGCGCGAGGCGAAGTAGGGCGATACCCCGTGCGGATATTGCGTGATGCTCTTCGAGAAGGTCTGCGCGCCTAGCGGGATGGTGCGGCGCGCCCGCTCGAGCGCTGCTTCGGAAGCGCGGTAGCGGTTGCTCATGCCGGATCTCCTGGCTGACGCGCGGCTTCTTCCGCAGCGATCGACCGCGCGAGGCCTGCATTGCGGGTGAACCGCGTGTTGAGCTCGGACAGCGCTGGCCGTTCCGATAGCAGCTTCAACACGTGATGCATGCGAAAGGTCGGATTGCTCGGATAGAGCGCTGCGAACACCTCGCGCACGAAGACTAGATCTTCCGGTTCGTCGACGGTCCAGCGCAGACCCGAGAGATCGACCGGCGCTCGGTAGTGGACGATGCGAAAACGCTGTGGACGCTCGTAGATGAATGGCGTGACGTGCTCGCGCTCGTACTTCTTCTGGGCTTCCTGCGCGGCGATGAGTAGGACGTCCGCGCGCACCACTTCCACGTCCAGTCCGTCGGGGAAAGTCGGCTCGAAGGCGTTCGTCGTGATGTCGGCGCGCGAAACGAGATGGTGTCCGACGATCACGTCGACGACATCCGGATCGACCAACGGGCAATCTCCCGTGAGTCGCACGACGTGCTGAGCGTTCACGGTGCGCAGCGCCACGGCGAAGCGATCGAGGACGTCGTCGAGCTTGCCGCGCACGACCTGGACGCCTTGCGCCGACACGATTTCGGCGAGCTTGTCATCGCTCGAATCGACGCTGGTGGCGACGATCAGGTGATCGAGCATCCGCGCGAGACGAATGCGCTCGATCTGGCGCAAGATCATCGGTGCGCCGACGACATCCGAGAGCACCTTTCCTGGAAGGCGGGTCGACGACGTGCGTGCCTGCAACAAGGCGACCACGCGGGGCCGCTGAATGGCGTCGCTGATGTTTCTCTTCATGGTCATCTCTCGTGCGAAGTGCGAACCGGTGGCCAATCCGACCAGCGCCGTGGATCGACGACGTCGCGATCCTCGATGGCGAAGGGCGTGAAATCGAATGGGCCCGTCCAGCAACGTGCCCGTTCGAAACTCGTGAGATTTTCGTCGAGGCTCGTCACCCCATCGACGCCGATGACGATCCGCGCCACGCCCGGTTCGCGCGCGGCGAGAAGCAGCGCGGCGGTCACCGCGTCGAGTCCCGCCGCATGGGCTTGTTCCCTGAAGCTGACCGCGAGCGGGACCACACGCGCGAGAGCGGCGGGAATGTCGGAGGGCGTGCCGAGAAGGAAGCCCTGCATGAACAGCGACCGCACATGCACCTCGATACCGCCGGTGGCGAGGCGAGCGATCAATCCGGTCCGCGCGAAACGCTGATCGAGCACGTTGAAGGGCAGCTGCACGGCGTCGATGGAGTAGCGCGCCATCACGGCCTCGAGCGACGCGGGGTGATACACGGACACGCCAAGCCGCGCGATGAGGCCATCACGACGCAGCGTTTCAAGGGAGGCGAAGAGCCGATCTCCGCCGGGTACCAGCAGATCGTCGGCCTCGTGGACGAGCAGCGCGTGCAAGGCCGAGCGCGGAAATCGCGCGATGCTCAGTCTGGCCCGCTCGATGATCTGCGTGATGTCGTCGGGCTCGATGCGATCGCGGCCGATGCGGTGCGTCTTGCTGACGACGGCGAAGTGCGCGGCCGCCGGCCAATGCTCGGCGATGACAGCCTCGCTGTCGCCATAGGCCGGTGCGGTATCGAGCAGATCGACGCCGCGCTCCCAGGCGCGCTCGAGAACCGCTCGGGCAACGACAGGCGCGATCTGGCTTGGTCCCGAGGTTAGGCCATAGGGGACACCGAATTGCACGGTGCCGAGTCCAAGACGCGCGCCGCTTCCAGTTCCGGGCGTCGTACGACTCGGCGCCGGTGCGGTCGTCGTCATGGCGCGAGGCGACCGAGGAGGAACGCGTCTTCCCAGCGATCGCCGGACCGATACTGCGCGCGCCGGACGCCCTCGACGCTGAAGCCACATGCCTCGAACGCCTTGCGCGAGTCGACATTCGAGGCGTAGCAGCCGGCCGTGAGCTTGTGCAGCTGCAACCGGTCGAATGCGTACTCGGCCACGGCAGCGATCGCTTCCCGCGCGTAGCCCTGGCCCCAATCGCGCCGATCTCCGATTAACAATCCGATGTCGGCGAAAAGATGATGGGCATCGATCGGCCCCAGCTTGATGTTGCCGATGTGGCGGCCATCCGCATGCAGCATGATCGCGAGCAACAGGCTGTTGGCGGCTTCGTTGCAGCTGACGATGAAGCGCGCGAGATCCGACCGCTCTAGCTTCTGGAAGCGCGACTCTAGGTACTGGTTGGTCTGCGCATCGTTCATCCACGCGAGATACGCGTCACTCGCGTCGACTTCGGTCAAGCTGCGAAGCCGTAGGCGCGGCGTCGCGATCGGCGCCGCGATGATCAAGGTCTCACCCGCAATCCGCGTTCGCCGAGGAAACGCCGGACCTTCACGAGATTGTTGTCCGAGAATACGAGCAGCGTCCCGAGCGCGATGGAATCTGCTCCCTGCTTCATGGCAGCCGCGACATCCGGAAGGCTTCCCGCGCCACCTTCGAGGATGATCGGCACGTTCACCAGCTTTCGGATCCGCTCGAACAGCGCGATGTCCAATCCCGAGCGCGTGCCCTCGCGATCGACGGCGCAAAGACGGATCTCGCCCGCGCCGTGACCGACGGCCTGGCTGACCCAGGAGTCGAGCGTCGGCGCGGCCATCTCTCGCCCGGTGCGGTGGTCGAACAGCATCGGATTGCCCGCATGCATCGTGACATCGATCCCGACCACCACCGACTGTGCGCCGAAGAGTTGCGCGGCTTCGGCAATCAGTCTGGGGCTGTCGAGCGCGCTTGTGGTCAGGCAGATCTTGTCAGCTCCCATTTCGAGAGCGCGGCGGATCAGGCTGATGTCGGTCAGACCACCGCCGAAGGTCAAAGGCACCTGTGCTTCAGCCGCCACGTCCGAGAGCGCCGCAAAATCGGGTGGCTGGTTGTTGCGGGATGCATCGATGTCGAGGAGGAGCAGTTCATCGGCGCCTTGCGCGCTATGCGCACGGCAGGTGGTGGCGGGCGCGCCGGCGTCGACATGCCTGGCGAATCGCACCCCCTTGACCAGACGTCCGCCGCGCAACAACAGGCTCGGAATGATTCGGTTGGTCGGCAAATTCAGACGCCCGTCACGGCCGCCAGGCGAGAAAGCGTTCGAGCAGCTTCTGGCCGGCGACGTGACTCTTCTCGGGATGGAATTGACAGGCGAAGACGTTGTCGAACTGCACGGCGCTGGTGAACGCCGCGCCATGAGTGGTGCGCGCCACGGCGACACCCTCGTCGCCCGTGAGGCGGTAGGAATGGCAGAAATAGAAATACCGTTCGCGCAAGCTGGAGCCGAGCAGCGCCGATCCGCGCTCGGTGTGAGCAATCTCATTCCAGCCGATATGGGGCACGCGCAATTCCGGATCGTCGGTGATTTCGAGACGATCGACCACGCCACGCATCCACCCGAGTCCGCGATGCCGTCCGAATTCGAGGAGCTCCTCGGCGAGGAGCTGCATGCCGACGCAGATGCCCAGGAACGGGCGTCCGGTGACGCGGAAATCCGCCAGGGCCGCGTCGAGATGAAGGCCGCGCAGTCGCGTGATGGCCGCACCGGCGGCGCCGACACCGGGCAGGACGATGCGCTCGGCTCGCCGAATCGCATCGGGATCCGACGTGATCTCAGGCTCGCCGCCGGCGCGCCAAAGCGCCGTCGCGACGGAGCGCAGATTGCCGACGCCGTAGTCAATGACCGCTACCTTCACGTATGCCGCTTCAACGGTCGATCTCGGGGTCGCCGGTCACGCGCGACCATTTGTCGAAGTCCCACGGCTTCTGGTTCATCTTGTGGGACTGCGCCCATTCGAGATCCGGCATTTCCTGCGGCGGCACGACGTGCGACCCGATGATCTCCATGAACTCGGCCTCGCTCATGCCCAGGTACTTGAGGAAGATGTCGAGCGACCCGGGCCGCTTGCCGTCGTATTCACGAACGAGCTGCTCCGCTTCGTCGCGCGAGAGACGTCCATTGCGGATGTCGATCGAAGCGAGATGCGTCGTGCGCCCGAATCCGCGCTTCAGGAACTTGATGTAGTCGCGTACGCCCTGCATGAAACACTCGATCTTCTCGTAGTCGTATTGCGGCGGCACGCCTTCGACCTCATCGCCCTTCCACCCCAGCTCCGCCTTGATGATGTCGACCTGCTTGCGCACGTCCCAGGGGATGTAGGAGCCGAGGCAGATCGAGCGCAGGCGCAGCTTCCGCAGCTCCTCGTGAGGGGGATAGGTGTAAGGCTTCAGATCGCGCGCCGTGACGGGATAGCCGCCGACCTTGTTGTCGAGCATGCCGAGCATGTCCTCGGCGTTGATGCCGAGATTGACGATCGTGTTGAAGCGACGTTCGTCGACTTCCTCCTCCTCGTCGTAGCCGTAGAACGAGGAATATTCGGCGCTCGGCTCGCCCCAGATGACGAGCGGGATCTTCTTCTCGACGGCCACCCACATCGGATAGGCGAAGATCCCGGTGTGGCAGTGCCAGCAGAAATCGCCGCGTCGCCGCAGCGCCTCGAACATCAGCTTGCGCACGACCTGCCAGTTCGGCGTGAACGTGTGCACGTCGACGCCGAGCGTGCGAAACGTGCGCAGATTGTTCTCGTTGAGGGTCGGGCGCATGAAGCCGTGGTCGAAGCGCACGACCAGCGGCTTCAAACCGCATTCGCGCACGAGGTGCCATAGCGTGAAGGTCGAATCCTTGCCGCCCGAAAAGGGGACGATGCAGTCGTAGTCGTTCTTGCCCTTGATCGGGTCGAGGAGCGCGACGAGGTCCTGCTGGCGAGCCTGCCAGTCGATCGTCGTCTGCTTGAATTCGACCTGACGGCAGACCGAGCAGACTCCCTGGCCGTCGAAGGCGAGCGTTTCCGCTGTCTCGGGCATCACGCACTTGGTGCAGGATTTCATTGCATCGTTCCTTGCGGTTCGGCTGATGGGGCCAGATCGGTCATGTTCGTTCGAGAAGCCACCAAGTGAGGTTGTCCAGACCCGTCGTGCGCTTCCATTCGAAGCCGTAGGCCACGGGCCTCAGGTCGGGAAAGCGATCGAGCCATTCCGATCCAAAGTCGCGCTTGAACAGCACATTCGTGTGGCCGCGGTAGGCGACTTCGGTTGGCCGGTCGGCGAAATACTCGACAGCGACGATCCAGCGTGCGGCGCAGCGATGGATCTCGCTTAGGGAAGCGAGCAACTGGTTGGGATGGATGTGGATGAGAACGCCCGATGTGAACGCGAGATCGGCGCTCCGATCGGGGAAGTCGATCGCCGACGCGATGCCGGGCCGAACGTCCGGCGGCGCGACGATTCCATCTTCGACCAGGATCGCGCGTGCCTTGTCGTTGGGTTCCACGGCGAGGAACCGCGCATCGGTCAGCATGCGCAGGGCGCGCAGGTTCACGCCGATATTGGCGCCGACTTCGAGAATTGTCTGCGGCGGTGCCGTCAACGTGTGCCGAAGTATGTCGCTCCACATCGCCGTGCGCGCCCGTAGGAACTCGGTGCGGAGGCTGTTGCGGTCGGCATAGTCGTTGCCGAAATCGCCGCGCCAGAAATCGACTTGGGCGGTGGTCAAGGTGCAGGACTCCTTCGGCAATCGTTCATTTGGTTTCACGCTGGCGCGCGCTCTCGACGAACTCGGTCTCCTGCCGGCATTCGTTGATCTGCGCGAGTGCCGGCTCCGCACGCAGGATTTCCAGGATGTCCTCCATCCTGCCCGGCGCCCCTGGCGGGAGGCGGGCGAATACGGCGCGCAGGAACGCCAAGTCCTCCGGAAAGTCGAGCGTCCAGCGCAGATCCGCCAACTCGGGCCTCCCGGACAGCACATTGACTCGTCTGATGTGGGGCGCCTTGCGATGCCAGGGTGTGACATGCTCGTGATCGAGCGCGAGAGTCGAATGCGCGGCCTCGCCCAGCGTCGATGCGCGAAACGCCTCGCAATCGAGCCCCTGCGGAAAACTGCGCGGCGTGATGTTCGAGGCGTAGTCGGCGCCGCTGGAGTGGAGCAGCGCCACCACTTGGCCGCAGACGTCCGGATCGATCAGCGGGCAATCGCTCGTCACCCGCAACACGGTGTTGGCGCCGACCAATCGCGCCGCGCCGATGTATCGCGCGAGCACATCGGATTCGGACCCGTGGAACACTTCAGCGCCGGAGCGTCGCGCCAGTTCGGCCAGTGGTGCATTGTCGGGCGCGTCGGGAATGGCGCACACGATGACATCGATGCCGGGCACGCGCTTGCAGCGTTCGAGGACATGCCGCAGCACCGGCTTGCCGCCGAGGTCCATCAGCACCTTGCCGGGTAGCCGGGTCGACCCGAGCCGTGCCTGGACAATGGCCGCGCTGATCATCGGCTCAGCGCCGCACCGGTACGCCGCGCGTGGCGAGGAATTCCTTGGCGGCGCGCGGCGTCTGCTCCGTGAAGTGGAAGATGGACGCCGCCGCGACCGCGGCGGCGCGCGAGCCGGCCAGGACGTCGGCCATGTCGGCGTAGCTGCCGCATCCGCCCGAGGCGATGACGGGAATGTTCACCGCCGCCGCGACATCGTGCGTGAGCTTCACGTCGTACCCGCGCATCGTGCCGTCGCGGTCGATCGAGGTCAGCAGGATTTCGCCGGCGCCGAACTCGGCGACCTGGCGCGCCCATGCGATCGGATCACGCCCGGTGGCGTGCTTGCCGCATTGCGTGACCACCTCGCAGCGTCCGTCGTCGTGCCGGCGCACGTCGATCGAGACGACGATACATTGCGCGCCGAACTCCGCGGCGCCGGCGCGGATCAACTCGGGCGTCGTGACGGCCGCGCTGTTGATCGCGACCTTGTCGGCGCCGACGGCGAGCAGATCGCGGATGTCGGCGATCGTGCGAACGCCGCCGCCCACGGTCATGGGCATGAAGCAATTGTCGGCGAGTTCATCGATCTCCTGGAAATCCGGCCGCTTGCCCGCCGGCGTTGCGCCGATGTCGAGGAAGACCAGCTCGTCGACCTCGCGCAGATTGTAGACGCGAATCGACTGGAGGGCCGGCCCGACGCGCCGGCCCGAGTCGAATCCGACACCTTTCACCAGGCCGAAATCCTTGAACAGCAGCGTCGGCATGATCCGCGTCTTGAGCATCAGATGGCCAGGAAGTTGCGGATGAGGCGAAAGCCGTTGCGCTGGCTCTTCTCGGGATGGAACTGAACCCCGAAGATCGGCCGGTCGGCGAGCGCCACAGCCGCCGTGAAGCCGCCGCAATACGGCGTCGTCGCAAGCTCGGTTGCGGCGTTCCGGCAGCGCAGATGGTAGCTGTGGACGAAATAGAAATCGCTGCCGGGCGCCAACCCGTTGAACAGCGGATGATCGGCGCGCGGCGTGACGGCGTTCCAGCCAATATGCGGCACCCGTTCATCCGCCGCTTGCGGGGTCAGCAGCACCACATCGGCATCCACCAGGTCGATGCCGGACACGGCGCCACCTTCCGTGCCCGTCTTCGCCATCAGCTGCAACCCGAGGCAGATCCCCAGGAACGGGACGGTCCCGCGAGCGACGGACTCGCGGATGGCCAGATCGAGTCCCCAGGCCGAGAGATTGCGCATTGCGGCGCCGAACGCGCCGACCCCGGGCAGCACGATCCGGTCCGCCCGCGCGACGACACGCGGATCGCGCGTCTTCTCCACGCGCGCGCCGCACTCCTCAAGCGCACGCGCGATCGAATCGACGTTGCAGAGTCCGTGGTCGACGACCGCCACCAGTCCGCCGGTCATCAGCGCAGCTCGAAGTTCGGCACGAGATCGCCGTCGCGGCCGCGCATCGGTTTGCCGCGGTTGTCGCATTTGAACAGGCGCTTGTTTGTGAAGCGGTCGCAGACCATGCGGAACTCGTCGAGAGTCATGTCGATCTCGGCCAGGATCTCCTCGATCTTCCGGCCAAGATAGGTCCACGGGAACTTGCCGTCGTGACGACGGACGATTGCGACCGCATCGCTGCGCGTGAGACGGCCGCGCCGGATGTGGTTGTTGGCGATATCCGTCGCGCGGCCGAAGCCGAATTTCAGATACTTGAAATAGTCGTGAATGCCGGTCTGGTAGTTGTCGAGATTCTCGTAGTTGGCGAGCGATCCCTCGACGAGAAGCGGGAATGTCTCAAAGCCATATCCCTGCGCGATGAGCGCGTTCTGATAGCCATCCCATGGGAAGAAATAGCCGAGGAAGATGCCGGTCACGCCGGCCGTCTTCAGCTCCTCGTCAGTCGGGTAGCTGTATTGCACGAGGTGACGCTGCTCGATCCCATCCAGCCCGATGAGGTCGCTGACGCGCAGACCGAGCAATCCGCCAAATTCCTCCAGCCAGCGGCGATCGAGTGCGTTGTTGTCCTGCGCGGCGGCGGGTCCGCCATATTCGTTCTGCGCGTTTTCGCCCCACACCAGCAGGGGCACGCGCATCTGCACCGCAAGGCGCACCGGTATCGTGAAGATCGTCACGTGCTCCGGCCACGAGATGTCGCCGATCTCGGTCAGGGCGAGCCGGTTGATCTTGCGCCGCAGATTCGGATTCGCGGAGACCTCGACGCGGTCGACGCCCAGCTTGCCGGTGTTGACGAGGTTGCGGCGGCCGAGTTCGGACGCCGAATCGGTCGTGGCCGTGACGCAGAGCGGATTGAGTCCGTGCTCGACGAGACGCACGACCTGATAGGTCGAGTCCTTGCCACCGCTGACGGGCACGATGCAATCGTAGTTGCTGCCGCCCTTGCTGCGATAGCGATCGGTGATGCGGATGAACTCACGGCGACGCGCGTCCCAATCGACCGTGCTGCGCCGTTCGAACCCGATGCAAGCACCGCAGATTCCGCGCGAATCGAACCAGAGATCCGGCTTCGAATCGGGATAGAGGCAGCTGGCGCAGTAGCGGATCAAGCGGTCTTCCGGCGCAGGGCGGATTGCGTCAACTGTGCGAGCTGAGCCGCGACCCGTTCGACGTCCGCGTCGCTCATCGTCGGAAAGAACGGAATGCTGAGGCAGCGCGCGTAGTAGGCGCTGGCGCCAGGCAGTGAAAGCTCGCCGTAGCGCCCGCGATAGTAGGGTTGCATGTGCACCGGCACGTAATGGACCTGCCCGCCGATCTCCTGCTCGCGCAGGGCGGCAACGAATCGCGCCCGCGTCGTTCCGAGCGCCGCGAATTCGACCAGCACGGCATAGAGATGCCAGCCATGTGGCTGGTGTCGCGGTATCGGGCGGAGCACCGGAGCCAGCGGGGCGAGGAGCTTGTCGTAGAGCGCGGCGATGGCGCGACGGCGTTGCTGAAAACGATCGAGCTTGCGCAATTGGCTGATGCCGAGCGCGCAGAGCAGGTCGGGCAGACGGTAATTCCAGCCGATCTCGGGCATCTCGTAGTACCAGGGATTCGTCGCCTCACCGTCGAAGGCGAGCGCGCGATCGGTGAACTGGGTCTTGTCACGAACAAGCCCGTGTGACCGGAGCTTCCGCACGCGCGTCGCGAGATCGTCGTGCGCCGTGGTGACGAAGCCGCCTTCGCCGGTCGCGATTGCCTTCACAGGATGGGTGGAGAAACACGCAAGCCCGCCATGCGCGGTGGCGCCGACATCGGGCAGTCCCAGGGCGTGGCACGCATCTTCGACGATCGTCAGCTCGTGCTTGCTCGCGACGTCGGCGATGGCAGCCAGATCACAGAGCTGGCCATTGAGGTGGACAGGAAAGACGGCGCGTACGCGCTGTCCTTTGGCGCGCGTCAGCGCCTGCGCCACATGGTCGGGTCCCAGCAATCCGGTGTCGGGATCGACGTCGGCAAAGATGACCTCGGCGCCGGTCGCGCGCACCATGTTGGCCGTTGCCACGAAGGTCAGGCTCGGCACGATCGCGGCGTCGCCGGGACCGAGATCGAGCGCGAGCGCCGCGAGATGAAGGGCGGCCGTGCCGCTGCTGCAAACGATCGCATGTTTGGCGCCACTCGCCGCAGCAAAATCCCGCTCGAAGACTTCGACGAGAGGCCCGGTGGTCAGCATCTCCGCGCGCAGTGCGGTGGCGACGGCCGCCACATCGTCGTCTTCGATCGTCTGGCGACCATAGGGGAGGAAATTCGTCAAGGTCTCATCCCGATTTGTTGTTCAGAATCAGTTCCAGTGCGGCGCCGTCGAGCCAATCGACGTTGCGATCGCTGGAGTATCGGAAGCTATCGTCCACGGCGCGCGCGCCGCGGTTCATCAGGTGGGTGGTCGCCCAGTCGAGACTCGGCGGGCGGATCACGTAGCGGTCGTCGAGTTCGAGCGTCGCGCGGGCGTCGTCCTCGGTGATCATCACCTCGTGCAGTTTTTCGCCGGGGCGGATGCCGATGGTTTCCTGCGGCAGACCCGGCGCCATCTGCCTGGCCAGATCCACCATCTTCATGCTCGGGATCTTCGGGATGAAGATCTCGCCGCCCGCCATCAGCGCGAGATTCGAAAGCACGAAGGCCACGCCCTGATCGAGCGTGATCCAGAATCTGGTCATGCGCGGGTCGGTGATCGGCAGCGACTTGGCGCCCTCGCGAATGAGCCGTTGGAACAACGGCACGACCGAACCGCGCGAGCCGATGACATTGCCGTAGCGCACGACGGCGAAGCGCGTGTCCTGGTCGCCGGCGAGATTGTTGGCGGCGACGAAGATCTTGTCGGAGGCGAGCTTGGTCGCACCGTAGAGATTGATCGGATTGGCCGCCTTGTCGGTCGACAGCGCGATCACGCGCCGCACGCCGGTGCGCAGCGCCGCCTTCACGACGTTCTCGGCGCCATGGATGTTGGTGAGCACGCACTCGAACGGGTTGTATTCGGCCGTCGGCACGATCTTCAGCGCGGCGGCGTGCACGACGATCGTGACGGCGCGCATCGCGAGCTCGAGCCGGCCCGCGTCGCGGACGTCGCCGATGAAATAGCGCATGGCGTCGGCGTTGCGATGCGACGCGAACTCGCGCTCCATGTCGTGCTGCTTCTGCTCATCGCGCGAGAACACGATCAACCGGCGCGGCTTCGTCGTGTCCAGCACGCGGCGCACGAAGGCGCGACCGAACGAGCCGGTGCCGCCGGTGACGAGAATCGATGCGCCCGCGAGATCGATCGTGGGCTGGTCGAAGCGGCGGGTGAGGATCTTGGACATTGGATTCTCGACGGATCACAGGGGAGAGAAACTCGGCACGCTACCGCCATCCGGGTGATCAGGAGATCATCCGCCGGCCTCGATCGGAATGCCGCACGCCGAAGCGGCGGGCGGTTGCGGCGCTAGGCCGCGACGACGCTCTCGCACGGCAGATGCACGCGCACCCGCCGGCCGAGAAGGTCGAGAAGAACGGCGACACGCGCGTCGTCGGTGACGGAGTCGTACAGGCCGAGCTGATCGGCGAAGGCGCCGTCGAGAATGCGCACGCTCGCCCCGACGGCCAGGTCGGCGGCCGTGCCGAGCAGCACCCAGCCGTGCTTGTCCTCGCGCGCGCGAATGCCGTCGACGATGGCGGCCGCGACCGGCGCCGGGCGCTCGCCGCTGCACACGAGATGGCTCACGCCGAAGGTCGACTGGATCGCGCGCCAGCGCTGCTGATCGAGGTCGATGGCGACGAAGACGTAGCGTGGGAACAAGGGACGCGCGACGATGTCCACGCGACGCGCGTGGCGACGCCGTGCACGATAGCGCGGCAGGTAACTGCGAAATCCCTGACGAACGAGATTGGCGAGCGCGCGCGCCTCGGCATTGGGCTGCGTGTGGACGACGTACCATTGCGTGGTGTCGGCGGCGATCATGAGGTCGCCTGCACGGGACGGGGATGACGGCGGATGCGCAAAAAATCCGGTGCGAGCGCGCGTTCGGCGCCCAGCAGCGTCACGGCGGCCTCGTAGGCGTTCTGGGGATGCGCGAGTTCGGTGATCACGGCGGCATCGATCGGGCCGAGCATCGTCGCATCGCGCGCCACGGGAAGGCCGAGGAAGGAGTCGCGGGCGAGCGTTGCATCGATGATGCCGACCAGTTCGACGTCATGCTCGCGCGCGCAGAGCATCGCGATCTCGGCGAGGTCGCCGGCGCCGAACAGGACGATGCGCCGCCAGCCCCGCGACTGGGCGGTTGCGAATTGCTCGCCGCAACGCGTGCGGGCGCGACGGAAAAAGGCAAAGGAATGGGTGAGATAGGTCGCCGTCAGCCGCGACTTCTCAGAGAACCCCTGCGGCGTCAGGTAGTAGGCGTAGCGTCGGCGGGGAATCTGCTGAACCTTGATCAGCCCCTTGCGTACGCACCGTTTCAGGTAGGCGTTGGCCAGACCGAGCGCGATCCCGAGTTCCAGGGCGACCGAGCGCTGGGTGATCTGATGGTCGCGCTCCACGGCGTTGAGCATGGCGAGCACGATCTCGTCCGACTCGCCGTCGCGTTCACGGAGTGCGCGTGTCGTGCCGTCCATCTTCCCTCTAACCGGCGTCGGCAGCGGTCTACAGCGTTCATTCGCTGAACGTCAAGCGCTGCGTTCACAGGATGAACCAAGCTATCGGGGGTCAGCGCCATTTTGACACCCGGCGCTAGCGTCGCTAGAGGCCGGTCATGCGGATGGACTTCATCACGGCCGAGCCCGGTGCAGTCGACGAGACGGCGGCGATCGAGGCGCAATGGACCCGCGCCTGGCGGCCCGCAGGCGGCCCGCAGGGTCTCGCCGGCCGCCGTTCGACAATCTTCGCCACAGCATGCGCGCGATCCTGCTCGACGCACATCGCCGGGCGCCCGCGGAGACCGCTGCACGGCGCTTCTATCAGTGGCGGCTGACGCGCAGTGAGTTGGCGGAAGCGCTGGCCGGAGGTGGTTTTGTGGTCGAGGACGTCGTGATCATCGGCAAGCGCCAGGGCGTGCAGCGCTTGCTGCAGCACAATCTGGGTCTGACGCCGACGGGTCTGCCCGCCAAGGCCGTGGCCGTGATGTTGTCGCCGCTGATCCCCGCGGTCGCCATCGGACACATGATCCTGGCGATCGCGCGCCGTCCGGGGTGACGCGGCCTATTTCGCGCGCACGCCCGTCACGTCGCTGACAGGGATGCGCACGGCGCCGGCACGCAGGATGATGCCGTTGCTGCTCAGATCGAACCCGTCGACCACGCCGGAATAGCCGGTCTTGACGCCCATCGCCTGTCCGCGGAGGTCCTTCGCATTGATTGCGAATTCGTACTTGCCATCGGCGAGCCGCGTGCCGCCGTCGCTGCGGCCGTCCCATGCCACCGTCTGCAGGCCGGCTGTCGCGACGCCTGGCATGGTGCGCACGGTCTCCCCGGCGGTGTTCTTGATCGTGATCGAAACTTCCTTGCCTGGCGCGTCGAGCTGATAGGAGATCGATGCCGCGCCGCCATTGAGGAGCACGCTCTTGCCGCCGGCGTCCACGGTGCGACCGATGTAGTTCGATGCGGAAGCGAGTTGCAGATCCTGCTGCATGCCGATGAGCGACTCGAGATTCTTGTTCTGCTTGATCTGTTGCTCGACCCCGGTGAACTGCACGAGCTGGGTCGTGAACTGGGTCGCATCCATCGGTGACAGCGGATCCTGGTTCTTCAGCTGGCTGGTCAACAGCACGAGGAACGAATCGAAATCCTTCGCGAAACCCGTGGCGTCCTTTGTCGCTTGCGTCGCCGTCGACTTTGCCGTCGATGTCGCGGAGGTCAGGGAGTTGATGGTCGCCATGAGGATTCCAGGGTTTGGGTTGCCCTTTCTCAGCAAGGCCCGTGCCGCGTCGGGGATTGCGCTGTCTCAACGGCTTAGCCGCGGGCATCGCGCCTGGGCCCGGCAGGAATCGCAGGCGATGCCGCGCCTGCCCGGCAAGACTTGCCGGCTGGATCCATGAGCCGGCATCACTTCACCCGCGATACCAGCCCGCTGGTCTTCGGCCATGGCTGTGCCGCGATCCTCGTCGACCGAGCCAGCCGCTATCTGCTGCAGCGTCGCGACGATATTCCCCGGATCTGGTTTCCCGGCCATTGGGGTTTCTTCGGCGGCACCGTCGAGCCGGGCGAGACGGCGCTGGACGCGACGGCGCGCGAAGTCGCGGAGGAGATCAATCTCGTCCTGCCGGTCGAGCGCTTCGCTTTCTTCATGCAGATGGATGTGACGCTCGACGCGCTCGCGGGCATCCGCGAACGACATTTTTTTACGGCGCTCGTCGAGGAGTCGGAGCTTGCGTCTTTGCGTCTTGGCGAGGGCGCTGAGATGCGCTGGGTGAGCGGCGACGAGGCGTTGGCCACTCTGACGCTCTCGCCTTATGACGGATTTGGCCTGTTCCTTCATCACGCCCGCGCGCGGGTGCGCTGAAGCCTCAGTTCCGCGGCAGCATTCGAAACGCCCATTTGATCGGCGCGCCATGGATCACGGGGCCCGTGATGACCAGCTGTTCGGCGCGACGGATGTTGTTGGGACCGGAGATGCCTTGACCGAAATAGGCGCTCTCCACGAGTTCCAGGCGACCGCCACCGATATGGAAGCGCCAGGCCACGCCCGACGGCACGCGCAGCAAGGCCGCGCCGCCATTCTGGATCAGCGAGACCTGCACGTCCGGGTGGAGATGAAAGCGAATCGCGAACAGCCCCTTATGCGCGCCGAGGAGAATATCCTCGCCGCGAAGGTCGGTGCCGTCGGGCGAAAGCCACAGCCGCCGACGATGCGTGAGGCCGAAATTCGGCGCGTAGCCGTCATGGCTGGCCATCGCGAGCGCGGCGCCGCCGGAATCCTCGCGTTGCGATTCGAGGCGGCGTGGCCGACGCACCATGCCGCCGCCTGCGCTCAGCTCGGCGGAGTTCGTCTCGTCGATCGTCACGGTCGAATGCGCCGCCGTCGCACGCGCCGCCATCACCCAGGCCGCATCGCGGGTCGGCGCGCCGCCGCAATTGACGACGACACGCTCGCGGCCAACGCTGAGTTCGAAGGAGAGTTGCCCGGCATGGGCGTGCAGATCGAGTCCACGCGGCGGCGGCGCGCCGGTGTTGAAGATCACCAGGGTGCGATGGGCCGAGAGGCGTTCAAATCCGCTATCGGGCGCCGAGTCCGGCGCCGGCGTCTTGATGCCCGCGCGTTGCAGCAGGCGATCGATCGCCCGCGAATCGTCCTCGACCGAGCCGTTGAACAGCGCGAGCTTGCCATCGCCGTGGCGGAAGAATCGCACCATCGCCGCCATGCGCTCGATCGCCGCCTCGAGCTTGCCTGGCAACGCGACGCCCGCCGCCGTCAGCGACTCGCGCAGCCCCAGCAGCAATTCGAACGCCTCGACATGTGCGCTGGGTGAGCGTTCGACATGGCCGCCATCGGGCAGGATCTGGCGCGCCAGTTCACGCGCCAGACGCACGAGGATCGTCGCCGGCTCGAGTCGACCCAGCCCGGCGAGCGCGGCGAGCACCAGGCCGCTGATGGCTTCGAGACGCGGCAGACCGTCTGTGCCGTCCTCCAGGCTGCGCACGAGATGCTTGGCCTGGCGTGACAGCGAGGCGAGCCAGCGCTTGGAAAGCGCATCATCGGCGCCCTCGGTGACGAAGCTCCAGGTCTCGAGCGCGATCGCCAGTCGTCGGCCGGTGATGTCCGGCGCCCAGACGATGGGATGCCAGCGTTCCTGCCCGAGCCAGTCGCCGATCAGGCCGCGCGCGCGCTTGCGTGCTTCAGGCGTACCCACGGCGGCGAGATCGGCCAGCCAGTTGAAACCATTGAGCGCGGTGAGCGTCGCGACATCCAGCGATTTGGCCTGCCAATCCGGATGATCCGGCAGGCTGCCGCCGGCGAGAACCTTGCGGCCACCCTCGGCGGAACCGCGCGGCGGCGGCGCCGGCAGCGCGCGCGGCGTCGCCGGTGCGCCGCTGGTCAGGAACATCCGATAGAGCGGGGACGGATAGAGGAGACGCGCGAGACCCATCACGCCGCTCGAGCGCCCCGCAGGCGTTGGATATTCTGCGCATAAGCGCCCGTACCGCCCTTGAACGTCGCGGCGCCGGCGACGAGAACATCGGCGCCCGCCGCGATCACGGCGCGCGCGGTCTCCTCATTGATGCCGCCATCGACTTCGAGATCGATCCGCCGGCCGCTGGCGTCGATGCGCCGGCGCAGGGCGCCGATCTTCTCGAGTTGCTGGGCGATGAAACTCTGTCCGCCGAAGCCCGGGTTCACCGACATCACGAGCACGAGATCGACGTCACCGAGGAGATAATCCACCATCTCGACCGGCGTGCCAGGATTGAGCGCCACGCCGGCGCGCTTGCCCAGCGACTTGATCAGCTGGAGCGTGCGATGCGCATGCGGCCCCGCCTCGGGATGGATCGTGATGATGTCAGCGCCCGCGGCCGCGAACTGCGCCACGAAAGCATCGACCGGGGTGATCATGAGATGCACGTCGAACGGAAGCGTCGTGCAGGGTCGCAAGGCTTGTACGACCATCGGGCCGATCGTGAGGTTGGGGACGAAATGGCCGTCCATCACGTCGATATGAATCCAATCGGCGCCGGCCGTGGTCACGGCGCGCACCTCCTCGCCCAGCCGCGCGAAATCGGCCGAGAGGATCGACGGGGCTATGCGCGGCGCTTGCTGCATGTGATTCGACGGCTCGGTTCGTAGCAGGCGACGACACGCGCCCGCAAGCCGCGGCGAATCCCTGTGACCTACCGAATTGATGGGTAGTCACGCGAATCGGCTGACGTATAATCCAGCTCGATGATGAAGAAGTCCGCTTGCCCGGCCACATGGTTGGCGCGTGCCCTCAGTCTTGCACTGCTGGCCAACATCATTGCTGCGGGATCGGCACACGCGCAGGCGCCGGATCTGCGGGAATTGCCGGCAGTGATCTCCGCCGACGAGATCGTCTACGACCGTGACCTCGACATCGTCACGGCGACCGGAAACGTCGAGATCGTGCAGGGCAACCGCGTCGTGCGCGCCGACACGATCTCGTTCAACCGTCGCGCCAATCTCGTGAGTGCGAGCGGCAACGTCTCGCTGCTCGAGCCGACCGGCGACGTGGTGTTCGCCGATTATGCGGAGCTGACCGAGGATCTGCGCGAAGGTGCGATGCAGAATTTCCGCGCCCTGCTTGCCGATTGGTCGCGCCTCGCCGCCGTCAGCGGCCGACGCACGGCGGGCAACGTGACGGCGCTGCGCAAGGTCGTCTACAGCCCGTGTGCGCTGTGCAGGGACGATCCGACGCGCCCGCCGCTCTGGCAGCTCAAGGCGGCGCGCGCGACGCATGATCAGGACTCCGCCAGCGTCACCTATCGCGATGCATGGCTCGAAGTTGGCGGCGTGCCGGTGATCTACACGCCCTATTTCGAGCATCCCGACGGCACGGTGAAGCGCAAGAGCGGATTGCTCGCGCCCGCCTTCGGATCATCGAGCGTGCTCGGGCAGTTCTATGCCCAGCCCTATTTCCAGACGCTCGGAGACAGCGCCGATCTCACGATCGAGCCGATGTTCTTCACGAAGGATCTTCCCGTTCTCTCGGGCGAGTATCGGCAAAGGTTCCGGAACGGCTTCACGACCCTGAACGCGTCGGCGACCTATGGCCACGTCTACGACGACAATAACAAGCGCACCGGCGACGATACGTTTCGCGGGCACATCGCCGGTATCGGCCGCTTCGACATCGACGACGATTGGCGCTGGGGTTTCGATGTCGCACGGGCCAGCCACGACAATTACCTCGCGCGCTACAAGTTGTTCGATCGTTTCCGCTTCATCGATCGCAATACGCTGACCTCGAACGGCTTCATCGAGGGATTCCGCGAACGTTCCTATGCATCCGCGCAGGCCTTCGCTTTCCAGGGGTTGCGCGAGCGTGACGATCCGAGCCTGGCGCCGCTTGTCCTGCCGCTTCTCGAATACCAATGGCTGAGTCCGACGGATTCGCGTGGCGGCTATTTTCACTTCGACTCTTATTCCTACGGCATCCATCGCACCGAAGGGACGCGTTCGCAGCGCACTGCCGGGACGTGGGGCTATACGCTGCCCTTCACCGCTTCGACGGGCGAGGTCTGGAGTGTCACGGGGACGGTGCAGGGTGATCTCTTCAACGTCTCGGATCTCGGGCGCCTGCGCGACCGGTACTCGCCGCGCGAGGAGGGGATCCAGGGGCGCGTCTTCCCTCAGGTTTCGCTTGGATGGCGTTGGCCATTCGTTTCTGTAGGTACGGACTTCCGTACGATCATCGAGCCGGTCGTCTCGATCGTCGCGGCCCCGCGAATCGGCAATCAGGACAGGTTTCCGAACGAGGACTCGCGCGCGATCGATCTCGACGACACGAATCTGTTTCGCCGCAACCGATTCACGGGTCTTGATCGTGTCGAAGGCGGCCAGCGATTCAACTACGGCGTCAATATCGATACAAAGCGAATGGACAGCGGAGCCAGGCTCGCCGCCTTCCTTGGTCAGAGCTATCGATTCCAACGCGACGGCAATTTCCCGCGCGAGTCCGGACTCGATGACAATTCGTCGAACATTGTCGGACGCATTCTTGTCTCGCCGCACGAATGGCTGTCCGGGACATGGCGCTTCCAGCAGAACAAGAACGACTTCACAGCCGCACGCAACACGGCGGATATTCGCATCGGGCCCGAATCACTCAACCTGGTTGTCGCGTATAGCTTCATCGAGCGCAGTACACAGCCGAACCTGCCTTTCGATCTGGAGCAGGTGACGACGCGCCTCAGTGCGCGGCTCAACGAGAACTGGCGTTTGCAGATTCGCGATGCGCGGTCCATCAGCAAGGATGCTGGTCAGCTGCGGTTCAACACCACGCTGATCTACGAAGACGAATGTTTCCTGTTTGGCGTCGACTTCCAGCGCCGCCTGACTGGCAATCGCGACAATCCACCCGACACGTCGCTCGTGTTCCGGGTCGCGCTGCGCAATCTCGGCGAGACGCGCGTCCAGGGTTTCTAGGCGCTGGTCAGCTCGTCGGGCTTCGACGCGAACGGAAGAAAACGGCCAGTTGCGCCTTCATATCCGAGGCGATCTCCTCGAGCACGCGATCGCGAGCGTTGGTACGGCCTGCCACGGTGGCAAATTCGGAATTCGTGACCTCGTAGCTCGAGATCGAGCTCGATTGGCTCTCGAGGACCACGCGGCCGGTCGGATCCTGGAGCTTGAAACGCGCGACGGTGGAATAGGAATAGCGCACGATCGAGTCATCGCGGGCGACGCCGAGATCCTGCGGCCGTGGCTCGAGCAATTCGACCCGCAGCGTATAAGCGGGTCGCGTGAGCTCGCCCTTCGGCGTGAGACCATCGAGGAGGTGGTTGCGCAGCAACTGGCCCGACCGACCGCCGATGGCCTGGATCTTGATGCGCGCCAGATCGTCGGCGATCGAGCTATCGCCGAAGCGGCCATACAGCGGCTCGAAGCCGCAGCCGCTGAGCACGAGAAGCGCGGCGAGGACGCCGCTGATGACATGTCGTCGATTCATGAGCGCTCAGACTAGC